>Ga0307518_10001586_pt1 | contig 16807 bp, 3 predicted proteins | sample 25_EM_MG_FD_203889 | JGI IMG/M metagenome (GOLD analysis project Ga0307518, IMG submission 203889) | Populus trichocarpa ectomycorrhiza microbial communities from riparian zone in the Pacific Northwest, United States - 25_EM | ecosystem: Host-associated > Plants > Roots > Unclassified | place...
AGTAACAACAACAGAGAAGGGCATCGCTCTTTTACCTGCCATGGTCGCAAAGCAGAATAAAGTAAGGAGCTTTTATTAGCAAAGAGAACTCTCTCTCTCTCTCAAAACTGCAAACAAAATGATACTAATTATTACTGATTACGGGTTCGAGCATTGTCATTAATAAATTTTTTATGATTAATTAAAATACATGTAAGTTGGTCGAATATCTATATTAATAAATAAATAAAAAAACTGCAAAGAAAACTTTATGATTGTACAGTGAAGTGTTGTGTATGGTTTCATATAGAAACAGAGATGGTGAAGTTGCCTTGACTTGTAATAAAGACATTGAGAAATCGGGATAGTGTAACAAAATTTGCTTTACTTTTGTGTTCTCGTATTTTATGTTCATGGAATTTAATTACTTTAGTTTAATTTAAATGAAATTTAAATGAATGTAATTTAGTGTGTGACAAAAATTACAATAACTTAACTACTAATTATTTTATTTCTCTCACCTAACCTAAATTATTGAATATAAAACCAGTTGTGAGACTTGAACATCTTGCTCCCTGGAAACCCGAGAGGAATATGATTTAACACATGATTAAGATAGCAACAACTTAATTCGTAATTGTTTTATTTTTTCTCCTGATTAAAATCATCGAATTCAAAATCAATGATTGGATTTGGTGTATGATTAGTCATGTTTCTAATGATCCAAATCGATAATTTAGCATTAATAAACTCCTTGAACAAAAATAATTAATGTCCATGATTTGCTAATAATTAATGTCCTAAATTCTAGCTTTAAAATCTAAATTAAAGGATGGGATTTGATTGTACATATTTCTCAACCAAATCTTAGATTTAAAGGGAAGCAAATGTTTAGAGCATGTTTTTCTGTCATTTAAAATAATAAACCAATTATTTAAAAAAAAAGAAAAAAATCTAAAAGATAAAAAGAAGATAAGGCTATTGAGCTCCTCCGAGTTTTTTTTTTTTTTCATCTCTTAAAAAAACCTTAACTAAATCATGGCAAACCTAGCTATCGATTTAAAAGACACCGTTCAAGAAATTTTATTGCGAATAATAATATCATATAAGTTATTATTAGTTTTATTGAGGAATATGCCATGTCATTTTCTAGTTTTGATTTAATATATGTAGTTAAATTATATATTTAAAAAAAAACCCGAATAATCAAAGAAAAAAAAAAGTTGAGAAAATGGAGGTAGAGTAGTGTCTCTAGTTCTCGATTATCTTCTTCGAACGTCGAAGTGTAAACATATTAATGCCTTACAAACACTAAGGCTTTACCCAAATAAAACCAAGAAGACAAAAGCCTAGGGCCCAATGGTCTGGCCCAATGACCTTACCTAGCAACCAGCCCACATGTATTACAAGAGAGTAGAAAACAATTCACCGCATCCTCGTTTCCACCCGTAAACGACAGAGACAGGATATCACTGGAGCCGCAGTAGCTTCAAACATTGTTGTTAAACCTACCAGGACTCGAACAGAGGTTTTCCAGGTTTTTGATTGATTTGAGTTAATTTATTTTTTTTTGAAAAGATTTAACATGTTTTTGACATGGTTGCAGAAAATTAAGATTTTTGATCTAGTTAAATTTTTTTTTTTAAAATCTAAACTTTTTCGTGTCTTATATTAGATGACGAATCAATTTGAGTTTAATAACTAAATCTTCAAACACTCAGCTTGTTTGAGATTGTGATAACGGTTGCGGTTCAAAAGTGTTTTTTACTTATAAATATTTTAAAATAATATTTTTTTTAAATTTTTTTAAAAAATAATTTTAACAAAAAAATTAAAATTTAAAAAAACACGATTTCAACCGCGTTTCCAAAACCTCCCTAACTATATAATAAAATACGAAAATGCTAAAAGCGAAGAAGCTCCAATTGGATTTCTTGGCTTTTGAGCCTTTTTTTTCCTTTTAAATATTATATAATTTCGGTATTTGTTAATAATGCTAATCTTACAAAATGATATATATATATTTTTAATAAAATGTATATCCATTGAACGAGTGGATTCTACCATTGGCGCCACAAAAAAAGAAAACAAAGGTGCAAGCCCTTGAATTGCTCTAAGTTTCATGTGCAAAGAGTATAATGTAATACAATTTGTAAGTTGTTTATTTGGTAGCACCTGAGACTATGCCTACTGTCTCCATTTACTAAATCTTCCTTGGATCCCCGCATTAATTTGATTCTTTGATTTACTTGTCAAACACATTTTGCCAGTTCAGGTACGGACGTCCTCTACACCAATTCAATCAACTTACTGTATTTTTCATTAATTATCTTCGTCACCCTCTTCTTTCTCAAGTCTCCTGGCCTAATGCCTGCATACTGGATCGGTTACTGAGCAAGGAGTCATGATGCTGAAGCAGATTTAGCAGGCCTTCAGAAGACTAGAATGTTCTTCATGCCATGACTTGTTATTGTTGTCGAATCATTTCAAGGAGTAGAAGAAAGCATTGAATCTTGATAAAGATCATTGCTCTGGCTAAAATATCTTGTAGTTTGATTTTAGATTTGGATTTTCTGGTGGCACCATTGCATGGCCACGGGAGCATCATCAAGAAGCATTGGATGTTAGGAAACATGTGTATAAATCAGTGCATTTTCCAGCAAGTTTTTTCTTTTAAAAGAATTGTTGTTTGCCCTAACAAAATTATGGAGCTCGTTTAAGAAGAAAATTCCTTATGCTGTGTGCTTAGAGGCACAACTCTCCCTTAACAAGAAATGATTAAATCTTGTCTGTCAACATATAAAAGACAGGGGAAATTAAAGAAACCAAATCAGAGAAAGATACGGAGATAGTGTCTCGATAATATGCTGTCTAATTCTTTAAAGTCCACTTTGGCTTGTAGCGGACATGGAGACAGAAAACCAGACTTCTACGGGCCTACAGTGGCCGGTGTCATCTCCCTTGGACACAGCCTGTTCTGGTCAAGCTTTCATGTCAGACTCCCTCTTGCTTCATACAACTCGCTTGCTCATGGCGATTCGCGTTCATCACCCATTATTAGTTCTAAGGGATTTCCTGCACTACCTTTCTACAAACAAGTAACCCTTGTCAGGTCATGGTCATAGTCATACAGTAACATCCTTAGTTACTACTATTCAAAACAAGTCGGCTGCTAGTTCTTACTACATTTTGTTGACGAGGTTTAACTATAGACAATGACAAACGATCGAGGAAGAGAATCCAATGATAAGCACCTTATTTTTTCTTTGCTGGCTTGTTAGAATGTTCGCCGAACCTTTAACTACACGGTCAAAAATATTTCTGCCTTCCAGCATTTTTGTAAACGAAACTGATAACTTGTCAATTTAAAACTTAATCTAATGACCGGTAATCCAACTAATAATTTCGTTTAGATTAGTTTTTACTTCAAATTATTATTATTATTAATTTACCGAAACAATACTTTCATTTATTTTTAAAAAAAATTATAATTTAATCGATATATTTATAATAATCTCGTGACGTGAGCCTTAAACTAAATTAATTTCTTAAAACTATACAATGTTAACATAATAAGAAAAAAATCTAAGAGGTTTGAAGGGAAAAAAGTGAGCAAATTAAAGAAAAAGGTCAGTCACATGTTAGATTAGATAGTAAATGGTGAAATAGTAAAATAAGCTAAATCGAATCCAACTGAGCCCAAGTAGAGGAGTCAACCCCGCTAGAAAAGAGAAGCCAGCTAACCCTGTGATTTTAAATTACAGTTATTGAATTAACTACCTGTACTTTTCAGTCAGACACTTACCACTTTGACTTGTAACTGTCTGAATCTCAACTCTTCCATTAAAAAATGGCCAAAACCACCCACACCCCTCCCATTACAAAACAGCCCCAAACCAGCATTTCGTAGCCCATGAGATATCCACACTTGGTTATCTAAGAAACCATTAATTAACCAGTAGACATGGTAATCCAAAGATGTCTGTCTGGTTCAGTCATTACCATAACCGTTCTTCTGCTTCTACTAGTGTTGCCGGTCAATGTATTGGGGTATGGATCACTTGGTCCAATAGCAGCTGCATTCGGCGAAAATGGGTTCTTTTGTGCTATTGATGCCGGTGGAAAGCAAGAGATCATATGCTGGGACAAAGGTGACAACTTTTCAGTTTCAACATCAACAGCATATTTCAGCTCTCTTCCAGCAATGGCCTCTCTCTCTGGTGGTGAAGAGTTTATTTGTGGAATCACATCTAACAATTCTCAAGCATTTTGCTTTAACTTGTCAAATCCGGGTAATAATCTTGTCCCGAAAAGTTTTCAATACAATTCTTATTCACAAATTGCTTCAGGCAAATATCATGCTTGTGCTATTAAAGGATCTTACTTTTCTAGTGTAGAATATGGAAACGTGGATTGTTGGGAGTTTAATCAGACATCATCATTTGATTCGTTTCATAATTCTTATATTGATAGTCTTGTTTTTAGAAGGATTGCTTCTGGTGATGGGTTTAGTTGTGGTGTTATTAAGGAAGGTGGTTTGGTCTGTTGGGGACCCAGATCAGCTAATTTGGGAGTCTCAGCTGTTTCTGGTGAATTTGAGATTTTAGCCTCAGGAAGGGGTTCTGTTTGTGGTGTTTCTAATGTATCTAGTGAAGTAGAGTGCTGGGGAAATTCTGATGAGCTTGGTTCTCTGCCAGTTGGAACTCGATTTGTAGGTTTATCGGCTGGAGCACGTCACTTTTGTGGGGTTCGCGAGGATAATCATGAAGTTGAGTGTTGGGGGAATTTTGATCTGGCTTCGATTCCAAAAGGTTCGGGGTTTATAGCTATTGCTTCATCAGATTATGCTACTTGTGGGGTTAGAGAAGTTGACTTAGTTCTCGATTGCTGGGGAGTTCATGGGAAGTCCTTGCCAGATTATAGCCCCCCTTTGCAGTTGTGTAGTCCTGGTGTGTGTTGGCCTAGTTCGTGTGGTCATGGAAAGTTTGCATTCAATGCAAGCCTTCTCAATGAGCCAGAATTGACTAATTTATGTGTCAGGAAGGACTTGAAAATTTGCTTGCCTTGTGGGACAAATTGTTCCGAAGGTTATTTCCCTTCTAGTACCTGTAGTGAGAATGCTGATAGAATCTGCACTGCTTGCTCTCTTTGCCAGAACAGCTCCTGCTGGGATGTTTGCGGACTTCATTCTTCGCCAGGGGTTAAGCTGCAGGAGCAAGACATAAAGAAATTAGTTATCATCATTGGCTCATCGGTGTCGGGTTCCATGCTAATTTTAATAGTCTGGTGTTGCATTCCCCGGATTTTCAAAACGAAAGATGATCAGAATATAAAATACCATCGCAGTTTTTGCATAGGCAAGAAAGTGGTGGAGGCTGAGCCTGACCCCAATCCAGAGCCCCCCCTCTCAATAAGCGTGTGTATTGGTGAGACGCAAGTATTCCGGCTTTCAGAATTGAAAGATGCGACACATGGATTCAAGGAGTTCAGTGAGCTTGGCAGAGGGAGCTTTGGTTTTGTTTACAAGGCTATCCTGACTGATGGAAGGCAAGTAGCTGTCAAGAGGGCTAATGCTGCCACCATAATTCACACGAACAGCCGAGAATTTGAAGCAGAATTAGAAATTTTGTGCACTGTAAGGCATAGTAATATTGTGAACTTGTTGGGTTATTGTGCTGAAATGGGGGAGAGATTACTAGTTTACGAGTATATGCCTCATGGCACACTTCATGACCATCTCCATGGGGAACTCTCTCCTTTAGATTGGAACTTGAGGTTGAAGTTATCTTTGCAGGCTGCAAGAGGACTTGAGTACCTTCACAATGAAGTTGCACCACCCATAGTTCATCGGGATGTGAAGACCTCAAACATTCTGCTGGACTCTGAGTGGGTGGCAAGAATTGCAGATTTTGGGATGGTAAGTGCTAATGACAGGGATGTAAATGGAGATGTGGAAAGTGATGTATATAATTTTGGCATTGTTCTGCTGGAGATGTTAACCGGAAGGAAGGCATACGATAGAGATTACGAACCTCCAGGCATTGTTGAGTGGGCATTGCCTTTAATGAGGAGGGGAAGGGCAGCTGCCATTATCGACCGGAATGTACCTCTACCTAGAAATGTGGAACCTCTCCTTAAACTTGCTGATGTAGCCGAGCTTACTTTGAGGGAAAATACCAGTGAGCGTCCCAGCATGTCTAATGTGGCAACTTTGTTGGATCAGATTGTGAAGATTGGATTGATATTCTAATCAAATTCAATCACTAATCCAGAGCTTTGCGAGGAACATTTTCAATGAGTGCTTGTCTATTGTAGTGAATATTTTCTGTAAACATTGTGTTTTACATGTCTAATTCGTTCTCCTTTTCACAAAGTGAAGGAGATGGCTTACTGTTGTTATAAGATTTTGCAATTTTCCATCCATTAAAAAGTTCTTCGATGGTTTCTCACGTCTTGTTGCAAGAAGCTTAGATTTGCCACCATTTACTTGGCAAGGCTCGTTTCTAAAAACTAAAAATCTCGGTGGTCACAAGATTCAATCACTTCTACCATATGTTCACATCACCTAGCCACCAATTAATGGCTGTTGGTGCTGAAGACAAGCAGCGCAGTCTGCAACTTCACCGTCTTGTATAATATTTACAGGGCATTGATTTAAGTTGGTGCTTAGTGGTGGTGGAAGTTGGACTTGGAGGAGAGCACAAAAAGGATTTTAACATGTATCAGAAACACTCTTTTCCAAGTTTTTGTTAAGTGTGTTTGGTATTGTGGTAGAAAAGTGGGGGTTTAAAAAATACGTGAACAGCAGGATTCGAACCTGCGCGGGCAGAGCCCACATGATTTCTAGTCATGCCCGATAACCACTCCGGCATGTCCACTTGTTTTCTTCTTGATAAGTTTATTTAAATAATAATACTATAATATTTCCTATATAACTTCCCCCGTTTGATTTAAGTCTTAAGCATAACTGCTACTTCTTGATGTGTTTGTGGGCCTTTTCATGTATATATTTGGGCTAAAAACTGAAGAGCTCTAAACATGGGTGGTTTTTAGTTTTCAGTTTCGAAACATCAGTTCCATTTTGCCTGCTGTTGTTGCAGTAGCTGCTGTTGCTGGCTCTAATGCTTGCTAGAGTTGGTAACCACAAGAACCAGGGAGCAGCAGTGAGAGTTGTGAGATTGCTTTTTTTGTATGCGATTAATTTTTGAAACATAAATTGTTTTATCTATGCGTAGAGAACATTTTCACTTCTATATATATATAAAAAGAAATTCTAATTTTTGAACTTGAACGGATACTGTTTTCATGGTCCATTGGTTCTTGAATTGTTCGAGCTTTCATATTCACACAGGCGTGTAAGTAACCTTTATACTGTACGTGGACGTAGTCATTTGTTTTCTTTCCACCGGAAAGAGAGAAAGAGATGGCAGTCTAGCTAGTCTAACCACAACTATATGAATACGAAAGCTCGAGCAATTCAAGAACCAATAATGGACATTAATTCCAGATCCCAATCGTTTTCCTCCTGGGGCTATCTATCAATGGGCATTTCCTTTTCACCCTTTGTCTTGATGTTTTTGAAAAATATCATTGAATGTTATATCTTTATTTTCAAATTATCAAATTAAATTCAATCACAATATATATAAATATAAAGAGGGTGCGCCAAACACGCATCATGTCTTGATTAATTCAGGGATGTGCTCGTTCCCTTGTTGCTCATCACGAGTTCAAACCATGTACTGGAAATCACGGTAAGAAAGATTCAACTCTTTATTTTTATCTCGTCTCATGTAATTTTTAATTTTTATTGATTCAAAATTAAAAGATAAATTTAAATTGAAGAACATGATACTTCCTCAGGAGAATTTAAATTTTAAATTGGATCAAATATTGGATTTAGAATTAATTGTAAAATTAAGAATATGAATGCTTATATTTCCTTCCTCCCATGAAGGGATTTGGATCGAAATTCTCAAATCTCCTATAGATTTTATTTGGATGTCAAATGAAGAAATTAATGTGTTGTTGCCATAAACATCACCTCACTAACACCGTCCCATTTTCCCTTTGCAGTGCAATTAAATACAGAGCAAAGACAACAAATTTATTTAGCCACTAGATGACTAGAATAATGTCTGCCTAGTGACAACAATTTCGTTCTGTAGTGATAATGACGCCCCCTCGAATGAGGAACAGCAGGGCTTCAAGTGAATTTCATGTCCATATATGTATATGATGTTCCTATGAATTGGGTATAAGCTACCGTTTGCTCACTATATCTTTTGACCCCACCTGGTATTTTTTTTTTCATCTTCTTTTTGAGGGGTTAATACCTTCTTATAGTTAATTTGGTAGAGCCTTTTTTTCCTTTGAAACCCTTGTCACCACCAAATTAAAACTAGGGTTCGCACATAAGTTCAAGAACATACACACACTGAGAGAGATCTAGAGAAGAAGCTTACAAAACTAAAATATTTTTCTCGAGAAATTGCAACAATTTAGAGGATTCAGCAATACAGTTAATTTATGCAAATATAGTTAAATTAGGTTAATATAATATAGTAATAATAGTTGTTAAAGAGAAAGGTTTAGAATAGAATCTAACATTGAAATACACACACACACGTACGTATACAAACAGGTAGTGAAAAGGAGAAGAGATATTCATCAAACCCATAAATCTCTTGCAGGAGAGATTCCCACACTTGTGGTTCCAACACTATACACAATAAAGTGATGAATAAAGATTTTTTTCTTTATGGTGATACCTCATTGATGCCAAGAGTTTATCCAAACTCTCAAATATTTACAATTATAATTTGTTTTTAACTAGATTTACTCTCTCAAATAACATATTGTACAATTAAAAATTATAATCTCTATAGCTCATACAATAACATTTAGGATGATTGAATGTGTGTAAGTATAATGAGTGTGATGTTTATATTCTTGTGCTAGAATATAGAGATTTAATTTAGCACAATTTAGAGCATGATAAGATTGATGATTTCTAGTTGATTTTTCTTTTGGAATAGCTTCTATATCATATATGTTTAGAATCTCTTTTTAATTTTGCATAAAATATAGCTATATATATGTTTCCAAAAGAAACTAGCCTTTCAAATGCCTCTGACGGCTAAAGCGATCGATCGATTCAAATGACCATATCATTCGGTCGACTGGTTCCTACAAAATTCCTAAGTGTTCATCACTAATGAACAACGATCGACTGATTCACTTGGTAGATCCAAACAATCAACTGATTCAGCTTAAAAACCAGTTTTAGTAGTTTCAAACTTGGCAACCATTATTTATGCATGCAATGTAAAGTGTGTAAGTTCATTTTAGTTTTCTATTGAGTAAGATATACAGATATAACAAAAAATATTAAAATGAATCTTCAAGAACTAAGTCTTTACTTGCTTTGTATCTTGAACTTATTGATAAAGAATAAGACAATATGAGAGTTTTACTAAAGACAAATAAAAATTGACTAACTCGGGATTGACAAGGTGAAAAGAATGTCAATATTAGTTTATTATCTATATTCTATACACAAGCAAAAATTGACTATGATCTATCTAAAGAATCATAGTTGGTGGAAACTACAAGTACTCTTGCTAGCTAGTAAAATGATGTATTATCATAAAAGAAGAATTTATACTTGATAACCTTTATTTCATACATGAAAGAAGGTTAAGAAAAATATTGGCTAATGTTATGGTTGTTTGTACTTAGCAAAAGAAAGATATACCCTATGACATAAAAATTGCTTTAGAAGATCTAGTTCAATAATTCACAGATTATTAGATTAAGTCAAGTTATATGCATTTGTATAATATTAAAGACTTGTATATTCCTCGCAAAGAAAATATAGAAGGAGACAATATCAAGCTAGAATAGTTTGTGAAATTCAGATGATTAATTAATATTTGTACTCAAGAAGACATTGTTTAAAGAGAGTCTCTCATTACTAAACTGAATATTTAAAAACATGAGCTTGAAAAATGAATTGTTGAGATAGGAAAAGATTTTCTAAATAAAAAAAGAAATTGTGTTTAAAATCGTAGTTCAACTAGTTAATTAAAATTCTTTTTGAACTAATATTTAGAATCCTTGTTGTATTACAATAGTTTAAGTTTATGTTTATCCTATAATCTCTTTATTAATATAAGGACCATGTATATAGAATTTAAGAATGTAGAATATCAACCAATAAGATCTTGAAATGTTGAATCATTTGTGTGTTTAGTGGTTTATAATTAATTAATAAAACCAGCAACAAAATAACTTGTAAAATAATAATTAATGGTTTATCATTTGTGTATTTCACCGACGGATTTTATTGTTGTCACCGACGGAAGTAGTTCGTCGGTAAAACTGGTTAATGGTGTAATGAAAAAATGATTTTTTTTATTGGAGTACCACATGAAAAAAAAAAAAAAAAGAGGTTAAAATAACACTATTCAAAACATTATATAATCATTTGGTTCTTTGAAATGGCTTTCGCCATTAGAGTCGCCATTATCGTATTGCTCTCATGCTAAAAAACATTTTCAAAATTTCTCGTTATAGAAAGTGGGTGTCACGATTGAGTACTAGCCACGGTACACATAATAAAACATTCAAGTCATCTTCAAAAAGTTACAAAAACTTGACCTCATCATGAGCCATGCCCGTCTCTCTACCCTCTGAACTGTCGATCTCTTCCTCTCATTAATTTCTTGTGGGCAAGTATTTCTGTAAAACTTTCCGAGGACTATACTGTTTGAGCGTGCTGAAGGCCTCGGGCTCTAGATTAATAATTCATACGGTCCAAAACATCACTCTCCTTCTCCGTGCATATTTCAGACGAGGAAGAAAGAAACACAGATCGAGAGAGCAAAAAATCGGAGGGAAAGGGAGTGATGCATGCGCAAATTATTTTACATGTGTGACAGTGTAAGGATTAATGTGTTGGCTAAGAAATAAGTCAACAAAACAAGTATACATACGCCCTCGTTACTTGACTTTTGCATCTTTGTGGCCAGGGACCCAGACTTCTGTTAATTAAGTGCATATCAGCTTCCTATTCCCTGTTGTTTATTCACTGGCCGACATTCTGGTATCATGTGCTTAAGAGTGTGTTTAGCAATAATTAAGTTCTTTAATTTCGGACATAAATCTAAATCACTTGATACAGTTGGAGGCGCCTTTTGATTCAGACGGATGCTTTTCAGTACTCTACTTTTGTTCCTTTTTTTAATGGATTTGGAAAAATTATTAGATATGTCGTACCAGAATTAATTAATATTCTTCTAGAAAATCTAGAGAAATATCTTCAATCTAAAAATATTTTTCAAGAAATACTTCTACTCGCACCACCTTTGGAATATTATTATATAGGATCATAATTAGATATCTTTCAAAACCATGGTCTCCGTGAAGCAGAATTAATCAAATATTGTTCTTTCAGCTAAGATTTACTTTTAGTCAACTCCCAAATCTCACGTAAAATTAAAGCAGATTAAGTTCCTCATTAATTTATAAAGCAGGCCCAGAATTCATCTACTTGGGTTAATCTGAAGATTCAAACCACCCGTACAAGTCCCCACCGCTACTACTTGGGGCGTTGGAATGGATCCCGGCCGGCAGGATCATGTCCATAACAGTGTATCTTTATTATTGATTCCTTTTGCTGAACTGACAAATGGTGTAATGGTTAAAAGAATTAAAGAACAAAGATTTAGATATTATATCAGTTTAAGGGTGTGTTTGGAAACGCGGTGCAAATCTTGTTTTCTTGAAATTTGATTTTTTTGCTTAATTTTTTTTTGTTTTTCTATTTTTATATCGTTTTGATATACCAATGTTAAAAATAGTTTTTATGAAATAAAAGTAATTATTTTAATGCATTTCTAAATAAAAAACATATTGAATCGCAATCACTATCACATTTCCAAACACACCCAAAGTCTACTGGGGTGCAATTATTGTATGATTTGTATTGTATCGTAGAGTGTTTTTGTTATAAATATATTTTAATTAAAAATATATCAAAATTATTTTATTTTATTTTTAACATCAATGCTTGTGATTTTTAAAAGCATGTTGTAATTTAATTTTAAAATCATGTTGTAATGTAAAAACAAAGAATAAAATTGATTGTGATTTTTTACTTTATAAGCATAAGGATAAATCATGAAAAAAAAAGGAGTAGAAATTAAAAAATGAAGGTTACTTAATTCGGAGACCAAGACCGGCTGGATCTTCTATTGAATCCAAATGAAGGTTTCCTTGAAAAATGAATATTCATATGTTTAACAGATTAAAGTCCTTGCATTTTCACGATTTATATATATAAACAAATGAATTAGTCAACTAATATTATTATTTACGGTGTAGAAATAAATAAAAAATTATTGATACAAATCATGAAAGGTGGAAAATAGACATACAGGACAACCTAACACCTGTTGCTTTTATGTCGACCCTAATAATTCTATAAGCAGCCTTGTAATAGTATTAAAGTTGTGATAAAGATTATTTTTAAAAAATTTTATTTAAAAATATATAAAAAAAATATTTTTTTATTTTTAATTCTTTTATCAGCATATTAAAAAAATAAAAAACATAATATAAAAATAATTTCTGACAAAAAAAAAAAAACACAAAGTACCGCAAAAATAAACAGCACCATTAACAGAAAAGGATTCTTATAAAGATATAGATATTGACTATTAGAATAACAATCACAGAAGGCTAGCTACATGAATCATTTGAAAGTATTTTGGGTTAGGCCAATGAAGAACAGATGGGGCTAGCAATTGACCGTGCAGAAAATAATCACACATAAGGGACTGTACGATCAAGAAAGAAAAGATCATATCCATCAGATCATCAAGAGAGAACAAAAATTAGACACTGGAATAGGGTTTCATAGCATTCCTGAAAGGAAATTGTGGTCTTTCTGATAAAAACTAGGGCAGGTAGATGGAGAAATGACTGATTAATATGCACAGATTGATTTAATTGTCTGGCTCTGATATATAATTAATTTTTAAATTACTCTGTATATATAAAGAGACAAACTGCACGTACACTCACAAAGACACATGCCTAATAGAGAGAATTTAAGGGGGGTGGTAGATGAATGATGGAACAGAGAGGGTGCAGCCAAATTAGGCAGCAAAGCAGCAAGGATTATTTGATCATGATAAGAACAGATAAAAAGTTAAGTAGAGAGAACCCCAGTTGCTTGATTAGCAAAACAGAAGTAATTAATATGTATAGGCTACCAAGAACATCAATAGTTGGCTTAATTAAATATTAAAAGACATCACAAAAATTAAGAACTGTTCCTCACAGAACATCGACTTTCAAAGTGATAAAAAGATTAGGAAAGCTAAGATTTACAAAAGATTGAATATTATAAGTGATAAGATGATGGTATAAAGGGAAAGGGGAAAAATGGTAAAAAGAGAGGGAAGTGATGGAGATAAAGAAGAAGATATTAAAGATGAATAGATAGATAAATTATCGTTGTTGCAGTACTTCTTTCTTTCTCTCTTTCTTGATCACTTTTTATTTAAATAAAGGAAAAGAAAGAAGAGAGACAGAGAGAATCCATGTGTTTCCAAGCACTCCCAGACAAAATGAGCTTCTGAGAAGAAAAGCAACCTTTGCTTTACGACCCAGAAAAAGGAGATTTCAAACCACCATAAGGGCTAGCTTAGGAAATTGCGTGGTTAGTAACCCAACCACACCATCTCCACCTCTCTCTTTCTCTTTTTGTCTGATCTCTCTCTCTCTCATATGGTGGTGGCTCTCTATATTTAGGCGCAAGCTGGGGGTGCAAGTACAACCCCACATCTTTCCTTCTTTCCCTCTCAATATAACCACGCATAAACCCCACAAAAAGTAAGCTCATACACACCCTTCCCTAAGTCGCTGGTTCGCTTGATTTATGCCAATTCAAAAGGGCTAATTTTTTTTGTGGGGCTTTGAAACCATTATTTGATTATGACCCGGTTTCTATTTCCCATAGATCTCTCCTCTCCCCTCTCCTCCTTAAATACCACTCTACCTCCCCTCCTCTCTCCCTCTCTCTGCCCTAATTTTGACGCTTCACTGAAACACACCCTCTCTTCAACTTCATTGTTTATGTATGTATGGTGTCCATGGGGAAGGCAAGCTGTGGTAGAAAATCTGTTACCTTCTATTTATATGCATGCGCTTGTAGTTCATGCATTCATTCATGCTAAGTAGTGTGCATCCATGCAATTGTGGGCTGCATAAGCTCATACACACATGCCTGCATGCTTAGTAATGCAATATAATGCATGCATACATGCATGTTTTAACCATCATGCATCCATATATATTATATGTGCCTGGCTCCCTGTATGCCATTTGCAGAGCCCACCGGTTCTTCGATGGCCTCCGTGGATGGCGTATGAGGAGCCATGCATATTCACATGTATATATCCATGGTTTTCACTTGCAGATGGAAGATTTATACGGGCTCTTAGTCCAACTTTGAAGGCTAGAGTCTGCAAGGGTAGCATTGTAATTTTCAAAAGAATCAGGTTCTCTCTGAAAGCGAAGGTACATGTTTATCCTCTTCTCTTCGAAACATCACCCCTGTATAGTTTTTAGGGTTTTCATGATGTGATGTTGATCTAAAGGCTTTGCAGGAGAAATTATTTTAACATGACTAGCCACCACCCTTGTAACGAGGGATCTGATCAGAAATCTATTTTTTTAGCTCTCAAAATATTACTGTGGACGAATTATAATTGTTTGTACCTGACAACATAGGAGTTGCATTATGCCATCCATCTCATCATCTGGCTACATGCTTGTCTCAAGAACATGTCATATGACCTAAAGTCACGGTGTCATGTCCTATAAACTTAGACCATAAAACAAAAGGGGGGAGAAGAGACAGATCATCATGATCACAATTTATAGCCTTTGTTCTTTGATAATGGGAAACAAGACTGACGAAAACCCTTTGTCATTTGTTCTATAGCTAGTGTCCAAGTTGATTTGAGTTGGTATAGATTAATATCAAATAATTGCTTTGTCTTATTAAGAAGTTTCATTGTCTTCTGCTCAATGTTTGGCTTTGAATGTTAATCTGCTTTTTGTTGTCTTGACTTCCCTTGTGATTTTGATTAACCACCATGACCACAACTAAATCTAGGTCTTGTTTTTGCTTTTCTGTGTCTATATATGGTTACTATTAATTTTCTTTTTACTGATATAGAAGGCATGCATATATATATATATATATATATATATGCTAATTGCTGGTTAAATCGTTTGAAAGGGAAGGGTCTGTCTTGTATTTAACAAAAACAACAACTAATACTCCTATTATTAGTCAACACTAAAAGGGTGCTGCTGAAGTTGGCTTAATTAGTAGCCCAAGTGTGTTGAACTTCGCTTTTGGGTATGCAGCTGGACAATGTGCAATGACAAAAAGAACTTGGAAAGGTAACTCCATTCAAGCTATCTATATAGTAGAATGGGTCTAAAGAACAAAAGCTGCAAGGCTTTTTTCGATTTTGTTTGTGTTGTGGATACAATCATGCATTCCATTAACCAAAGAACAACCTTTTACCATCCATTTTTTTTTTCTTTTTTGCTTTAGATGGATAGTTATAAGTCGAGTTGTGTCCAAGAGATTCTAGCCAGCTCTCCTGCTATAATAAATCGAAAGCAGAAGACTAATTAAAGTACTTGAAGATGAATAACAACACAAAGGGTTAGATCGAATTAATATGAGTATTATGATTGTCCTTGTTTTCCACAGAAAAATAAAAAAAATCTAATATAGAGAGTAGTGATATCACCTGCATGCCCAGATATAATGAACACAACCTGCTTTAGGTTTATCAGCATCAAAGGTAGAGGCATAATCATGCTCGCCACGCACGTCCGGCCAGGGATTCAAGAAAGAAAAAGAAGTATGGATTATGGGGAAAGTAAAGTAGTGAGGGGGCAGCAGCAGGATTATGATTATAGCTTCTAGGGAATCTCATACAAAAAGAAATGGACCCTCTTCCTCTCTGTCACTTTCTCATTGGCCACTAGAGAATATGGTATACAGTCAAAGCAGGTCAAAAGGACACCAGTGAGGCCAGATTGGGGACCACATTGGAGATCTACTGTTCAAATGGGATCTTTTTTAAAAAATTAAGACGGTAAATTAAAAGTTTTGTCATAAAAACATATTTTGAAAAGAAGAAGAAGAAATGATATAGTATACATGATATTTACATGTAGTTGTTGTGATTTAAAATAATAATATTTAAATATATTATGTTTTGAAGTGTGATAATTGTTATTTAGATAGTGGGTTGAATATAGTTATATAATTGGTTGATTGTTTCAAATAAAAAATTATAAATTTATTTTTAAAATATGTTTTATGAGTAAAAATATATTTTTTTATCCCACCTTTAGACTAAAAAATAGATTTCAATGAAAATTATAAAAAAAATATTGATTATATAATAATTTTCACAGGTAACTTTAAGCAGTTAGATTACATGGATGACTTATCAGTTGTATTTATGGACTAATAGAACAGGTCTAGGTTCAGGAAGAGATATGGTCACGCTAGACTAGCTAAAAAAAACCATTACTTTTGATCCGATTATTGGATTGCGTTTAAATTTTTACAGGATTTTCTAGATATCATTTTTCTACTCTAACCATTAGATCTTTAGATTTTAAAAAATCTCACCACGGACGCTGATTTTAACAATTTTGTGATTTTTTTTATAAACCGGTTGACTGATCAGTCTTGAATTTAAATAGACATCACGATTATAAA
>Ga0307518_10001587_pt1 | contig 16803 bp, 12 predicted proteins | sample 25_EM_MG_FD_203889 | JGI IMG/M metagenome (GOLD analysis project Ga0307518, IMG submission 203889) | Populus trichocarpa ectomycorrhiza microbial communities from riparian zone in the Pacific Northwest, United States - 25_EM | ecosystem: Host-associated > Plants > Roots > Unclassified | place...
TGGAATGGAGGAGACAAGGGAAGAATCCGGGGTGTCTGACCTTGAGATTGGTTGATATGCGTCCGAGTGAGATCAACAGCTCGCAGTGTATACGGAGGTGAGAATCTTGGATTGCTCATCTCGATGTCGATCTTGCCTTGCAGAGGAGTGGTCGGCTGTTCATTCGCATAGACGGCTTCAAAGATATTCTCTTCGCCATTGCTGGAGTCATCTTCAACTGGATCGCGAGATTCTGTTCCGATGGCAGTTTCGTCTACCGCAGACTTATCGCCACCACCGTCGTACCTCTCATTACCACGATTCTCCAATCTGTTCGCATCCTCACTGCCTACACAGTGTTATTAACCTAATATCGGGACTGCGAGACATGCACATCAACTATGACCCACCTTTGTAGCCTTCGTCTAGACATATTCATGTAGATCAGTTTTGTAGAATGATAAACAAAAACTCACTGCGGTCGTTCATCTTGACAGACGGAGATTCGACCCCGGAATCCTGCAGCGCTGAAAGAAATGCCTCATGCTCGACCTGGACTCGCTTCGGATGCTCGTTCTCCTCCGTAGCAGACCTCAATAGGAATTTCTTGTTGTCTTGCTTTCCGGTGCCCACCAGATCTGACGTTCCACGCAACTCAACTTGAAGTTCTTCCATTTCCGCGTCGGCTTCAGACTGCTCGACCTGGTGGCTGCGGATGCCAGAGTGTTGTGTGTATGCGTTGTACTTCAGGGCCTTGCATGCACCGCATACGCGATTAGATTTTTCAAGGGACGAAATCAGGGATGGACGACTCACGTTCACGAGCAGTTCAAGTGCGAATTGCACTTTGGCATTGATCGCCGGATTCTCGCGCACGTCCGCAGTGTTGGTGGTATCGTTCCATGCAATGCATTGCGTCTCAACAGCATTGACGATGCTCTGCAGCTGAATTCTCTGGTCTTCCTTGCATATGCTGCAGTTGTATCGCGCGATCGCCTTGCTGAAGTCGAAGCCATTGACTGTGCATTCTGGCACCTCTATTTCATCAGGCCAGGTCATCGAGATTGCGACCCTCACAGTCTCTGCAGCCTTTCTCTTCTCTCCATCAAGCATGGTCTGCTGGAGCATCTTCTGTACTACTTTGATCCTGTAAGGGCACGTGGCCCGGTCCAACAAGCATCGGATGAAACAAGGCCCACCACGAGGGTCAGCGAGAAGGTCATGGCGGTAGTTGGCGATGGCCGCATGCTCGAAGATGGCGGCGCATGCAAGGATACGCAGGAAGCGAGATCTGGATTGACTAGGCGATGCTCCCCACTCCCAGGTATGCCAAGCAATGAGATTCTGTCCGCGAAAAGAGTTAGGGAGTGCGTTGCTCGATACGGATGACTTGCGAGCCCACGGTTCATATAGACCGTGGGCTTCAATCCCAGTTACCTTGGGACTGCTGAAAAGAACCTTGATTGCATCTGTCGCTTCAGAATATAGGCGGCTGAGGCGTGTTGACATAACAACCTTGACCTTCTCCTGTCTGGCTGCACGTTCTGCCCCCGATTCCCCATCCTCTGGATCCTCTTCGGCACGATCGTTATTGTTGACGATGTCCTGCTCTCTGCCTTCAATCTCTTCGGGCTCCGCTTCTTCTTCATCTGCATCCATTGCATCCGCATTGTCCTCTCTTTCTGTCATCTTTCCCTTACCCTTCTTTGCACCAGATGTCGTCATGTTGAATGCAGCACAAAGGGCTGCTTGCTTTGTTTCTCGCTCTGGAATGGAGATCTCATTGATTCTGACCTCCATATCGAGGAATGCACCATATTGTGAGAATATTGTGAGAATGATCTATAAGGATGTCAGAAAGAGGACTACATGCGATCGAAACTCTTGCCTCGTCCCATAAGTTCTGTCGCTTACTTGGTCGATAGTCTTGGTGAGCAAAGACTGCGCGCATCATGTCTGCACTCGGAGATCCGGGAAGCCAGTCTCGCGGGTGCACCTTCGAGAAATACACAAATGGAGATAACCAAGCAGAGACCTGAGTAAGAGTTAGAAAATCTGCTTTGCCAACACAACTTAGCATAAGGTGCCAAAATAAGCACATTTGATTTGCACAAAACATAGCATGGGGAGAGACAGTTGGAATGCTGGATAAGGATGGAACATACCTCAAGGATAGACTTTGAAATTCGTGCGAGATGCGAATCGATAGCGATGAAGGCCGACTTCGTCATGAAAGGGAAAGTCCAGAATGGGTTGTCTTTGGATTGCAAAGCAAACACGACCTCTGCCTTGATGTGACAGCTCCTCAGGGCGGGAATCAGGTTCTCTGTATCATCTTCTGGGTTGCAGTTGATGGCCATCTGCCTCACCGCCTCACACATCTTTGCTGGTACCCGCTGTACATACTGATGGAATGCCTTTGCCCATTCCTTTGATCCTGAATTTCCAAAGTGGTCTACCGCCGGCGTGCTTCCAATAGTTTCCATGAAACAGTCGTCCAACACCTTGCGCAAGGTATCTCCAACCGCATTGTCCACGGACTCTGCTGCTTTCAACTTATCGTAGAGCTCCTTCAGCAATTTCTCTCCTTCATCGGCCTTGCTGTCATCTTCCAACATCAATAACATGTTCGCAACCTCCTGCGCATTCACCTCCACGCGGTTGAAACACATCCGCAGCCTGTCCTCCGATACCTTCACCATATATGCAAGTATCTAGATCAATGTTAGCCATACATCGAGGGATTGCGAGGAAAGGAACCTACCCCTCCAGAACTTCCCATGAGGCTGTTATAGAAATGGTTGAAGTTCATCACCTCTGACTGGAAGTAATGCGTTTCTGAAGAGTTGAAGTACTCCATCATCTGCCACACGTAATCCTGCATCAGTAGTTCTCGCTGCTTTGCAGAAGCACCTTTTGCCATCGGTATTGGCTTAACATCTTTGCAATCTAAGTTTTCTGCCTTCATGGCCTTGAACGTCTGGATCATGCCCTCGGTGGGCGACTCCATGTATATATGTTTCGTCTCATTCCGCGACAGGTGGAGCGCGATGCTCAACGGGGTCCTCTCTGTAAGATAGTATTAGCAATATGTCAACCAAGTAGCAGAATCAGACATCATGCATCTACAGACTGACGTGTTGATTTGCGTTCGTCTGTGATCCTTTGGATCTGCGCAAATCTACTAGACATTGATCTGCGGTAAACACAGATACTTGTGTTTCGAGCACATCCCCGATCTCGCCGATGTGCACAATGCATATAATTGTTAGGTCTGTGCATTGTGGAGAAACAGGACTCACTGGAATCAAATAGTGCCACTATCCATTGCCCACCGTATGCGAGCACGCCCCTGAGCTCGTCTAGCTCGCCCTGAAGCCGTTGGTTATATTGGTCGATATCTGCAGCATCGAAAGAATCCTTCCTCTGGGTTGCTGAGACCTCCGCCTCCAACTCTGCCTTTCTCTTCTCTCTCTTGTCTTTCCATTCCTTCATTGCATTTGCCCGGTGCTGTCCTCCAGCAGCGTCCAGCACCCAGTTAGGTGGCGCTCCAGACCCCATCCTCAACTCTGGCAATTGGTCACCTTTCATCTCTGCCATTGCGTAGCTGCCCTCTTTTAGCCACGACTTCGTCACCACTAGGGGTATCGCATATGCGTAGTTGAACCGATCAACCCCGTTGACTTGGAACAATGTATGAAGACAATTGAGCTGCAGCTTGTTGATGGGTCGTCCATTCCACTTCCCAAACTTCAGCCGATCCCGACTCTCCAGGATGTCAAACCGCGCGTATCCGATGAATGCTTCCTTTGCCTGTTCGTTCTTTGAGTTCAGTTGTTCAATCGATTCCTCTAGCCTTGGCTTGCTCCCTCCTTCTGTTGATTTGTTCGAGAGCAAGGGCTCTGCCGGTAGCTTCGTTTTCTGTTGCCACTTGCCATCAGCCCCGGCAAATTGCTTCGTGGACGATGGTACAATCCTTCTTTACACACCTTAGTTCCTCCTCTCTTTCCTCCTGCACTCCCTCCTTTTGCTTTATTAGTTGACATCCTTTTGTGATTAGTGTTTTCGCAGGCAGGTTGCCAATAATAATATGCAAACCGAGTGTTGGGAACGGGACTAAATTGGTTGACTTCGCTACAATACCAGAATTACTATGCTTACATAATTGCTCCGAGCATTCTCATCGTCAGGAACTCGCAGGACTACTGGGGGGCTGCCAGTACTGCCGCGTTGAGTGATCGAGTCCAGTGCCAAGTACCCTAGCGTTGCCAAACCAAAGTCAAAGGCATTCCGCTGAGTCATTCAGGGTATGGAAACCAATTGTGAGAGTCATTACCGGGTGTAGAAGTAGCTATTGTCGTCATCCGTTGGTTGAGTGGGGTGATGGGGGCGGCTAGTATTGACATCATCGTGCTGGTGGTGATGGCTGGCGTCGACGAGTAGTTGTCGTTGTCATCATCCGTTGGCTAACGGTAGGGTGATGGTGGCGGCTGGTATCAACATCGTCCTGGTGTGGTGGCTGGCATCGACGAGCAGTTGTTGTTGTCGTCGACTGTTGGCTGATGGTAGGGGTGGTCATCATCATTGTCGTTGCACCAACTGGCACGTCCAACCATCCTTCTCTCTCGTCATTGGCATTGGCATTGGCATTGGCATCACACCAGCTAGTACACGCGTCTGTCCTCCCCTCGTCATCACCGTACTGGCGTGGTCGTCCCCATCCCATGCGCCACGCCGCCGGCATCGTCACCATCACTGGTGGTGGTTCGTGTCATGACTGACCGTAGGGGTGGTGATGGTGGCTGGCGTCGACACCGTTGTGGCGATGGTTGTTGATGTCATCGTCCATTTGACTGGTGGATGAGGGTGTCATGTCGTCTGGTCGATACAGCTTAACACTGATCCGATGTGTGTCAATGCGAATCGATGTCAGATAAAAACATACCAGATACATGATTGGATGCGCAGCGAGACGAGTGGTGACAGCGTCGACGCGAAACGACGCAGCTAGCTGCAGAGTCAGCGTGCACCAGGTGAGGAACTTCACGGCTTACATGTGTTGTCTGGGCCGCCATCCACAAGCCCATCTACGCTGGATTGTTAGAGTCCCCCTGCACTTTGCAGATTCTGGCCTCGAGGGCCAGCGCAACGTTGCAACCACGGGGGAGCTCATGTCAGCCATATCACCAATGCTTCCACGCTCCGACTCGTCTCCGTCTCCGTAGGCTCTCTCTCTTCGTCCACCCTCATCTTTACACCCTTCGTCGTTCCATCAAAGGAAACAAGATTTCATGATTGTCGCGGTCGGTGTGTACATCACTCTGATGGGTGGTGTAGACAATTGAGCGCTTGTCTGCGTCGTAGGTGCGTCTGGAACACCAGGTCGCACTACTTTTTGTCAAAACCCTCTGCAATTCCTCAGAGGTCTTGGCTCACAAAGTACCCGACAACGCAGACACTGTGTACATTGAGGAAGGCATCAGGATCAAGCTTGTTAGCGTTGGTATGTTGGTTTACTGACAACCATGTCACCGCATCATCCTAACAGTTGTCATACACATCTTGAGAAAGACAGCATCCGCATGGCGCTCACCATTGTAGACACCCCGGATTCTGGGACAATATTGACAATGAGTTTGAGTTTGAGTTTCTTTCCATCCTACCCGACCTCGTCCGAATCTCGCTCTCAGGTTCCAGGAAATCGTTGGCTAGCTTGAGCGTCAATACAACGACATTTTGGCTGAAGAGCCTCGTATCAAGCGTAATCCCTGGTTCAGTCAGCTGAGTGCACGCTTTGCTTTACTTCATCCCACCCGCTGGCCATGCGTAGGTGCATCGAAGAGAAGTGTACCTCTTCGTCTAACAGCCTCAGGGAGATAGTCATTGAGCTGATGCACCATTTATCACCACTATTCGGCTTCATGGTTTCTGAGGATGACGTTCTTAAACTGGCCCACATTGGATTTGAGTCCCTCTGGCCGAGTAGAAAGCCTCACCTCCCAGGGATTATGCGATTCAATGCCACTTCCCACGTCCAGGATTCACTCGGTATCCCCCAGTGTTTCCCCGCATGCGCCAAGATCACCCCTGGCATGGATGTGCCCCCTTAATGCTTAATGACTCCAGATAGGATTCGAATCATCGCATTGTGGGCTGATTCGCAACCGGTTGAAGATTGTCCGTGTCCTGGCCATATAACTCGACTGATGAGAAAGATCGGACGTGCACCTCGGTGGTGGGTCGACAGTGACCCGGAAGAGTTCTGGTGGGCTATATTTCAACTTCTCCACATGATTGTCTAAGCTTACCTCTTGCATACTTCATCTCTGAACGCCTTTCCGACAATGCCACCATAATATTTGCTATTACTTGCTCATTTTTTGTCTTGAAATCGTTTCATAATTGCACACGTATCACTCTTATTGTATTGTGCAAGCTGGATGTTACCTTGTGGTCTGGAACATTTTAAACGGATGTCACAACTTGCACGCGTTTGATTGGCACAGTTGTCGCTCGCATCCGGCCTGGAACAGACCTCCAATTTTCCCAAGTTTGCACTTGGTGGCGAGAAGGTGATCTTGCCTTACATGTTCAAGTAAGCTGGGAGTCTCTCGATATAACTGTGACGAGTAACATTGAATCCGTGGTTTCAAGGACATGATGGAGCACCTGGAACTGAAGTAATTACTGTGACTGACTGAGTGCGCAGTAATGATTTCATTAAGACAAGCCATAGACCATGGACGAATCACATATCATTGGAATGGGTTGTTGAGGGTCATCACAGACCGAAATAAATATCTAACCTAGCCTAGTGTCGGGAATTTCCCAGGTGCGTAGTACCACTTCTGGTGGGGAAAAATGGGCCACTTCATATGTATGACTCATGCGCTACTTCGATGTGACCGAAAGCTTGTCCGAGTTGGTACTTGGTCGAGCATGGCTAACAATACAAGACCACAAACATACAAGATACAACAAATGGTTAGTGTCACATTAGTAATATATAAAATACCTCAAGCATCAACCTCCGAATTGAGGTCCGAAGCATCCATAGAGAAGTCTATCTCACTACCATCCAAGTCATCTGAATCCACGTGTCCCCTCATCCTCTCCACTACAGTTCCCGCTAGACGTCGGAGGGCACGTGCAATCCCGAGATTGACATCAGCTTCGTGGAGTCTCTGCCCTGCTTCATGACTTATGCTATCATAGAACTCTTTTTCGACCTTAATTCGCCTTTGGCGTCTCTGGATTAGGTACTTCTCCGCTCGCTGCTCCAGTCTTTGGGCCTTGATCAAATCATACCCGAGCTCATTATTTAGAGCAAGAAGATATGATGGTAGAGAACTGTGTGGCTATCATACATTTGTGTTAATTTTTTATTTGCAATACAGCTGAAACTAGCTCATACTGTTTGTGGATCAAAATCATCTCCAATGTCAATTGGGTGAGTTGTAGGAGGAGATGGGTAAGGATCTGGAAGTTCACGAGCGACGTGTTCATGCCAGACAGTACATCTTGCCTGGTTAGAAAAGTTGGGCAAGATAAGACCCGACTTTGGGGCTAGCAAGTAGGTGGGGTTACAGTCAGAGTTGATAGAATGCATCTTGTTTGGGGGTGAGTGTTAGCAGTAACCACCACGACGCGGTTAAATTAGATAGCGGAGATTGTTGAGTTCTCACGACCGTTGCCAAATATCCATCCGCTGTCGGAGTCACAGGTGTCCATTTTGGTCATTACAAGGTGCTTTCGTAAACCGTAAATACTCTCATATACTCTCAACTATTCGACCAGACTTCATTTCTAATAATTTGATCAGGCATTGGGCCGCGTGGTGCAGCGGTCCCCAACCGTGAGGCTCAATCCCTTGAAGAAGTGCCTTCGTAAATCGTAAACCGCAAATACTCTCAATATGCTCTCAAGTATCCGACCAGACTCATCTCTGACAATCTAATTGGGTAATTTCCAATGTTCTCGTCTATGGTACTGGATACCTGATCCTCAGCCGAACAGCGTATTCAGTCATTGATCATCCATCAGCTCCATATGTATATATGTCGGCCTACCAGCAGTAGCTACAAGGATGGTATGTAGTTATTCAATACTTTCTTGCGCCCGAGTGATTGCTTTCAGATTTCAATATCTCCATGAGTCTTAGATCTAACGGGACTCATGGTTTTTTATGAGTTACTCAAGTTTCTTCCAAACGGCCTTCTAGAAGTAGCATGCGAGTATCAATGTTTGATGGAGCTTGCCAATTGCAAGAATCTGTAGTATTTGAAGGGGACCGCATTTCGGATGAAAAATCCTCTCCTCTTTAATGGACCAGTTACTACCCATGTCCGATGGAGACCTCCAGCCTTCAGGTGAGCCGTGTCTTCACTGCTTCGAGACATTGAACCCTCCCAGCTGACAAAGTTTGCTACTCGAAGTATTCTTCCCCGACACTGTGAGAGTGGGTTATTTCTACGAACCGCACTCAGGACCGGGGGGAAAAGGGATTATCGGGGATTGGTTTGCTAACGTATGCACAACTTTTTGCGGATCTCTTGGTAGAACCCATCTGACCTGAAATACATATGCAGGCTTTCGTACTCCAGACAGTTCCAGACATCTATAAGAAGATCGCTTTCGTTGAGGGATCACGACCAAGGGATGACCCCTTCCCTGTATATGTGTAAGTGTACCATCCTCTCAGCGGAAATAGTGGATCGATGAAAGGCTTATTAGAATATTGAACAAAATCCTGGAATCATGGTGAGTAAACAGACAAGATTGACGTGGATAACCCCCGATCTTTCATCCACATAGGTGGATGCATTTCTGGTACCCTTTGAATGGGAGGCAATTAGTATTTACACCGACATCGGGGATCCCCACCCAAGGAGACTTTTACGTGTATGTTTTTACCTTTATCCTCTGCAAAGGCGCTGAGCATTCGACCTTGCCATCAGGATGTCAGGCACAGGGTTCCAACACCTTGGACTCATTGCATGCAAGTCACAGCGCGCTCTCAACAGCAAGCACGGTGTTCAACTTTATCACACCAGAAGGATATTCATTCCGCGACACATCCAACAATGGAGAAGCTCTGTCGTATCACACTTCAAGGACCCAAGTAAACATGACATTCGCTCACTCACAGACCAATTTGCATTGTAGGCGGTAATATGTCTCTCAGACCCAACATCTTCAGCTGTCCCAATTTGGACAATTCCTGTGGGCGATTTCAGCCCTCCTTATTACCTCTTGGGCACCTCATTTGCAGCCCATCAGTACCTCTTATTCCCGTCCTCTAATCACCCGTTACAGATGGCGTCCGCTCTTCATCCATAGCCTCAACACTTCCCCTGGCCTGTGCACTTGACAATGAGGCTCTTTAGCTCTCTGTATCGGTCTTGGTGCATCCACATCAACTGCATCATGAATGCACGCCCAAGGTACTAAGTACTTTTGACTTCTCACGTTCGACTGATGCTTGTAGGTTCAATCATGGTTCTTTGGCATTGACAACTTGTCTAGGGACTCCATAGCAAGGCTTTGAATGCTTGTTGGGTGGCTCGGGCGGCACAGGTAAGTCGTTTTGTCGCCGTCTTGCATTATTGCCATATACTGATCCCCTGCAGCCCTTTCGCTCTCAACTCGACCACACCCTACACCTCTACAAGACGCTTTTCGGTTTCGCGTGTCCAGAGTTTCGAGTTTGTGTAATACAGCGCATACGTGTCATTCCCATCGTTCGGGACGTTTTAGCATTTCGACTTCGAGCCCTATAGGTGAGTTTTGAGCCCTTGGCCTCATTGACATCTTCTGATGTTTCTACTCGCGTTTTTAGCCATTTTTGGGTCATCTTTATCGCTCTGCACGTTCGTGCGAATGGTCGACATATCTGGGACACTCCCCAAGCCATCGACCTCGCACCAATAAGTAAGTTTGATAGTTTTTGCTTATTTAAGGATGCACTGATGGTTTCTCGCGTTTTTGCAATCAGTATCACATCAATTTGAATGCTGTATATGTCCTTGTACATGCCAGACGTGTCTGAGAGGTTTCCAAGCCTCTCTGGCTCCTCTGTGCAACTTTGCACTTCTAGCAGGTGTGTACAGTGGCTTGTTTTGACTCGTTGTGGGGATTTCTGATCGATCCTAACGCGTTTTCAGGTATATTCGAGTTGTCGGCGATGCTTGGCATGTATGTGCGCGTGTCTGACGCGTCCGTCTGGCTTCCAAGCCTCACTGGGTGGTCCATGCACGGTTCTGCACCAGGTAAGTTTGAGTTTTCTGATGTGTTTGCAGATATATTCGAGCTGTCTGCATTTCTATCCTGAGTCCGTCCGACAGGTCTGAGCACGACCTTGTGCTCCTAGTAGGTGAGTCAAGCGGTTTCGCATCTACTGAGCATGTGCTGACGCGTTCCTACGTGTCACCAGCCATATTCGTGTGGTTTGTAACGCCATGTGTGCCTGTGCGCATGTTCGGTGTGCCCACATGGTTTCTCGGCTCGAGCTAGTCGCCTCTCCCCACTCCAATAGGTGAGTTTTGCGTTTGCGTGGTATTTCCACGTGTATTGATGGATTCTATTGTGTCTGAAGTCCTATCCGTGTCATTGTGCCTGGCACGTCCCTGTACTCCCTCGAAACATCTGACCGGTTTCCAAGGCCATTCGTCACCGCTACATCGCGTCTGACATTTCTGCCATTCAATGTATCCGCTCGACTCCCAGCATCTTCGACTTCACCTGCTCGCGTTTTTGTGTCCCCAAGGCACACACTTGGTGTTGTCAGGGATCCCAGTCTCTGGCATTCCAATGCAGACGTGTTCTGCCACAGGTGCCCCGATCCACTTAGTGAGCCTTGAGGTCCGTCAGAGGGTTGCCAGAGGGTCTATTGCTTGTAGACATATTGTAAGGATCTTGTCCTTACTCAGCGGATACCCAGTTCCGATTACTAATGTTGATTATACTATCATTGTTCTGGACTCACTCTAGTCTGTCGTTACTCGCTTCTAGTCTATCTTTTAGCCTGTTCATTCCGTACAGTTACCTGACCACTCTCGTTACCCGTACCTGTCCTGTACCGTATTTAAGTCGATACCCTCTGTCGTCGTAGAACAGTCTTTTCCTGAAATCCAGTCCCCATTGCTAGGTGATTGATTCAGCCTGAGAAGATTCTATTGTGACTGTGTTAGAGACTAGCTACCTCTCTCATCGTTACATATTTTTCACCTACCCAGGGAACTCTCTATCTCACTCTACTCTCTATAACCACGCCTACTCGCCGACCTACGGATTGATCAACCGCCTGGATACTCGAGTAAGCACTATACCATGTCTGAAAGAATTATTAATACCCGATATATCCTGCGCCGCACTGCCCATGTGCGCGCGAGGTCAGCCCCATCCAGTCCCGAGGCTATGGCCAAGGGAAAAGATACCCCTGCCGAAGCGACTCGTCTGTACAGCGAGGTCGTCAAGGCAAAAGACGTGACATCCAGTCGTGCGTCCGACGTCTCACCCGGTTTGAGGATGACCTCACCGGAGTATCCCGACGGACAAAGGTCTTCGGAGGCTATTGTAGCTGGCAAATTAACAGCCATCCGCGAAAGTGGCACTCCAACTGTGAAAGGCCTACCTGGTAGTGCTCTGACCAGCGTATATTCCACCCCAGCCTTGAAAGAAGGTGAGGAAAATGGTGACGACCAGGGGGAATGGACTACCGTGGCGAGGAAAAGCCGTCACGGGTCGCCAGCAAAGGGAAGCCGTCATGGATCACCAGAAAGGGAAAACCCGAAGAGGAACCGATTAGGCCCAGAGCAGGAATACCATGCGAGAGGCAATAAAACAGTTGACTAAAGAACAGTGACTAAAAATACATGAGAGACAATGTGTGATTAGTATTGCTGGAGTAAAGAAACCAACGACCAAGAGCAGCTCATCCCGAGGCGAAGGGCCGTCCAACCTGAAAGGGAAAGGACCAGACCCGCGCAACTGGGGAGTCATAAGCGCGTGCGAAGATGAGTTGGACTTAGAAGCACAACGAGAAGCATTGGCATCCTGGAAAACAGCGCAGGAACTAGTCCGAAATGAGCAAGATAAGCCTGACAGAAGTCATGAAGGCACAGAGCCTGACGTTGAGGCCCAGCGGGCCGCTATTGCTGCGTGGAACAAAGTACACGAACTTGCTAAACAAGAATCAATAAGCAGGAGCATTCCCAGCAGGAACTCGCATTCAAGCAGAACCCATCCTGTACGAGTGCCATCGCCTGAAGGCACCACAAGGGCATCATCACCAGAAGGCCCCACAAAGATCTTACCATCTGGAGGACACGTCAAGGTGTTGTCACCAGAAGCTAGGAATAAAGCTGGGGACAATAGGCAAGCAGTCCCGAAGCCAAACAAGGAAAAGGGGAGACGAACTGTTAAGACACCAGACCCCGTCCGTGCCCTAGTTGACAAAGCGATAGCACAAGATACGACACGTCACAAACGGTATAAAACCCCACAGGCAATGGAACCTGTGGAGCAAATTGACCCAAAAAGTTACATTGGATTAGCGTTTGAGCGCCTCGGAGGGAGAGAAAAGAAGACCCACTGACCGCCAAGTCCTAGCTCCTCCGATGAATCTTCAAACTCATCCGAGCGAAGGCGGCCTAGGAGAAAAGGGAGGCAGGACTCCTCAAGTGACTCCTCCAGCAGCAGCTCTGGATCTGCAGAATCCTCCACGGAGACGGATGACCAGTCATACAACTCCAAGGGATCATCGAGCAGCAGTAGTCGCCACTCGAACAGACGGCGAAAATACAGAAGTAAGTATAGCCGATCACGAGGCCGTGGTAGTCAAAGGACAAAGAAATCTCGATCGAAAGACGTAAGTCCCGACAACAGATGAAGTTAAAACCAATACCCCCCGTAGAATATGATGGGTCCATCGATTCTAAGGCATTCCATCGCTTTATAACAGAAGGAACGGCCTACATGAAAGATGGAAAGGTACCATCAAAGAAGCGAGCATTTATATTGGCACATTACCTCAAGGGGAAAGCTCATGAATTCTATGTGTGAGAAGTATCCGGAGACCCTTACCGTTGGAGATTAGAGACATTCTTCCGCGAGCTCTTTAACTACTGCTTCCCGGTCGACTTCCGAATCAAACTTCGGAAGAAACTGCATACTTGTTATCAGGGGAATAAGTCTGTCCGCGACTACCTATACGAACTAAATGAGATATGGAATATGATTGGGGAGTCTGATGAACGCACCAAGGTTCATAAGCTGTGGTTCGGTCTGCGGAAAGAGATACAGCATGACCTCTGGCGAGACAGGTTGAATCTGGAAATATCCTCACTACGATCGGTGATTGCAAGTGCAGAGATCATTGAAATTGCACAATCTGTGACGGGAGGAGGACCTGAACAAAAAAACAAACGAAAGGAAGCTCAGCCAACCATTCGAAGTGCTGCTATGACCCCCGATGGAGATCGTCGACGTAAACAATGGGAGCGTGGACGTTCGAGAAAGAAGGGACACCGAAAGGAGTCTCCAAAGTATACATACCAACAGGCAGAACAAAGCCAGCCCAAGCCTGAGAAGCACCACAACAATAAGTATACTGAACAGAAGGCTGGCAAAAGCACCAGACCGAAGCTGAACAAAGAAGAACAAGAACGGCACAAAGCCGAAGGGCTATGCTTCATATGCCACAAGTCAGGGCACTTCTCGTGAAATTGCCCTGACAGGAACAAGGTCCCATCTACATCAGGTAAACCTCCTGGTGTTGCAAGTTTTGGGATTGGTGTTGATTTCGGGGACATAGAAAATCAACGCGAACTGTCAACACGCTCTCGAGACGGTGGCCTCGCCATCAATAATATAAATATCCTTGGTGAGGAGGATGAGCCTGAAGGTGATGATGAACTTGATGACTTACCCGAGGTCACAACCGACGATGTCAGCATAGAGAGTGATGTCACCTTGAGTGAAATAGATGACGAGACCAGCACTGAAGAAGACTCCCAAAGTTATAATCCATGGATCGGTGATCCACTGGGGAACCGTGCTGAAGAACGCCTGGCAGGGATCTGTTACCCGGGGGACGACCACCTTTCATCTGGGATATTCGATCCCACCCGATTCTGTGTATATTCGGTCGAGGGAGACAGGCACATCATAGTCGAAAGTGACCGCGACGAACGAGGAGATGGCAACTCAATCTACATACCCGACCGCTCGCTGAGGGACCCCCGATTCGATGTAGTCCGATGGTATTGGGTACAAAAGGCTATCATAACAGGGATGAGTGAGTTGGATGCCATGCGATCGGCAGAAGAGAACTTACTGGGTAGTTCCCAGATGGGACATGCGATGGAGGAAGCCATCGAGCACAAACTGGCCAGGTACTGCCCGACCGAAGGCGGTCAAGACAATGATGATCGGTTCTCGTGTGAGCAAACCGAAGGGGACATATATTTGATCTGGGACTTTGCCGCACAGGTAACTATGTACATCTCACATGAACAACTAAAGTCAGGAGACTTCAACATTGTGGAATGGTATATGGAACGCCTAGAGGGCCCGGATGGGATAGAACTAAGCTATATGGACCTTCCGCAGGGTGAGGCCACTCACCTGGACGTCGAGTGTAACAAGGCCACCCCATCTGGTAGCGGCTATTCAGCCCTGGAACGAAATGCGGCGATCACGAAGGACACCACAAGAACAATCCCTAAACCTGTGGTTGTGGTTGTCCATGTCAATGAGCAACCAGCACGTGCATTGGTTGACACAGGATCGCTAGCTGATTTTATGTCGCTGAATTTAGCAGAACAGCTGCAAGTGAAACGAGCTTGGCTAGAAAAACCATTACCAATTCAATTGGCTGTGCAAGGCTCCCGATCAAAGGTAAACTTTGGCGTGAACGTCCGCTTCCAGTACCAGGGAACAGACTACCAGCGATATTTCGATGTGATAAACTTGGGAAATTACGACATTATTTTGGGAACACCGTTCTTGTACCAACACCAGGCACTGGTGGGGCTAAATTCTTCGAGATTAATTATAGGATGCAAAGAACCTAAAGAAATGAGAGGACCACAGGTGTCAGTACTCGAGTCCCATGCCACCGAGGTATATGAAGAAAGTCTGGAGAAGGTCTGAAGGTACTTACATGAGTTGGCTCAACCACTGTGTCCAGAAGGGGGAGCAACGGCGCTACCACCATTCCGCGCCATCAATCATTCGATTCCATTGATTGATGAGTCAAAAATCTATCCGTGGCGACAATCAAAATGCCCTGAGGCTATGCGCGGACTGTGGAATGAAAAGAAGAATGCGTACCTCAAATCAGGACGTTGGAAAATCACCACGGCCCAAAATACCTGCCCCATGCTGTTAATCCCCAAGGCGGGGACACCCCCAAGGCTCCGAGTTGTGGTAGACCTACGAGAACGAAATAAAAACACTCACAAACTGTCATCGCCGATGCCGGATATGGAAGGAATCCTGAGGTGGGTAGCTAGAAAGCCATACAGATCGACCATTGACGGGCAAGACGCCTATGAACAAATACGGGTGATAACAGAGCATATACCCTGCACAGCCGTAACCACACCCGACGGGAATATGGTCAGCTTGGTCGTCCAACAAGGCGATTGTAATGCACCTGCGACGTACCAGGCACTCATGAATCACATATTTGGGATGTACATCGGAATCTTCATGGATGTGTACTTGGACGATATTATAATATATTCCGATACACTGGAAGAACACGTGGAACATGTTACCATTATCTTGAACATTCTCAAGCGAGAAAAACTGTACCTAAGTGAGAAGAAGCTCCGCTTCCTATGTAAGGAAGTGAAGATATTGGGACGCATTGTCACCAATGATGGTATTCGTATGGACCCAGAAAAGGTTGACGGTATTCTGAATTGGAAGGTACCGACAAACCGAACGCTATGCAAGGGATTTATAGGGTCAGTCGGGTACCTCGCGGACGACATATTTAAAGTACGAGTACCTTTGGGAGTCTTGTCCGAGGCATGCGCGGAGACCCGACCATTTCGTTGGAGCTATACGGAACAGCGAGCATTCGACACGATAAAACGATACATGTCCAGTTGCGCGCCACACTCCTGTGTACCACTTGAATACGGGAGCGACCAGGACCCCATATGGGTGATGACTGATGCATGTGGAAATGGAATTGGTGGTGTCATTGCCCAGGGAAAGGACTGGAAGAACGCCAAAGTGGCAGCATTCTACTCTGCAAAAATGTCTTCGGCACAACGAAATTACCCTGTGCACGAACAAGAATTATCAGCAGGTGTTGAAACAATGCTAAGACACCGTGACATACTGCAAGGCATACCGTTTACATGGGTGACCGACCATAAAGGCCTAATCCACATCTTGGATCAAAAGGGACTCTCAGGTCGCCAAGCGCGATGGATGGAAAAACTGTCCGAATTTGACTTCAAAGTTAAGTACGTGGCAGGGGAAGAGAACATACTGCCAGACGCGCTGTGCGCCTAAGTGAGGGAAGAGGTCAGAACAACCAACAACCAACACCAAATGACAGCAATATGCGAGTGGTGGTCTTCCTTTGTGTTTCTGGTATTTAATGTCCTCAGGGGGATGTGCTGCACGCCTTCAGGCAGGATGCAGGAGGGAAGGGAAGAGCTTCTGATGGGGAATAGATGCGACTGGGGATGGTATTGACTCCTCTTCAGCCTACCACAGTGGTTAGGAAGAGTCCTGGGATAGAAAAGCGATGATAGATTGATGACAGGGGTGTAACAGCAGTGATGGAGCAGAGGGGAAGCA
>Ga0307518_10001588_pt1 | contig 16793 bp, 15 predicted proteins | sample 25_EM_MG_FD_203889 | JGI IMG/M metagenome (GOLD analysis project Ga0307518, IMG submission 203889) | Populus trichocarpa ectomycorrhiza microbial communities from riparian zone in the Pacific Northwest, United States - 25_EM | ecosystem: Host-associated > Plants > Roots > Unclassified | place...
GAAATCCTTTATTTCCTTTCTCGAATGCTTATGAGTACAAGCTTGCCCGTTTCTTCCATCAGAGCAAGACATCAATGAAACAAATTGACCAATTTTTCCATGATGATCTGCTTACCATGAATACTTCGCCAATGCTGAAAATCGGGTATAAGTCTTTTCACACATGGCGAAAGAAAATGCGAGGGTTAGTTCATGAACCAGAGTGGCAAAATGGAACTGTGGATTTTTACTTGTAGGCAGGCGTCAAGTTTTTCAGTCGAGACGTGGTGAAGTGCATTCGTTATCTTCTCTGCCAGAAAGCGTTCGCTAAGGATCTGGTCTTCGAACCATGCCACGAATTTGATAGAGAAGGATGTAGGGTTTACATGGAGATGCATACAGTATAGTGGTGGTGGGAAACGCAGGTATGATAGTTACTGTTAAAATGGTACCTGCCAGACACTGACGAGCCGGCAGATAACTCTCCCCGTCCGCACTACACTCATACCTGTGCTCATAACCTCGGATCAAACGTGCTTGACAAACTTTTCAGGTGACAAGAAATTGTGGCCAATTTTCATGAGTTTGGGAAACATCCCTTCAGGTATCCGAAACAAGCCTTCCAACCAAGCGTGGATCCTACTAGGTCTGCTTCCAATTGGCCCAAAACGAACCAAATCTCTCAGGGGATTTTCGATTCAGAATCAGGAATACGATTCCCTGAACACACAACACCGACTTATTGAACGGATATTACCCCCATTGGTCCAAATCTTTGAGATGACAATCCATTTTGTAGATGCTCTGGACCTATGCTGACCAATAATAGGCCGGCGGATCTGAGATGGTCTATAGGGATGAAAATATCCGAGGTTGTGTCCCAATTTTGTCAGCTTGGCTTGTGGACCATATGGAGAATGTGAATATTCATTGCATCAAAGTAAACTGGTGTGCAATCTGTGTGGCACACAGAGATCAGCTTGGACTGTTGCCGAAACGGCCGTACAATGAGCGCAATCATGCGGCCTATGAGCGTCTTTGGGAGGCCAGTCAGAATGAGACGTAAGTGATACATATTCCTCGAGTGTGAAACTAAACAACCAACTCTGATATGTTAAAACAGATTAGCCCAACTTGATATTAAGCCAATCCAAAATGCTCTGTGCAGCCTACCCAGCGTCCAACCACCAGCAATAGTACGTGTGGACATACTACATAACATCTTCCTGGGAGTTCAAAAAAATATGATGGAGTGGATACAAGGCTTTTTAGGCAAGCATAAAAGGCTTGCAATTTTTTATGAAATATGGCGTAGTTTACCACCGTATATAGGGTTTACGCCCCCAAAGAAGCAGTATCGGCAAATCACAATGTGGAGTGGCACGGAAATGCGAGGAGTCGGAAGAGTGATACTTGCTTGTTTCACAGCCCCTATGCGTTGTGAACAGGACCCTGGGCGTCTGTCTGCTGCCGCTCAGAGTGACTTGAAGCTTGCCATCAGAGCTGTTCGTGCGCTTTCAGATTTCTGTCTAATTGTTCAATATCGGAGTCATACTCTGCCGACAATCAGATATATGTCCAAGTGCCTGCAAGACTTCCACAGGCAACGGCATATCTTTGGTGAATTTCGTGCGTCGAAGGCAGACCTCAAGAAAGCTAAAGGAGCATCGAAGGATCTGGGTACATCTCAGGCTAGGCAATCTACAATTTCCAACTATTTTGAAGTCACAGCCAGACAGAAGGCCAACGAGGCATGTGCAGATAGACAGGGGCGACATGACCTGATGAAGGAGATGCTCGGACAGGCCACTTTCAACTACCCCAAGTTACACTTGCTGACGCATTACGCACAACAAATTGTTCCATTTGGATCGCTGCTACAGTATTCTACGGAGATCACAGAGGCCCTTCATAAGCCGCTGAAGGACGCCTACCGCCGGTCAAACAAGGTTGATGCCACTCCTCAAATCCTTGATAGTTATGCAAGGGAGAGTGCATGCAAAATACTGGAGTTGAATTTGTGCGCGTGGGGCAAGGAGTTGAATTTGGGGGCGGACATAAACAAGCTGGTAATAGGTTTGGAGAAGCAGAGACAGGAACCAAAGGTGCCACACGGATGCACAGTGTTCGGTGGGCGGCAGCAGCCACAGAGTTTATATCCGGAGATACTAACAGTACTCGAGCAGATCCTGAGGATCCCGAACTTAGTGAAAAAATTCCGCGAATACATGAGACTGAATGGGGGTACTACTGGAGAAAACACAATGGCGGAGACAGGGAAGTATCGAAGTAAATATTTCAATAGTGTTGGGATCCCCGTTCTCAAATTTCAAGAGGAGGGTGTGGAAGAGCACCATGTGCGGTGGACAGGAGGTAATGAGCTCAGGAACAGAGGAGAAGGGCGTGCAGATTGGGTTTGGGTGTGGCACAGGGCAATAAATGTGGAAGCGAATGGCAAGGTAGACGGCAGGACCATAGGTAGCCTGCAGGGGCTATTCAGAGTCCAGGACAAAACAGACAGCTTCCACAAGGTGGCTATTGTGAGGTTGCTGCGGTTAAAGGGTTCAGGGAGACCACATAGCGAAGAGGGTATGATACGCATGCAATTGATGGATAGGGAACGGGGTTTTCATGTCATTAGAATTGCAGATAACGAAGGAATGGCACATCTCATACCGTTGGAGAAGAATCGAGTTTGGTTGGTGAACAATAGAATAGATTTCAATACGTGGAATGAATTATATGAGTAAAATTGAATACTACAGAATCTGTGAAATAAGAAAACATAAAATAAACTAGCAATATGGAAGTAAATGAGAAATATGCTATGGCGTTGAGAAGTGCAGGTGGGTTGTGAGCGACAAATGCATAAATGGTGGACGCCAGGGGCACAAGGAAGGATTGTGAGTGGCTAGGACAGCATGGTGTGCGACAGGCCGCGGATGAAAGTGGAAGTCGCGATAGGGCGACAGGGCGACATGGGCGCTGGAAATATCGAATGGGTTTTGGGGCACCGGCCGGAGGCATTAGGGCGCGGAAAAAACGTTCCTGATGTACTTCCGTTTCCCTATTAGGTTTGAACAAAGAGACAATGCAGCATGGCAAGATCCTGGTGACAATTGACGCTAGGAAACCGTATTCTCGTTACACACAAGTATTCTCAACAGAAGAGGCACACTGACTTACCAAACACAAGTTCTGGAATCACGAGATTCCCCTCCAAGACCCAAATGTAAAGATACCACCTGAGGCCATCTACGAGACCACGTGCGAAGAGGGCGAGGCACTACAAATCTACCTGAAAAAAGAGCTACCAAGAGACAGGGTCAGGTACTCTTGTTCAGACACTAAGGCACTCATATCCATCAGCAAGGACCTGAAAGGCACCAGGAGGCACCAGGAGGCAGCTAGAGGCAGCTGGGAGGCACCTAGGATGCAAACTTGAACACTTATGATACTGGGAGGAGCCAGGAGGAGCTAGTAGGAGCCGGGAGGAGCCAGGAGGCGCACAGGAGGAGCTCAGGAGGCACTGGGAGGCACTTTATCATTTTCTTTCCTGATATCGTTTATCAGAAAGCAGGATAGATCTGTTAGGTTGTGAGTTCATTATCGAGCCTTCAATCGACTGGCGATACAGAATAAGTACCTCATACCAAGTATTTCGCAATTATTAGACAAAACAAGGGATGGAAAATGGTTCACAATTTAACTTGAAGAACGAATATAAACTAATATGTATTGCAATAGGGCACAAATGAAAGACTACCTTCCGTACGAAGAAATATCTATTCAAATACACTCGCATGCCCTTTGGATTGACAAATTCCATCTGCAACCTTACAGGAAATGATGGATACAATATTCAAAGACATGGAACAATGCATCTAGTACCTAGATGACATTCTTATTTTCGTAGCAGAAACTGAGGCAAAGTACCAAAGACTTGTAAAACAAGTCTTTCAAAGGTGTGTCCAACATATGTTGGCTGTCAACCTCTCAAAATCCGAATTCCATGTCAAAGAAACCATCTACCTATGGCATTTCATCAACGCGTCCCAAATCCAAAGGAACCCCACCGAACGCGAAACCATGTTTAAGTGGCCAGTCCCAACAAAACAGAAGGAGGTACAAGTATTTCTTGGCTTTGCCAATTCTTATTGTCGATTTATGGAAAACTATGGTGGTAAAGCAAGACCACCAATCCACCTAACCAAGGACGTATCCTTCTCGGGAGGACAGTAACAAACAAGAGCCTACGACGAACTACGCCAACGATTCATGTCTGTTCCTCTTCTGCCTCGATTTGAAGAAATAGCAATGCACTTTGTTGGTGAACTACCAGAGTCTGAAGGGTTCAATGTAATTCTCGTTATCTCAGACTATTTCACTAAAGTACAGAACTAGATACCAGCAAAAACAACATAGACAGAAGCTGATGTAGACAATGTCTATATAAATGAGATCTAGAGACTCTATGAACATCCAAAACTCATCACCTGCGACTGAGGTCTATAATTTACTTGCAAGTTCCTCAAAGAACTTAACAAGAAACTCGAGATAATCCTCCGCCTCCCAAGAGCATATCACCAGCAAAGTGATTGCCTCAATGAACCAGCAGTCTACATCTGGAAGTAGTACCTTCGTGTATACTGCCATGGTAGACAATCCCAGTTGCGAGCTTGGTTACCTTTAGTTGAGTTTGCCTACAACACAGACACTATCTCCACCCAGAAGTATTCAGCAAATCGAAGGTTGTATGGCTTTGACCACACAACAATACACGTCTCTGATGACTTCAAACTCTCATCACCTACAGCAGAAGAATAGCTCAATTGAATAACAACAGTTCACAGACAAGTTCACAATAACCTCAACCAAATCCACAATAAACAAAGTGCAATCCATCTCAAGAAGTCAAGACACTTCAATGTGGATGACTGGGTACTGGTTGACAGGAGGAACCTTTAAGTCAAAGCTACCAAAAATCATTTACTTACAAATAAGTGGATAACAATCTACAAACTCACAAAGGCTATTGGGTCTGATGCATACCAGCTACAAGTTACGGAAGGCATGCGATGGCATAACATAGTTCTCACAACACTATTCAAGTCATTCTGTGGAAGAGATGAGGCACAATACATGGACAAGTGTGAGCTAGATGTTTACCAACTCGAATCCATCATAGACTCCAGAAAAAATACAGGTGTTGTTAAGTATCGGGTGAGGTGGGTCAGGCTCGATAATTGCCCTCTCCAGCTGCAACAGTTGTGTGAGAGGTTCTCAAACAAACCTCTCAACCCTAGAAATATGTAGAAGACAGGTCCTTCTATTACACTAGGACAAAGAAGCAACATGGTATCTTTTACTCTCCTTACTTGTTGCCTTTTTCTGTTTGGGTTTTTTGACAAGAAGACAGGTTTTTAACAGCTGTGGCATGTTATATGTAGGCATATCTGTCTTGTGCGACTCTATGGAAGATAGGAAGTATGAGTATGTAAGGGAAAATGTTGGTACTCTCCAGCATCAGTAAACTGAGCTGTTACTAATACATATATATCCAAAGAAGGCAAGATGGAATTGTGTACAACTGGGGACAGCTGCCTCAAAACAGGGAGTAATGTTATGGCTCAGGCAAGAGACCTACGACCAAGAGTAGAACCCAGTCATGAATACTCGCATAAGAACTAGCCTGACATAAGTGGATTGATCACCTACTTGTTAAATGTGGAGTTAGGGATTGGAATACGGAAGTATTTGATGCAAGGGATTCTTCATGCATATTTAAGTCTTTGATATATTGCTATTGCTTTCGACTCTCTTGTATTGTTCATCACGTATGTCTTGTAATTGGAAAGACTATAATGTTCAGCTCATTTATGTCAGTCTCAACTTGCTGAGTCACAGGATAGCTGAAGTCTTATATGTAAGTCAGACTGTAAGCATCCAGATTAGAAAGGTGCTTCCTAATCTGGCAGTGACTAAGTGAGTAAGCTTACTATGTTGACTAGCTCTCAGATAGCTTTTCCGTGGATCTGATCACAAATTATCAGATTAAGAGTATCTATTTAATACAATACTCCCATACAGTTAGAAAGACGGGACTCAAGCCTTGTTCTAAGCAACAATACGAATTACACCTATCAAGCAAACATTTACACTCGAGTTATATTACATCTCCTTGCTACTATAAGTGCCAACTAAATTTATTCTATCCCTCTAGCAATTAGGTATGATACAGCTCACCTGTAACAAGTGTTAATGACCTTATGTCAAGCTTGGTAATACAAGTCACAATCAAGTTGACCACTTCCTTCTTCTCCTCTTCCTGTAACCTACTACCCTACTCCCCTTCCTCATCCATCTCTTATCAACATTTACATATACCAATTTGTAATTTGACATAGCCAAACCATACCACATTTGACCTAAAGTTTTTCTTACACCATTTGATGATTTACTGAAGAAGCTTCTGCAGGTTTTGAGTTCTTACTTTTCTCATTAGGCTTGAGTTCTTGGTTGCAGAAATAATCCCTTAGTACCTCGAAAGGATCCATATTTTCCTGTCCCTTCTTACTAGTTTCAAAGAGTTCTTTATCTTTGCAACTTCCTTGTCTAACACTATGCCTATGTTTTTCAATCACACTATCCCGTTTATCACTTCTCTCTGTTAATACAATCATGCCCCTACTCTTCTACATGCTACTTTACTATGACTTTCTGTTTCATAGAGGTTGTTGCTGACTTGTTTACATTCTTCCCTACAGGTGTATTCTTCTTCCATAGCTTCCAGGGCTATCACATCTATATCTCTCTTAACTGTCATTTTTACATATTCTTACCACACTTGCTTGGCATCTTTACTTCCACATTTCTCATTACTTTAATCCTAATCTTCAATAAAGTTTCCTAGTCTACTATTGTATTGCAATTCATTCCTATAATATAACTTCCTTATTCTCCTGATTTTCCATCTTTTAAAGTCTAACTGTATCCTTTTTCTTCCCTTCTAGCACTTGTGGTATCACCTATATTACTATACACATTATTTAGATCCTAGAATAAAGAAACTCACCTGTTTTGTTCTAGCATACTCGAATGTCTTTAATTAGTCTCATGAGTACAGATCAATTCAAGACATCTTCCCTTAACTTTTTAATTTACCTCTTTACCTTATCCTGTTATGCTCTATTACACGCTACTGCCTACTTTTTTAGTTCTATTCCCTTTTATCTTTTCTCCCGTATTTCTCTTCAACAAAACCATTTTATAAACCATGCCTCACCTAATTGTTTCTAACATAGTTACCTCTCAAAGTTATGGCCAATAATCAAAGTGTCAGTCTTTTATAGCTTCGCTCCTACTAATGTTATACTATTTTTAAACTTAAACACACTTTCCTTCTCTTTCTATTCATTGTGTTTTCATAATTTATTTAATGACTTTGACTCATTCATGTCCTTATCTACCACTTCTACGACTAGTAAGAAGTTAAGTACCTCCTAGCTTATATTCTTTACATTTTCTTACAAAGATATCCTTACCTACTCTTTAATTTGCAACTGTGCCTCAGAACTGTTGTGCACTTTTAAACTCTTTTCTGTAGCCTACTCTTCTTACTTGCACTCTTTTGAAGTTCCATAACTGTGTTACTCCTACTTCTTTCCTGTCATCTATCATATTTTGTATTACTTTTTGGGCCTATAGTGAATCCACTTTCTTGATCTCAGCAAAGGTCCATAACCTGCTTGAATATAGAAAATGATTCATATCTTTCTCCAACTTCCCCAAACCTCTGCACAGCCTTTTTACTCTCTACAATTCTCCAATCTAATTGACTTCTCACTCCCTGTTTATTTGGCAAATAGCCTTGTTTCCTAGCAGGTTGTTGTCCAACTCCGCCTTCTAAATCATAATATACCAATTCCTTTCCCAATTTCTGTCTGTATTGGTACTATTTCCCAAAACTATGCTGCAATTCCAATCTTAACTTCTACTTTCTCTTTTGATGACGGGCTTCTTGTATTTTATAACCTGATTCTTATTTGCTCAATAAGGGTTGCTACATTTCAGATAACATCTTTCTTTGCCCTCTTGCCATTTCTTGGATCTCATGGTATCTTACAAATAAAGTCGCTATTACATTTTTACTGGGTGGCCTCCTCGCGTTCATTTACATAGTTCTTTCCTTCTCCTGCCAAGCAATCCTACTATAGTTTAACTGTTTCCAATTGTTATTTAATCTGTTGCAATCTCTCTTTGCTAACTTGGTTTTCATAAGCCTCAGAAGTGTACAACTTCTTTTCCTGCTCTTCTTAATTGTCTTACACATACTCATAATGGTATTTATCTTTCTAGCTGAAACTTGCTTAACTTGTTGGTCTAAGATCCTTTCCAGCATTGTCTTCCTTTTTGTATTTGCTTCAATTCTTTCGTCTGCATTGTAAATCTCCGTTCATAAATGTCGAATTTTCTCATATACAATAAACAGTTCCATTGAATTTTGTCTCAGTACACCTTTCTATTTCCCACGTATTACTACCTCCCCTTACTCTATTCAGATTTGCAGGCTGGACCTGATCTCCTGTTTATCTTTTAAAACTACTAGTAGTACAAACCTCCTACCAAATACTTACCCTAGCTGTATCACCCATCTGCTTCTGGGTAATTCCTACTCATCCTCAACTATCATCCTTATGTTCTACAACCTTGTTGTTCCTTCAAACCTAACTAATAACGTGGTCTTCTTCTTTCTTACCAATGTGCAAACGCTTAGGCTTCAACTTAACTACTTCACAACAATTGTAACTAGTTATTTTGGTAGACACCAAATTACCTACTCTGCCGTCTGTCCCTTTCCAATAATTCTACTGTTGCGTCGTAGTTATGCACGTTATGTGTTTCAATTATTTTTTAGATATGAATTTATTTGTTGAAGATTTTAATGGTTCTTTCTGCAGAAGTCTGATTTAATACCATTATTAATTTGATTGCCCTTTTTGAATATTACTTCCTTACTGTGACAGATAGTACACAACTACCTACTTTCGTACTATCAAATTCCTCTACCTTTCTGTCCATGCTGGAAATTGTATTCCTCAATATCTCATTACCTTTCAACTTAACAAATCTGCAAACTATTGTCTAGTTAGTCACGTATCCTCACTCTTACTGCCTAGTTCAAGTGGAACCATCAAAATCAGGATATTTTATGTGTACTTTCACTACCTTATTACACTATTCACTAACAGGCTAAATAATTACTTGATAGAAGCAAGTGTTATTTTCGCCTAAGCCAAATAGTCTTAATCCTACCATCAGAAATCTTATATGCAAAGGAAGTCAGACCTAATCTAGGTGAGGTGGCTTCTGTCAAAATAGTACTATCAGTAGTATAACTATGTCTATAGAAAGCTGTAGCAGGTGGTGGAAAAGCGCGAATGATGATGATAATAATTCAGATTACTCTTTGCCCTTAAGGGGCATGTCGAGCTTGGTGGATCTCTGGCAGGATTCAGGGTGCCGTCAAGTTCATCTGATGACCCATTGGTATATACATGTAAGTGACTGGGCCTAGGTAACCGCGTGCGTCCGTGAGAAATGCCAATAGAATGCTTCCCACTCGTGTTCACGGGACCTGTGCCCTGACCCACAAAAAGAAACTCAGAAGATGGGGGCGGGTCCACCTCAAGTTATTGAGATGCTGGTCCCATTACGTGCTGCCCCCCCTCCGCTATTCCAGGTCCGTCCCTAGCTCGTGGGGCCGGCTGCCTTTGCATTCCTCGTTCCTACTTCCTCACACTTCTCTTCTCTTCAGCTCCCTGTATAAGTCCTGGAAGAAGGCTCCGACGCATTCTGTCTTCTCTCTCACACCTCCTCTAATCTTCTCTTCTGTGACCCAGTGTAGGTAGTCTATTGCCTCTCAGGTGGAGGTTCCCATGGGCAGCAGACGTGTACAGTATGTGCCTACTTGTGGGCAGTGGAAGGTGACATGGTCTCTGTCCTGTGTCGGGTGGCTGCAAATGCAAGATGGGCTATTGGCTTTCTTGATGTGGTGTAGCCATTGCTTTGGGGGGCCCTTGTTAGTTCTGGTCCACATGTACGCCGCCAGGGCGTGTTTTCCCGAATCTGTGCGGTGTTTCCCATAGCTTGAGGCGGAGCGTGCCTCCCTCCTTGCCCTTTTCCTGATCTCTTTCAGGCCCTTGTGTGTAGGTATCTCTGGGTTACCTCTCGCTGTTCCCTGGATTCCAATTAGTGCTCCTCGCCTGTCTGCCCTCTCGTTACCTGTGATGCCCATGTGGCCTTGAACCAAGAGGGCCCCGATGACCTTCTCCTCGTCAGTGATAGCGTCCTTCAGCCTGGTTTCGATCCATAAGGAGGAGGTTCCCCCTTCGCATAGGTGGTATGAGGTTGCGATGGCGGCTTTCCTGTTGGAGATGATGGCAATGAGCCCCTCTGTTCCTTCCAGTGCGAGGACCATGGCCATGTGTTCACCATCAGCCAATGAGGCTAGGGGCCCTAGCCAAGTCCTAGATCCTCTTAAAGCCTTCCAGAGAGGCCTTCAGCGAGGACTCCCGCTCATCTGATTCCTTGTCCCCCGCTGCCATTGGTGTACGCCACTCTCAACTGGTTCCCTGGAGGCAGCTCAGGCGTTGGGCCCAGGGTATGCTTTCTTGCTCTCCTCGTTTGAAGGGTCAAAGTTGTTGAGGTGTGTGCATTGTCCTTTCCGGTGGTCATTGGCGTGCCCGTGCGACATGCTATCTCGCAGGGCCCCAGATGGAACGATTGCCGTAGTGATGGAGCCGTCGAGCTTGGGGTGGGGGAACCTGCCGTCGTGCCACTCGTAGTGGTTAGGGGCTGGGAAGGAATCCACGAACGAGACGATTTTGGGGTCTTCCTTCCTTATCCCCCTCTCGGCACATGCCTTATGAAGATCCTCCAGGATGGTTGTCACTCGTTTGACGTTGGCGACGAAGCCTAGCTGGATCTCGAAGCAGTCTCCGTACCCTCCTGTGATAGCTCTCAGGGTGGTGTACGGGGTCCTCTCTATTTCTACTTTCAAGAGAGAACCCTGCCATAAGTACCATGCTTTCGAGCCATATGTCATGATAGGTCGGATGTACCCTGTGTAGAGGGCCCTTGCGGCCTTCGGGCTGATCCGTGAGATGCTGTTGGAGATGCGTAGGAGAATCCTCAGGCACGCCTTTCCCTTCTTGAGTCTTTTCCCCACATGCCTCCTGAAGTTGAGATCACAGTTGATTTCCACCACCAGCAGTTTGCATCTGGTTCTGGGTTTCCATCCAAATTCTACTTTGGTCTCTTTGCTCTGGTCCCATTCTGGTTGCTCGCCCACTGCCTCCTCGTTCAGAGCTGGGTTCACCTTGTCCACGCGATTGTCGTGTTCCTTCTTGGTGAGGCCTTTAGTGCTAATGAGTGGGTTGATGTCATACACGTAGCTGTAGGTGAGGATCTCGATGCTGGGGCTGGGGCGAGGGTATGGCTCTGTCAGGTGACAGAGGGATCTCCTGTTGGTTTGTGGTGGGAGTGGTGGTAGCTGGTGGAGGTGTTAGTCCCTCGCCTTGAGGGTCCTGGCTAGGTAAGCCAGCCATAGGCTTGGGGTTAAAGGGCTTCCTTGCAGGGTTCCTTGGTCCATGTGGGCCCGTGCTCTCTTGGTGCTGTGCCAGCTGATATCTGAGGATCTCGGGCTTGGGAAACGTGTGACATAGTTGATTGCGTTCCAGGCCACCCCTGCTTCTCGTAGCGATTGGTGGGTCCCCTCTTTGTGTAGGTGGTTAAAGGCAGACACTACGTCCTTCCCTAGCATGGTGACTTGATTGCCATTAGCTAAGTCCCTTCTGGCCTTGCTCACAGCTAGCCTGATGGCATCCGTCCCCGACGTGTTCCTCAGTCCTCCGTACTGGAGGTGGTGTGGGAAGTCCTCGGTTTGTAGCCCGTCCACTATTACCTTGTTGCTGAGCTTCTCAGCCGTCTACGCAAGCACTATCGGTCTGAAACCTTTCCCTATGCGTTGGTCTTTGCCAGGTTTGGGAATCATGACCATTGTTATCTCTCTTGCTTGCTCTGGGAGGAATCTGGCATCGACGCAGGTGGCGATTTCTTCCAGTACCTCCTGTCCCAGTCTGGTGACCTTTCTGAGTTCAAGGAGACTGTAGATTATCCTGTCTGGGCCTGCTGTGCTGGTGGAGCTTGGCTTGCTCAGTGCCTGTCTAACCTTCCTTACTGTCTCTGGGTTGGGTGGTTTCTTGTTGGTAGGTGGCGTATGGAGTGTGGGTATAGGGTCTCCTGCCCAGCATAGGTTGTGTTCCTGGAACCCTTGGAACTTCTCCGTGGTGGTGGTGAGCACTCTCTCCTCCTGGGTGCAGATGTTGTGAATATCGTTGTGGGTCCCATAAGGGTTCCTGGACAGCCTTACTATCTCCCATGGGTTGTTCCTCCTGTTTTCCGTAAGGACCTTCTCCCAGCTCTCCCTCTTCTTCTTCTTGATCATCTTCTTGAGAGTGGTTCTCTCGCCCTCATGGTGTCCCCCTTGAAGAGGGGCTCCTCTTGTCTGTTCCAATTGTGTGGTTACCTCTGTATCCCCCCACTTCTTGCTACGCAGACTGATTCGTACTGGGCGCAGGTGTTGGCTGGTAATAAGAGCTAGTGTGGCGTAGGCCGAGGTCCCTCTTGAAGCCCCACCCCCTTGGGGGTTTTTGTCCTTGTTGACATACTCTTCCCACCATGTCCAGTCGATTTGGGTAACCTCGAGCTGGGGGCTGGGTGGGTCCGTTGTGGTAACCCCTCCTAGTACGCAGTGGTTGTAGCCTGTGAAGTACACGTTGTGTGGACCTGGTATGAAGGGCTTATTTGGGGAGGCTAACACAAGGTTGAGGCAGGAGGTGACTACCCTTTCTCCCATGTCCCTGAACCATGTGGTGGTGTCCTTGGTGCCTGCTCTGATAATCCCTTTCTGCCCGATCCATTCCTCGCTTACTCTGCTCCTCCTGCTGTTCATTCCGCTGTTGAAGTCCCCCATGATGTCTGCCCTTGTCCCCCTTCCGATCCATTGGTAGATGTATTCTAGGTGCTCGGAGAGGTCCTTTTGGATCCAGTTTCCTGGTAGGTAAACAGTACAAAGAGTCGTCTTGTTTATCGTCATGGCAGTGCTAGTGCCCCCCCTGTTAGAAACTGCCCTGGCCCTCCTCAGGTGTCTCCTGTTGTGTTCACCTGCGAGCTTGGTCTTCCTTTGGATTCTGTTGATGGGTCTTAGGCTTTTGAGTGAGCTGACGAAGAAGTTCCCGCCTCTCGTGTGGATGGGGGGTTCCGCGATGAAAACTGCGTCCATGTCCTTTCCAGTTTCTCGGATTCCCTGGGTGTTTGCGTCCCCTCGGTTGACGTTGAGGTAGGTCCACTTCAGTTGTCCTGTCTCCTCATTGTTGATAATGTCTTCCTTGTCCTCGCTCCCGCTGCGCCTGGCCGCCCCACTCTCTTCTTCCGCTACGGGGGTTCCTCTTCCCCTGTTGGTCCTGCTTGGTCGATTTGTGAGATGTGGTGTTACGACCGTGTTCCTCTGTCGAGGCTTAATATTGGGCATGAGGAGTTTCACACCGCTTTCCTCATGGGCGATTGCCCTTGTGAACTCCAAGAGTTCGCACTCCTCCTCTGCATGTCTGTTATGAGCGCAGAAGGTGCAGGTTACTGCCCTGCTGGGTTTTCCGCTTGGGGAGGCACACCATTCCTCTTCTCTTCTGCACCTCCTCATACTTGCCATCCGAAGGGCTCTCTGGGTGCACTCTCACTCGAAGTGGCTCTGGGAGCCGCAGAAAAGGCATCCCGTGTTGAGGGAGTAGGGGGAGGGTGTAAAAGTGACTATCTTGCCTTTTCCTTTGTTCTTCCAATTGTGTCTCGCCAGGGATTAGGCTCCGGGTTGGAGAGTGTCAGGGGCGGGGGCAGACGGAATGTGTGCCAGTATCTAGCATGGAGTCCTCGCTGCCTTGAGGGGAAAGCTGTGGTTCACGTCCCACAGCTTTTCCTTTTCCACCTGGAGTGCAAGGACCTTCCTTCGATCATAACTGAATAGCCAATCACCTTGGGAAGCGTCTGGGCCGAGGACTTGGGAGAATTCCTCTGCGATTTGCTCTGATGCTTGTGAGTTCTGGCTTCCCCAAAACTGGATGCCAGGCCAGACCTGGGATATGAGGCCATCGCCTTGACCATTCTCATGTGTTTGATCTTAGAGTTCCAGAGGAGGCGTCTGATCGCGGTGGCATTTGAGCCTCCGCAGGGTCTGGGGCCCATTGGTGCTCCTGTAGATGCGTTGTAGGGGGGGGAGGATGAGGGGCAGAGACCAAAGTCCTTCCTCATCTGTACGTGGCGGAGGGGCCAGATGCGGTCAGCATGTACACAGTTTAGCCCGTGGTGGTATTCTAGTTCGTACTCCTACGTGATTTCCTCTGCGTCAGCAATTCCTTCGTTGATGCTATTGCGCTTGATCAAGGCCCTGCGACGACCTATGGGGTCGGAGTTCAGGGGCTAGACTGCATGGTGGAGGGTGCACAGGGAAGCTCTCCGTAGGTTGCGGTCCTCCTCTTCCTTTCTTGCCATGTCCTTGCAGAGGCCCTCCTCTCTCGCTTCCCTTCTCAGTTCTTCGATTGACCTCACACCAGCGCGGGGTCCTTCGAACTTTTTGAAGCCAACACCTTGTCTTCCAGTCGTCCTTGGTTTCTTGTGGAGGCGGGGGGTGTCGCTTCTCACTAGACGGAGAATCCCTAGCTTCTAGCCTTTGGGCTAATCCTTCCCTTGTGGGGAGCCTCTCTTGCCTCATTAGGGCTCCAAGTTGTCTTACGGGAGGTTCTTAAGGTATCCACCTCTGGCTTTCCTCCCCTCGATGTTCCCCTTCTCGACCTGTGGGATGACCTTGTAGTCCTCCTCGTCTCTCGTAGCCTTTTGTAAGCCTGTGTGTGAGCACTGAGACCTGGTCGTGAGGTCAGAGTGGTCCTTGACGAGGGTTCTTATGGTGCCTCCCATGGATACTGTGGTTCCTTCCAGAATGCTGTGGCCCTTGAAGAGCACATGAGGTGTGTAAGGTGCGTGGAAGGTAGGTGCGGGGAAGGCAGGAGCAGGGGCGGCTGGGGCCGTATGGGCCATTGGCACTGCTGGAACCACCGTGGCGATCGGCGCTACTAGAGGCAAAGGCCCCTTGCTCTACCGGGGCGGGGTGTGTCGTGTTAGAGGAAAGATGGTCACGCCAGGGGTGCCCGTCGCTGGGGTGGGGGGGACGTGGCACTGTGCAGGAGAGGAGGAGGAGGTGAGGTAAGATAGTTGTTGGCTGAATAGTGGGGAGGGCGTGTTCGATGGTGTATGTGTAAGGGCTTCGGATGTGTCTCTAGACCTATCCTCTATCGCCCTCAAAATGGTCTAGAGGTGCTTCTTTTGGGTGTTGAAGGCCTTGTTGATGAGGTTCTTCATCTCAGTGTTCAGCTGGGTCTGATGGGCCCTTTGTGTCTGAAGCTGTCTTCCCATTTCGTTCATAACACCCTTGAGAAGTGCCTTGAGTTGCTTGAGGGTGTCTCCTTGTACGTTTCTTCTGAGGTCTTTCAAGAACTTCTCAACCTCGTTAGTTTGATCTAGGATGCGCTGGAGGTCCCCTCCTTTGTAGGCTGTCGACGCGTGGTCTGGTTCATACATGTCGGAGTCCCAATCGGAATCAGAGCTTTCCTTTGAATGGGTCTCTCCTCCCGTGAGTGGATCGTCCAAATCCATGTCTAGGTCCTCTTGTGGGAAGAAGGATTCTAGGTTATCTAGTGGTCATTCTACTAGGGAAGGAGTAGGGTCTCCTCCCAATCTTATTTTGCCTTGCGTGTTCAGGCAGTTGTCCATTTAACCTACTAACCTGGCGGATCCTCAGTCGACTCCCTCTACCATTGTGACTGATCTGCTGTCCCCCCAATCGTGGTTAATCCCTTTCGTGACTTGGGCTTCTTCTCCCCTCGCGGGTGCTACTCAAGTAGCCTTGGAACACGTCCAGGACCAGCCTTCATAAACAGCCAGGATGGTGTACTTGTTGCCATCTTTGAGTACTGCGAACTAGTTGCCGTGGTGGCTGTGGTGGGCTGTGAAGAACCTCTGGCTGGGTTGTACTACTATTGTCGAGGTAGGAGCGGGCGTTGAGATAATGGTTACTAGTTTGTCCCAGATGTCTCCAGTGTTCTTGCTTTTGAAAGTAGGCAGTGAGGTAGACCCTGAAAGTGAGTTTGGGTTAGTGTCTCTAGGAGAATACTTAACTGGTCGGCTGCGACTTAACCTGCGGTTGGGGTTGAAATTTTCTCGAGGGCTGTTACAGGCAGGCTGTAATATACCTACTTACGTAGAAAGTTCGAGGAATAGAAGCGGGATTCGTACTAGGAAGAAGATATAATAAACTCAGGTGTAAATGCGTTCTCGACAAGAGTGATGCTATTGCAGACATACAACACCACTTGGGTCTTGTCTTTTCTAACTATACAAATTAGTTGACTTAAATAGATAGCTTCCATCCAATAAGTGCTTATCAGATCCGCTGAACTACTATTCAAGGGTAGACAACTGTTTCGGCCTCGTCGTTAGTGACTTCCTAATTAGGAAGCCACTTCTGTATTCGGATGACTATAGTTTGACATACATGTGAAGTTCAGCTGAGCTGCAACGCATCTGCAGTCATGCTGACATTTAGAAATAAAATCCAAACCTATCCAATGACGATACATAAATGACGAACAATAGTACCTAATAGAAACATATAGCAATATATCGAATTCTTAAATATGCATGAGGCT
>Ga0307518_10001589_pt1 | contig 16783 bp, 13 predicted proteins | sample 25_EM_MG_FD_203889 | JGI IMG/M metagenome (GOLD analysis project Ga0307518, IMG submission 203889) | Populus trichocarpa ectomycorrhiza microbial communities from riparian zone in the Pacific Northwest, United States - 25_EM | ecosystem: Host-associated > Plants > Roots > Unclassified | place...
AATAGAACGTTACTGGTGTAGTAGGGTACCTGATTCATAACATCAGGGTTAGCTTCAAGAGGAAGCCACCTCTTAGCACCAGCACTTTCATCGATAGTCGTCATTTCTCTCTAGCTTTCTAATCCTTGTTCTTTTCTCTTTCTCTCTGTATATATTTTTTAAAATTAGAATAACGAAAACAAACAGAACGGGAAAAAAAGAGAGTGAGAGAGAGAATGAAAGAAAGAGAAGAGCAGATGCTGTTTTTTGTTGCTAGACTCTTTTATACCTTGCTTGCTGGCTACGACGGATAGCATGATGCAAAAAGGCTTTCGGATAGTTTTTAATTTTAAAGGTTAGTAAATTGAAAATATATTAAAATAATATTTTTTATTTTTAAAAAATTATTCTTGATATTAGTAAAAATAATTAAAAATAAAAAAATAAATTAATTTAAAATAAAAAAATAAATATTTTAAAAATATGAAAACAAAATCGGTACTGTTTTTGCTGGTGTAACCATTAATAATTAAGGGTGATTAAAAAAATAAAAAAAACCAAGGATATTCAACCCATCGTGTGGACTGTAGTAGTGTCCTTGGTATCCTTGGACTTATCCATAATTAGGCCCATTATATATGAAGCCTAGACCCAAATCAAACTCCCTCCAGCCCATGTTACAATTTTTTACTTTTGAGAACCAAACAAGGATAGAGTGGACACAGCAAATGCTTGCAAACTCGACATATTCTTCTATATAATGGGCTTTAAGCCCGAAATTAAAATAAATGAAATCTTACAGCCCAAATCAAGCCTATACTCTCTAAATAGACTATTCATAATGGGCTTTATGCCTAAATTTAAACAAATGTAATCTTACAAAGCCCAAGTCAAGTCTCTCTCCATCTATCAGCATCTTTCACTGCCAGCAAAAAGAAACACAAGGGTTTATGCTGTCTCTTGGTGATTAAAGAAAGCCAGAGGCAGCACGCACGCACGCACAGAAGCTAAAACCCAAACAAAACAGACACAGAAAGAGAGAAAGAATGGAGCTTGCGATAAAAACCCCTATTGCCCCAACAACACAAAACTTCTTAAAACCAAAACCAAAGGTGAAATCTTTGAGGGTTTTCAGTCTCAAATGCGTATCTTCTCTATCTTCCTCAGATGGTGCTGCCACTGGTAAAAATCTCTTCTGTTTTGCTTACCCTTTATCTTCTTAATGTTATTTTTTCTGGGGTTACTCTAAATTGTTGATTTGTTGTTTTAACTGAGTGTAATGTGGAGAATGCGTGCATGAAAATGTGAAAAATTGGGGGCTTTTTTGTTTTTTTAGGTGTGGTGGAAAGACCTTGGAAAACCTCAGATGCTAGATTAGTGCTTGAAGACGGTTCAGTTTGGAGGGCTAAGTCATTTGGTGCTAGAGGAACTCAAGTCGGTGAAGTTGTTTTCAATACTTCTTTGACAGGGTAAGATTTCTTCATCTTTTTCGTAAAGAATTGAGTTTTACAGCTTGTTTGAAATCAATTCTTAACCGAATTCAATTAATAAATAAGTTGAATTCACATGTTTGTTTGAAAGAGATGAAATTCAATTCATTTTGTTTTTTATATTATCCTCATTAATATTATTTTATTTCTTTAAAGTTCTCTCTCTCAAACAAAGATGGGTATATGGGTATTTAAAAAAAACTAGTTTTAACATTGAATTACTTCTCTTTGGAATTGTAAATTAGAGGGGTTGACCTCTGATTTACTTTTGTATAATTTTTAGAGATTGAATTCTATTTGGAATTCAATTCTTAATACTCAAAATGATTCCAAACATGGGATTTCATTAAAAGCTCTGAATTGAATTCAATTCAAAGAGTTCCAAATATACTGTAAATGATTTTTTTGGGGGCTTTTTTTATAGTATTATGATCTTTTAATATTGTGGAGTATTTCCGTTATGGTATGCTAGCTTGAGTTGAGTCAGTAAAAATAACCTTGATGTAAATCAGATTTTTTTTTTTTGACAAGGTAGAGTTTTCCTCAGTTTCAAAATTTTAGGTTTGAAACATTTGGACTGAGATTACTCTAGCTTCGTGTATTTAGATCTGAACTGACACATTCACCATAATATCAAGCTGAGCTTAGACATTGACCATTTGAAGTGGTAGAATAAAATAGGATAATTGTCAAGTCCTCCCATCCTAGGAATTCTACTCTGTTATTTGGTTTAGATAGAAATCCTGTAAAAACCAATGTCTGAGGTGCGTTAAGGGACAGAGAAGGGGTTTACCATTGATGCAGGTACATTAAGCGAAGGCATATGTGATACCTATTTGAAGGCCAGTCAAAAGGCAATAAGCTGATGGGTTCAAGTCTTAAATAAGTTCTGTAAACTCTACAAAGATGTATGCCAATTCAAAGTTTTTCCAAAAGCTAATGCAGCATTACCATGGTGGCTTTCCAAGCCTACGTGAAGTGCAATGTCTGTTTCAATTGTTAAAAAATTTGCATTATTCATTATTTGAGTATATATCTCATATTTATTCACATTCTAGGTATCAAGAAATCCTCACAGATCCTAGTTATGCTGGGCAGTTTGTTCTTATGACAAACCCACATATTGGGAACACAGGGGTAAATTTTGGTAGGTGAAATGGCCTTCAATTCTTGTCAGTATATCACAGGAGTATATATCTGATTTCATGTCTTGCATACCAGATGATGAGGAATCAAGGCAGTGTTTCCTTGCTGGTCTTGTTATCAGGAGCTTAAGTATCAGGTGCTGTTTCTTCTTCCAGTGCTTTCTAATCAGCTCCGTCTTCTCTTGGCATATCTAGTTTTGCATCTTTTGTTATTATGTTTGTTGAAACTATCTAATAACTGGATTCAGTACGTCGAATTGGAGGTGCACAAAAGAACTTGGTGATTACTTGCTTGAAAGGAACATCATGGGAATATGTATGTTAAATTTCACTTTGTTGATACTCTGTTTTCTGATTATTGTCCTGCTTTGCTTGTCGTTAAATCTTAACCTTTCTACTTGATACTGTTTCAATATATGACAGATGATGTTGACACACGTGCAATCACCCGCAGATTGAGGCAAGACGGAAGCCTTGTCGGTGTCCTAACCACAGAAGAATTGAAGACAGATGAGGAACTTTTAAAAATGTCTCGCTCATGGGACATAGAAGGTAAAAGATTTAGTTTACTTGACAGATATGGTTGTGAGTATTGCTGAATATTGGCAGTTCTCACTTTTACTGGTTCAATTTTCCAGGTATTGATTTGATCAGCGGCGTCTCTTGCACTGCCCCTTATGAATGGGTTGACAAAACAGATCTAGAGTGGGACTTTAACTGCGACGGAAGAGGAGAGATTTACCATGTTAGTATGACTCGCCATAGTTTGTTTTCAGTTGAAGATCTTTGTTTACAAGTTGATCTTACTCTTTCTCATGCTTATTCTTGGATTGAAGGTCATTGCATATGATTTTGGGATCAAGCATAATATACTCAGACGCTTAGCATCTTATGGCTGTAAAATCACTGTGGTGCCTTCAAATTGGCCAGCATCAGAAGCTCTAAACATGAAACCAGACGGAGTTCTTTTCAGCAATGGACCTGGAGACCCTTCTGCAGTTCCTTATGCTGTTGAAACAGTCAAGGAATTGCTGGGAAAGGTTCCTGTTTTTGGAATTTGTATGGGTCATCAGTTGCTTGGCCAGGCATTGGGTGGTAAAACCTTTAAGATGAAGTTTGGCCACCATGGAGGAAATCATCCCGTCCGCAACCTTCTTGCAAACCGTGTAGAAATTAGTGCCCAGGTGAGTTTGCTCAGCAGTGACCTGTTTAAATAAATTTCCAATATTTGAATGGTGAAAGTCATGAAAACATCTAAAGCAGGTTTGATTTTTACTAAATGCCAAAGTTAATTCATTAGATATCAACGAATAAGCATGATGATATTATCCCCCATGGATTTTCAACTCAATGTTTGAATTAGAAATTAGAATGCAATGGTTAAGACTGTATGTGCGCATGGTTGCATGCATTTAGGGAGAGCTCTCCTTTTATTCCATTCTAGTCACATTCTAACATGCAACTGGTAATGTGGCAGAATCACAACTATGCAGTTGACCCTGCATCACTTCCTGAAGGTGTGGAAGTGACGCACATTAATCTTAATGATGGAAGCTGTGCTGGTCTTGCTTTTCCTGCGCTAAATGTCATGTCTCTACAATACCATCCTGAGGCATCACCAGGACCACATGATTCAGATTCTGGTAATCAAAGTCGTCTCTTTTATTTTACTTGTTCCTTTTCATTCCATTTCTTGCCTTTCTATGCACAACATAAAATTACTTCTCGCTATATAGCTGACACAAGTAGCTATTGCAATTCTGAAGCAGCTAATGCAATTCTCAAGTAATTCCTCTATATTACTGAAAGGGAGAGGGAGATAACAATGCTTAATTAAGTCCTATCCTCTCTTCATTTTAGCTTTTCCCTCTGCCCACAAGTGAAGCTGGGTGGTGTTTAATCATTTTTCTTCTTGTTGATGATGATGCATCATCATTGCATCATGATCAACATTGTCGTCATCTTCACCTCAATGCTTATATTAAAATATTGGATGTAATTTCGTGCTCAGCATATCAACCTAGTGCTTTCTTGCTGCAGTTTTTGGAGAATTCATGGAGTTAATGAAGAAAGTAAAACAAAAGGCATAAGCAGAAATGTCTCTGATTGTGGGAAGAAGAGACGGTGATAATCTCAGGGTTGTCTTGCTATCAGTTTTGTTGGTCTGTACGAAATAGCCGAGATAATTTATGTTTTTCCGTTGTTGTAGACCATTAAAGAAGTTCCGTGGGCTCGAACGTACCATGTAAATTGTCATAGATTTATAATGTCCTATATTTGGTTTTGCAAGAGATTCGATGAATTTTGGCGTGCACAACGATTTTCTTTTCCCTGATTTCTGAAGAGCAACGCAGAAAGACATTTCCGTGGGTTCATGACGGTAGAAGCTTTTTCAAGTTTCAAGTTTAAAGAGTATTCTTATATTTATTATAAAATTATATAAATTAAATCTTGGAGTTTTTTAATATGGTTTTTTTTACAAGAAGTAAACTTTTGAGTTAAAATTGTTTTTTTACAGTAATAACCTGCATTAATGTGAGGCTCCAGACAGATAGAGCTCATGTCATGACATAGGACCGAATTCAGTAGTAATGGAGATATGGTCAAGGTGGGGCGGGATTTGCTTCCTTGAAGTTACTTCATGCTAAAGAAAAATAGAATGATGAACCTTTTTCTTCAATTAACAATAGAAGAAGCATATAGTCCATGTTTATTTCAGGAGTTCCTGCAACCAAGCATATAGTCCATGTTTATTTCAGGAGTTCCTGCAACCAAGCATATAGTCCATGTTTATTTCAGGAGTTCCTGCAACCAACCTCAATCTTATTCCTTTTGAGCCTTGTATCCTTTCTCATCCTTTGTCTATAATTGGATTCCATACAAGGTCCAGTTAAGATTTTAAAGCATTCTTTAACAATTTCCTATAAAATCTATAGTTGCTCAAAATAAAGGAAACCTGTCCTTCTGCAACGTACAAGAACTATATTGTTCTTCTGATGTTGCTTTGTTGCGCTCAGAAGTTAATTTTGGCCTGGATCCATCCATTCTAGAATCTCAAGAAACTTCTTTGTGTTCGCATAATTTAAAAACACAGTCAGCATTTGAGTGTTGGTAGAAAATTGCAGCAACTGGAGAGCGAAGACTCAAAGCGGCTTCGTTACAGTAACTCATGAAGACAAATTGGAGAGTAAATTATTAGCTGATTTTTCACATGAAGAATACAGTTAGTTCTGAATCCTGGTGATAAAAGGAGTGTACAGGTCTCAGTCTTGAGCAATCTCATTTCTTTATGATCAACTCCACTAAAATCATGCAATGAAAAAACATAGAACTAAATGTCATTCAGTAAGTGTTTATTACTCAAAAAGAATATAAAAAAATGGAAAAGAAACTCTACGACAACAGCAGAAATACTGTCAAATGTTTATTATTCATGAAAACATCTTTAAAAGAAGGGATGATGATATGGTCTTCTTTCTACAATCAGGACTAATCCATTGTTTGGCTCTTTTTCCATGTCAACAGCATCCACTTCGTAATCTAGGTTTTCTCCCGTGTCAAGTTCCTGCTCGGCACTTCTACCAACAGCATATGTTTCCATGCTATTACGATATACATCTATCATGCCAAGAAAAATAGCCAGGTCTGTGGCGAAGCACGGGTACAGGGCACAGAGACTAGTTATCTCACTAATTAAACTAGACAGCTTTTAAAATAACCAACAAAACATTCAACACCAAATTGATTATGACAGATAAGATAAATGCTTACTATTTTCTTTATTAACAATATACATATCCAATGTTGCCTGGCATTAACATTTCCTCATTGGCATAATTTATAGGAAGAATGACAATTAATCCCCAGAAACTTGTCCAGAAATTCTTTTGTTAATTTTATTCCCCTCTGTACCTTGGTTTCCTCTTTTCAGCAAATGCTGCCAAGCCTTCCAAACGATCTTTTGTGTTCAAGATCTGTTCATAGCACTCTTCTTCCAATTCCAAAGCTGATGGTAAATCTATCTCAAGTCCCTCATTGATAGCCTTTTTTGCCATCCTAATTGCTATTGGACCCTGTCAAGAGTACACACATGTCAAAGTGTATGTGCAACAAACAGAAAGTAACAAATCAGTGCTCTTTGTTCTACATCCAAATGACTTCAGTTTTTACAAGGTTTACACAATACCCTTGAAATGCTGTGCATATGGCCATCAAATCATTTCGGTATCCAAAGTTAACAGCAACTAGCCCCTTAAACCAATTCAATCCAGAGAATAAACGATCATCAATGCATTTCCGGAAGTGCCAAACATCTTTAAAATCATTTTTCCCAGTCCCACTAGAAAAGAGTTTTAAAGTTAAATGATGGGATTCTAGTCCCATGCTTTTGGTTAAGCATGACATTAAATACACAGGGCCTTAGACCTACCAGAATTTCCATTTAAAACTTGCGAGTTTTGAGTATTCTAAGTTATAGCAGAGATTTAGTCTTCTATTTTCAACAACAATGTTTCTGCAGAGTGCAGAGTTGCACTTCTATTTTGTGTGAGAAAAATCCTTGAGGTATGATTTGTACCTTCTGAATAATCTCCCGGGCGATTTCAAGTGCTTTTGAATGAGCTTCACTGGCAGGGACAGAGTAATTGGCAAGCCCTGAAACATAACAAGACTTCATTGCCAAATATGAATCAAAAACAGAAAAATTCAAAGCAGCTACCAAGTAAACATACCCATTGGCATAGCCTCTCTACCACCAATCTTGCGGCCAGTAAATATCAGTTCCTTTGCCAGTGATTTTCCTACCAACCTAGGAAGTCTTTGAGTCCCACCTGCACTATTAAAGACCAAAGATTCCATGAGAGGATGATCCATCACTAAGCAGCCAATTTCCAATAAAACTTAAGAAGGCTTCAAGCACAACGAAGAATGTTAAATTTTTACATATTAGAAGTCCATTCCAGGTACAGTTCTTCATCAATAATAGGCAGGAAAAACTAAGTTGCAGAACAGAATTGCTCCGGCAATAAGTTGAGGAGATACTATGCATCCATGGTTGCATATATTTATAAAGAACAATGGATGTCCTTTTCTTTTCCGTGGAGCAAGCAAACTTGCAATCAAATAAAAAAAAAAAAAAGAACATGTAGTGCCAGGTAACTAACTACGAATGACAAACAAAATATAGTAAATACCCAGGAATTATGGCAAGTCCTGTTTCTGGCAAGCCCAATACTGCATCTTCTCCTGAATCATTGATAAAGGGCACAGAGATGTAAGAATCACGTATCGATTATCAAGATATAATTTTACATAAGAAAATATTGTTCAGTGTGGCAAATGTGTGAGAGACTAAATCTGCAACTACCACATATCCGAAGATCACATGACAAAGCCATTTCAAGTCCACCACCTAATGCTACTCCTTCAATAACAGCGATGGTAGGAACACGGAGGGCCTACATTTACAGAAACATGTTGCTTATTAAGTGGTCAAGGAGGAGATAGAAGTTGAGACAAATGCACTGACATAAAGACATCTTATAATAAACACATGGATCTAACATTCTTGGGCTATAGTATAGGTGGAAAGTTTTGAAAGAGTTGGCTACATGCAAAATTCAAATCTTTGAACAAAAGGTCACGGATAGCATTGTAAAGACGAGCTGTAAGAATTTCATGCATTCCTGGAGAACTAGAATTTGAACAACACATACACAATTCATCCATATGTGGACATGGAACCCACCCCTGTAACTGTTCCACTCAGACCAAGTCTCACAAACACATTCTCACATCAACTATCTACGATGTTCAAGTAAAAAAAAACATAAATAACTATTAGAAAAGATGTAGACAATTATAAGGAACCACCTCTATGAATGAGAACGTAGATCGCAATGAGTTCACAAAATTTTGAACTTCAGATGGAGTCATTGTCTTGCGCTCCTGCCAATCCAATCAAAGGCGGATCAGTCAGGTATATGATTCGCTACCAAATATATGTGCAGACTTGCAGTTTCCTAGAGGAAATACTATTGCTACTGTCATCCTTACATGAAAGAAAGAAATAACTAGCAGAAAGGGGAAATAAGAACAACAAAAATCACTAAAAGACCACATGAAAAGCCTCAATGTGCTTCTGAACATAGAGAATATAAGCCACAGCCCATAAGTGAGTTTAGAGAACCTGAAAACTTAAATTCTATGAGTATGAAAGTGATGCAGGAGGATCTGAACAGGCAGATACAGAACTGTTGCAATTGGACCACGGGGAAAGCCTAGCACACACATTTATAGACTAGATGGACAAGTTTAAGCCAAGAAGAGGTTTAGTCGTGCCAAATGACTTAACTTTTGACGGAAATGACTTAACTTTTGATCCGCTATATCATTCTCAAATTTTACAGGAGAATTTACAAGTCATGTTATATTGAGGGTCGGCTTGTTGTAACTAGCCAAGGTTGTGAAAGACCTTCAAACTAGGACCATAAGATGCTGTTTTTTCTAGTTTTAGCATATCACTTCCATAGTTGTATTGAACCAATTGAGAGTGGGACGAGATTCAAAAGAAAGAAATTGTTGATTATTTGCCACCAGTTCAGTAAAATGTACAGAGAATCTAAACAACCCAACTAGATTTTAAGATTAGAACTTAGAAACTCAAAGATATGAAGTCTCCTCTACTTTCTAATTGTCTGTTGTAAGTTTTCAGCTAAAAGAGCAAGCTGCTTTCCATGAAGTCTCTTTCTTTTGGGATATAATGACATGAGACCTTTCGTGACATGGCAAAAGGTCTTTAACAAACAAAATCCCCAACTATTATTGAGGAAAGAGAAAAATCAAAGTCCAAAGAGTGAACGCATTACCTTTAAATCAGCACCAGCACAAAAAACCTTTGGAACCGAACTGCAAATCAAAACAACCTGAGCAGATTCATCACTTTCGATTGTTTCAAAAGCATTGCGTAACCCTCTTAACATTTCCTTCCCAATTGAATTTTTCGCTGCAGGCCTATCCAAATTAACCTCAACAATCCCTGTTTTAGTAACGAAACTCAAATGGGTTCATATTTAAACGATCTAAAACAAAAGGGAGTACAGAACCAAACACTAACGCAGAGAGTTTCAGGTGGGATTTTCACCAGAATCCGAATCTGACAACCTTCGAAGCCTGACTGATTCATAGGATAGGGATTCCAAGATGAGGGTTCTATGGGTTTGGTACTGATGACCGTTGCTGTAAATGTAAAGATTCGGTAAGTTATTCGATTTCGATTTTTTCACGCAGCGATGACCCAATGATCTTGTTAGAGCAGTGAAAGTACCCATTTGTCTGTTTCTTTGATTCTTGAGAGATTTAGACAGATTTCGGTGGGAGTTTAGACGGGAACAGAGAGACAGGTTCGGGTTTCTTTCTTTGATTTTAGCTGGGGATGGCCGTGGTAAGCTATTATCAATCATTCGTTAATCAATATCACTAATAATAAATTGTTGTTATTATCGGGTAAAACTATCAATTTACTCTTGGATATTATATTATTTATCAATCGTGCTCTTCCATACAAAAACCAATAATTTTTAACTTATTAGTATACCTTTTCATCAACTATTTTCATAAAAAATAATATTCTTTTATATATATATGTGTGTGTGTGTGTGTGTGTGTGTGAGAGAGAGAGAGAGAGAGAGAGAGAGAGAGATGAAATGATAAAAATATTTATTTATATTGATAAAAAAAATTCTTAAAATAAACCCCGAGAGGTATAGATCAACTGATCAGGGCTTAGGTTTAATCCATAGAGGTCACTAGTTCGAGTCTTATAAATCTTATGGTCACTGGAGGCTTACATGGTTATTAACTTCAAGGCTCATGAGATTAGTCAAGGTGCGTGCAAGTTAGCCCGGACACCCATATTAATAAAAAAAATTCTTAAAATAAAATAAAATTAACATATAACAAATAATTTTTTTTAATAAACACGCTTATTCAAATAGAATCAATATATAACCAAGCTTATTCAAATTTTAATAAACATGCGACCATTTATTTATTTATATATATATATATATATATATTCTTTTGACTTAAAAAGGATATTTTTATACATTTATAATAAAATCACCAGCTTGTTATATATAAGATTGCCAATTTTAATCAAATTATTCATTAGAAAAGTATATTAGAGAATATAAACATACTAAAAATTACGATTACTTTTTTTCATATAAAAACATAAATGAGAAATAATGTAACATAGAAGAGCATGTATTGATAGATTTTCCCATCTTCTTCTTCTTTTTCTTACTGCTTTTATAGACAAAAACCTTAGTCTTCAATGGATCCCACACTTTAAAACTATAATTTAATTTGCAACCAAACAATTAATTTTAATGATTTAGATGAAACAGAACAGCTGCCGTACTAACAAACTACTTCTCTGTATGATGTGCATCATAAGAATTATAATCCATCTCGTAAAGCTAAACCTAATCTACAAAAAGATTCAAATGGCCCAATAACAAAAGCAAGAGTGAAACAACTGCAAAGAGCTTTAATGAGTCAAATTGGAATGATTGAAGCTGCTTCGGAGTTAAAAGCTAGTAATTTGTTCGGAATTGGTTTAAAGATTCTTATTTGTCTACAATTGAAACTTGAACATGTAAAAAACCCTTAATGATTCTTTTAATATTGGGCTACTTGAGTTTAGATTGATAATGCAAATAAGTGAAGAAATTGATGCTGTTTATGGTCAGAATAATAGATGAATTTGAACCCGATTTTGAAATCATCGATTGCATGTGAAGACAGACTAATGGTGGATTTCAAGTTCAGAACGTGATCTTTCTAGATTGTCCAACCATGATTGCATTGGACTTTTGTGCAAGAAGTTATAACCATTTTAAATTTAGTCTGTTTATGTTTCAATTAAGGTCAAAAAACGTGTGCTAGTTAAATTTGTCTAGTTATTTTGTCAAAGTCTAATTTTTGAGCTTGACTTCTATCATGTTACATTTTCCTAACTACGGAGGGATGTTCCAATTATAAATATAGTATCAGAATACGTAATAAATATTTTGGCAAAGATTTAAAACTTAATTTAAAGAATTAAGAGTTGTTCTTCCAAATTGATTTTGTGAAGAATCCTACCTGACTTATCACTCTTCAATCACAAAGAGTGTGGCGTCGAAATCCTAGATTGATCTTTGTGGCATCCAGATTGACTTATCAAAGTATCATTCTAGTTTATTCTCTATCTTATTTACTTTAAAATCACTATAATTTAGCCTAAACACTAAATAAAAGACAACCAACCAGACCCATCTTTCATTTATTTTCATCATATTTATTATTATAAATTTTCAAATCTTTCACGACATAACTAATCATTGTTTTTACTTTTTCTTTTCTTAATCTTAAAAGAAAGTAAGGATTGGGATTTAAACTAATTATGGAATATTTAATTTTAATCTGTACAGCAAAAATAAAAGAATCTGCATAATATACTCTGAAAATTTTATAAAAACAAATAGGTTTTTTGATTTGTATAGTTAAAAAGGAAAGATGATTAAATTGAAACATACCAATCCCAACCCCTTCGTAGTTGTTCATCAATTTTTATGTGATGAGAGATAAGATTCGGGTTTTTCTATATAACCCACTAGATTGGATTCGAGATGTTTGCCAGGCTCAACGAAGACAACTTTCTCGGATTGGTCGAGCAAAAACATTCCAGACATTAGACCAATTAAACAAATAAATTGAAACACAATTAGATACACGACCAAACCAAACTCAAATCTCTACCGCTTTATCAATGAAGAACATAACTAATTCTTTCACTTCTATGGACCATCCAAACTTCCAAACAATAGACCAATTAAACAAACAACACAAGTTAGAATGCAACGAAGAAGACAATCTCAAGCCCAAATTCGATCTGACTTTGCCGGTACCTTGTTAAGCAAGATCGAATTTGTGCTTGAGCTCGACTTCTACTCTGCAATGGACGAATCTTCGATCAATTCAGCGATCTGGGTTCTTTTGGTAGGAGGGAGAGCGGGCTTCTGATGGATATATATACCATATACACTACTATCGAATGTTTTTGGTAAACGGCGAGCTGCTCTTTTTGTGAAGGCTATTTTTAGGGTTTGGTATGTGGTTGTGGAAATTGGAGAATAATGATTGAATCACTCTTTACAGTTTACACGTGATTATACTCAATTGGCTTAAAGCTGAAAACTTGCCCCGCCGACTATGACTGTAGTCCGACCGTCATAGGCCTTATATAGGTGAGGGTCTGACACTTTGGGCTCAAAATGATACACTTAACGAGATTCGGTAGTTAAGAAAAAAGAGGTGTGAAAAAAAAAAAACAAATCGAAGTTGTTGACAAAGTTATAAACTCGGCCTGGCCAAAGGCCCAGGTCATCGTGTATCATCCAATTACAAGTCCTCTACAGAGTTTTCAACTTAAAGCTGTTATAGCCTATGAACCCATCGTTCAAGTCGAAGCTGCTTCATAGGAGGTCCCAAATTTGGCTTACTCTTCTGAGGACACTTCCATTTTCCAGTGACTCCAATCACATCAGGGTGTTCAAGATTAGATACTTCTGATAGCACCTTTCTTTTTACAGCGGCATCCTTTTCACCATCTCTTGAAGTCATCCCTCTACCTTTTGGACATTCCAACAAAATCTGTTGTTGCCTATGCATGTCCAAAGAATTTTCAGCATTTGGTTTCGCAATTCTACTCTTCCTTGTTGTAACAAAACCATTTCGTTGAGCTTCTTTTCCTTCATTTTCTTTGTTATTGCTCCTTCCATGGGTTGACTGACTCATTGAAAAAACTCCGGCACCTCGAACAAAGTTCACATTGCCCCGAGGTGATACAAGATCAATTTCTGTTTGAGCTTTAACCAAGTTTTCTGCGGAATCCTTCCTGCAGTTCAACCTTGTTGCAGATTTATCGCTTGATCTCACATTACTCGTGACTGACATAAAACCAACTTCTTGCACTAGATTTTGCATCTGTGGCTGTTTAAATGGAGGCACTTCTAACCTCAAGCTTGGTTTCTCAACATCTTTGGTTGGAACAATAGCATGGCTCAGAACTGATTCATCTTCCATGCTAAGCTCCCCTTCATGGTGCAGATTATCCAGAATAGATGAGCCCTCTTTCTCTACATCCCAAGAGTCCTGTGATGTGAAAAGAAAATGACTTGGAGAATCACTAAAAAAAACATCCCCTTCCCCTTAAGACCAGCTAAAACACCATCATGCTGAAAAGAAAGATATTAGCTATAAAACCTGTCAAACATGTCAAAGCTGACCTGAGAGGGAGAAACCTTATTCAATAATTTTTCCTGTTTATGTTCTCCTAAGGAGCTATTGAACTTCAAAAATCCATTTGAGTGTTCAATTTCATCTGAACTTCTGTTTTGTCCTAATTTCCATGAATTCGTTTCTTTATCTCTCTTGCTGTCTTGATTAGCAAAATCATCTCCCTCGCGTTCAGTTTTGTCATGAAGAAATCCAACGCTTTCACCCAGTGCAGGAGATTCATACACGTAGCTGGGGAACCAGTTCCTTATGTCAGGTGGCTCTGGCAGACAAGAGACACAAAACAATGTTATTACCCTATAATTAGCTAGTTTAGATTTTTCACTTCCTTATTTTATTCTGAAAGAATCAAAGTGAAAAGTAGATTCCCGTGGTTTTTTCAGCTTTCGTTGATTCAGTAAAGCCAAGGAAGCATGTTCTGAAAGTGCTACTAACCAGAAAGGAATGAGGATGATTGAGAAGAATCTGGAACCTGCAACATTCAAATAGTAACTAACTTCAAACACCATATGATGGCTGAGAATTTGCGCAACAAGTGAAAGAATATCAACAGTGATCAATGTAACATAAGTAAGAATGATGGATTGAGCAAATGCACCTTACTTAAAGGCTTGTTGTCACACACATCTCCAAATGAACTCTTACACTTAATGGACCCATTTGAGGATGGCTTCTCATTAGCACGTACTTCATTGTTGTTTCCAGAGTTGCTCAAATCCCCAGCATTTTCTTCTCTTCTATTCTTACTCTCTTCAATAGCAAATCCATCCTTCTCACCTTCACTTTCTTTAATAACAGATTCGATAAAATATTCCGCTGTATCCAGAACAGGAGATTCGTACTCATAGCTCGGAAACCAGTTTCTGATGTCAGGAGGCTCTGATAAAAGAGACAAAATAAGTTTAAAACGGTTTCGTGTCCTTAGTTTATTTACTTAAAGGACAGAATGGTGAGAATTGAAGGTATCTTTTCTTTCTTAGATCACAATGTCAGCCAAGAATTTGCTCAAATTCCATCAAACCAGGCACAAAAAGGAATCGGTACTAACCAGAAAGGAGAGACAATGAGCACAAAGAATCGGGCATCTATAACGAAAAAATAAGAAAGTGTGTTAGATATGAGAAACTTTTAGCATGTAATTATTTTATTTATTACTTGAACAAACTAGAAGATACAAATACATGATTATGCTAAATAAGGCACACCAAGAACCCAAGTCATTGCCGGTGACGAGATCACGATATTCAAATCTAAATCAATCAATTTTAGCCTAACCAAAACAACGGTATGTTATTGACAGGAAGCCTATTATTGAAGTGTGCTAAATATAGTAAATACCACAGGTAAGAACCTCACCCATCCATGATTGTGTCAATGAAGCACAACACTAAATCCAGACCCAAATTACAAGTTACAGCAATCATCCATTTGATAAAAGATATGGATTCGTAGTAATTTCCAATTTTTAAGAGAAATTTATGTGCAAGAAAGTAAGAGGTCAGAAATTATACCTACCTTATTAAAAGACTGATCTTCATGCTGATTATCATCACTGCTGTTGTTACCGATTCTTGTGGCGTCGCAAGAAATTGTTTCCTTACCTTTATTTACCTCTTCAATGCAAAGACACCCATCTCTCGTACACTCAAAGTCAGTTTCCTTAAGAATAGGACCTCCAAAAACATCATAAGTATCCAAAACAAAAGATTCATACTGGTAACTAGGAAACCAGTTTCTTATATCAGGTGGCTCTGCAAGAAACCATATGAAGAAACTTGGTTATATACCCATTTCAGAATACATTGTTTTTTACTCAAGAAAATGAATAGGTACCAGAAGGAAGCGGCAAAGAAGAATCAGGAACCTGCACAAAGTAAGTGTGGAAGGTCATAAATAGAAAAGGGGAGGTTTGGGTTTGTGAGAAAGAAAAGATGCTTACCGCCTGAGAATCAGAATCAGAGGTGTTTTCCATTAGAGATTGATCTCAATATCAATCTAACTATCTATCGCATACAATACAAATACTACAAGGAGATTGACCGGGGGCTATAGTAAGTATATATTAAATAATGAAGAAAGTAAAGACTGATCAAAACTCCAAGCCCTAGCTAGGAGTAAAAAAGAAAGAACTCTAAAGACTTAATTTAGGGTATGAACAAGAAGAAAGATCAAGAACAAGAACTGTTTCTTTATCTTGGATTCATGGTTTTTATGGATGCTAGTGTGTGTTTGCCTTCATTTGGGGTGCGTCAAGTTCTTGGGGGAACTGTGGGGTTTTGTATTTTTCTCTGTAATTAGGATTTCTTTCACCTTTTGAAACCTAGCGGGACTCTTTTGGCGCCTGTTTTTTTTCTTGAATTCTGCTGGGCAAAAGCCTAAGCTCTTCCGACAAGCCCAAGCTCAACACAATAAGGTTTGGCAGGCCTGCCTTCAACTACTGGTCCAGATATTTAACCATCGAGAGTTATGGGTTCGCTCAAGGTTGAACCGAGATTCAAGCTAAACATGTAAGGACATATTATTATTTAATAAAATCTAATAATCCTTTTTTATGTTTTTATAAAATAAATAAAAAATAGAGTGAAAGTTTAATGACCTAATTCAAGAGATCATAAGGAAATTAAAAAAACATTTTTAAGCTTGAATCAAACCATGACATTATGAGCATGTTTGTTTTTATGGTAAAAAAGTTTTTTTTTAAAAAAATATTTTAAAAATTATTAGCTTCAAATTATTTTTGTAATATTTTTAAGTCATTTTAATGTTTTATAAACAAAATAAACTTTAAAAAACAATCATCACAATGCTAAACAAACTTTATAATAA
>Ga0307518_10001590_pt1 | contig 16782 bp, 21 predicted proteins | sample 25_EM_MG_FD_203889 | JGI IMG/M metagenome (GOLD analysis project Ga0307518, IMG submission 203889) | Populus trichocarpa ectomycorrhiza microbial communities from riparian zone in the Pacific Northwest, United States - 25_EM | ecosystem: Host-associated > Plants > Roots > Unclassified | place...
TGTAACTGTTCCCATTACCTGGCCGTCCGAATGAGGCATCTCGCAAACCATCGTTTCCTCGCACATTCCTCGCACACATTCCCCACCATGGGCCCTCTCAGAGCAAACTATCCGCAATCGCCGACCTCGCCTCAACGCAGCAAGCCAGCAATACCACCAGGCTTCATGGCAGCACCCCGGCCCAAGCACAGGCCCATCGCAGATATGACCCTGCGAGAGCTGCACGACCAGTATGACCGCAACGAAAGACTACTTCGCTCATCGTAGGCCCCCTCGCTTGTATGAATTGTAACTCTACGGGACTACTTAGTAGAGGTCCTAACGCTTACGATCCATTTACTGCAGGTCGGCTTCTACGTCTGCCCTTGTGCAACGACTATCAATGGAACAGAAGGCAATTTCCTCTCGCTTGCTAGAACTTGAAGGCGTCGAAGAAATTCGAAAGGGTATCAAGAACACTAACATCAACGCTGACGAGACAATGAATGTCGACGAAAACCCCCGGATAATAGATGCCAAACGACGGGCACTATCCTTATATGTCTGTATTCCGATGTGTAGAATGTGCAAATGCCTTGTTCTAACTTGAAATTGTCTAACGCAGGCTCCTTTACCTTCGAATGGTAATAGTCACATAGGTTCTCTTACCCTGCAGGAGGCTGTAGCATTGGAACAACGTGCGCATGCAGAGGACGTCGCAAGGCAACATCGCACGGACGAAAGGCGGAAGCGCGTAGGACTGCCAGTCAAAGGTGAAATCCTATCAAGACAGGAAATGGATTCTCGTTTATGGACTTTTCTGTAAGAACCTTGCCCATCATTTCTTCTGCATGATACTGATCAAGTCACCTCAAGGAGTTATAAACCAACTGACTCTGATCTCGAAGATTGGGACGACGACGACGACGACAACGACGACAACGATCCATCCGCATGGTTCCAAGATGATCAAGACGATGGTATCAAAGGCCAGGATATTGTTCCTCCCGACCTAGAAGACCTGTCGGACATAATACGTGTGGATGAGAGTAAAATCCGGTATAGCACGTTCTACGAGCCACGAGACATCGATTAAGTGGAGAATTCCTGTGTTCCATGTTCCGCATATGGGGATAGTAGTTGTGGCATGTATTATACATGTACATCGAGGTGCAGCCGCATTAGTTAAAGCCATGGATGAAGGTCTAACCTAGGTATAACGGTTCGGCGTGAATACGTCCACCATACTCAACGAGCGTGGATAGGACAACTCCTACGCCGCTGCAGCCAGGAGGCCAAGCAAGCTATATACCTATGAGCTCTTCTTACACTGGGATTCAAATACACTGGCGTACCGTTGTGGAAACTGCAGAAGCAGTCCATTCGTGCAACCTCAGAGCCTACAAAGATGACTTAGGCAACGATATTTGGTGGAGGATGAAATCCAAATGAATACCTCTTGTAAACTCTTCCAGACAAATGGCACCTACACTTCTGTCAGGGAAAGAATCGGTGACCGAAAGGCCGAAAGAACGTACACTCGACACCAAGCAAAGCGCTTCCATCAGGAAGTCTATAAACCAGATATCTGTCAGATTGGTGGATGGGGGATCCCATACCGCCTTCTAGGCACCCTCTGACGTGAGCTTCTTGATCGGGAGGCAGTCCCAAGTCTGTTAGGCTGACCCCACATACAGGACATCTGTTTATGCACTTAGCAATGGACCGGCGAATCAATTCTTGATCGCTCACTCCGCAAGATCACTCAGCTGGGAACTGGAGTTTTGTCGCGTGACATGACCAGGGACTGACAATCTGCCTGGCTCAGTTGTAATACGGCCCGCAGCAGCGGAGGCTAAGGGCTGGAGTCCCACAGGAACGCTGGCATTATGCATGTCAAAGCAGGTGCGACAGACACGTTGAAAAGAGGCAGTCGCAATGCGCTCAGGGAATGCTGGATCAAAAACGGTGTCGGAGGGTTGAAGGAGAGCCCTGTGGGACGAACAACGATCGCAGAAAATGCGGCCACACCTCCTGCAGTGCTACTGTCTGTCAGAGCTCTGTCATGTGGTCATCTAAGCTACTACTTACATGCTAATGACGTGGTGGCAATAAAAAGGTCAGAAAGAGAATGAAATGATTCCAAAGGAATAACCTACTCTTCGGAGGATGAAGGTGAACCGACGCCGACAGTCGTTGCAAGCCTGAACTTCGTCATCCCTCTCCCACTGAGCATAGAGAGCATGAGGGGTAAGCGGCCTTCTTGAAGTAACCATTTTTGGGGGCGCTTCACGAGTGGGAACACGAAACTCCGCTGCTTGAGATAAGTGTGGCGTAAGATCTGCTGGCGCCCTAAGAACTGATGGCGGCCGGTGGTCCGCCGAAACAGACCGTACGGGTGGGGTGCGTGGCTTTTCCGCAGGAGTGAAGCCTGGGTAGTGGAACTCTTTCTCGTCGTCGTCACTATATTCATGGTCGTCGGTCGGTTCCGAGATGAGCAGTCCCTGAGCACCAGCAGAGAGACGGCGACGTTCAAGCTCCCTGTTGTAAGCGTTTAAAAGGACCTCGGCTTGCATTCTGCGATCATGGTCCTCATCACCTGCCAGATATATCAGAATTGGAAAATATTTTCACAGCTTGTGTCCAAATTACCGAGAATGCCTTGACGCAATTCTGTTGTTGCACGCTCCAGTTTCGCAATGGCTCGACGTGCCTCTGTGACAGAAAGGGCTCCATTGTCATGTCCGGAGTCGCGAGACTGATTTCCTACAAGGTATCGTGCACGAACGACGTAATCTTGTGCCAACAAAAGGGGGTTAGGGGGCATAGCCCCAAGCTCCTGTCCATCGGGATCACCAGGGTTGCTCTCCTCATCGCTTACGCATGGAACCAGAGCCCCATCCGCAGCCAGATGGTACAGTGCACCGTCGGGTTCCATGAAAGGCAGCGGAGGTATATCAAGCCGACGGCGCATGACTCGCACCCAACGTCTGCGACGTACCCAAGTCTGTGCATACGCTACTCGAGTAGATGGTCCAGCGGTGCTACTGCCGCTCCCATAGCTGTGGCTTCGGACCGGAGAAGTCAGTCCTAAAGCCACAAGGCCGGAGCCAGACAAAAGACTTTCCAACTGCAGAGGGGGCTTCGCTGTCCAAGCTTCCTCAGGAGCATCGAATGTTTGGGCATATTGCCAGCCAAACTCTCCATCGACTCCAGGGGGAGTAGTATCCAGCGTCCATTCACATCTACAGATTGACTACGATTATAGGCGAGAAATCATGTAGAAATCAAGGACTCACAGCCAAAAATGGCTCCTTTCTGCGCCCTCTGGGATGGTACTATCTCCATGGGGCGAAATGGGTAAAGCGTGCGGAGCAGCCCTGACCGGAAGCTGTACGTCACTACGCCGAGATGCAACGAACGATGCACCTGTTTCCTCATCTGGCGAAGGCAACTTCAGCTCAAATGGCGGACGATCGCCGTGTCTTCCTAATCCTGAGGTAGAAAATCTAGGTTTACCGCCAGAAACAGCAAGCACCTTTAGATGAGTGTCAAGGCGTTGGTTCTCATACAGAATCAGCGGAACTGCTATATGAACAGCCAGCGGATTATATGGGACTGTCGTATAGCGCCAGCGTTCTGCTTCAGCCTTTTGTATAAGCTGGAAGGCTGTTGAGATCAATGAGAACATGCTTATATTGACAAAGGGTTACCTCGCAAACCCAGATTTCGAATACTGCGGCAGCTATATCATAGGCGGTTTCTCCCCAAGTGTTCCGCACAAGAGGATTTGCCACTTGCTTTTTCAATAAATAGAGCACAACAGGAAGATGACCCTTTGACGCAGCGTTCACTGTGAAAGGGTATAAAAGGCGGGAATGTGACAGAGTTAGCGAACCTTACTGAGAGGAGTCCAACCGCCTTTGCTTGGGAGATCGACACCGCTGGCGCCATTTACTCGATCTGCTGCGCCTCCCGACTCGCACAACCATTTGACTATGTCAAGATAGCCCTGTTAGGCATTTACCATGAAGGATAAAAAAGGGTGGAAAATGGCACGAGGACTGACCTTGGAGCAAGCATTGTGGAGTGCTGTCCATCCATCTGCGTCGCAAGCGTGAACATCTGCCTTTTCTGGCAACAAATATTTAATGATCGATAGGTGGCCATGAAGAGCTGCCTTGTGCAAAGCGGTCTGTGTAACATGAGCGACGAAGGGTAAGTGAAAGACGTCTGACGAACCTCTCCTTCGCGATCCTCTAAGTCTGGCATGGCACCACATTCTTCGATCACTGGGAGAACGGAGGTAAGTGGATGAAACAATGTGGCACGAAGTAGGTCAACACTGACACCACTGGACGACCTCGAGATGACCGCGAGTTGCAGCGGAGTGGACGGCAGTGAACCCTGTACGCGAGGAAGCGTCGTTTGCAAGGGCAAATGGTTCAAGGTCACCGCCTTGGAGGGCGGTAGAAAATAATTTCTTCAAGAGAGGGAGATCACCGGAAGAAGCGGCTGCACAAAGTGCTTCTAACTGCGCAGGAGAAGCATGGGATTTTGGTTGAACACAAGCGCGTGCAGAGGATTGTGAGGAGGACGGATGTTGCTCGGGTTGGCTTGTGAACGAGGTCGAGGGATGTATTTCAAGAGGTGGGGGAGGCCCCTCGCTCGATGGCGCGTTGCCAGAAGCTGCTGGGTAAACGAATTCCTCGTCTGAATCGTCTGCGGTATACGAAAAGCCACCTTCGCCGTCGCTGTCCTGGTACGATGAAGTGGATAGTGCCAGATCACTTCAAAATGACAGGGTTAGCAATAAAAACAGATGACTGCGAGCGACATACTATACCGTCGTGCCCACACAAGTAGAGCTGGTAGGCGTGGACATGTTCGCGAGTCGCGACGAGTCGGACGCGTCTTTGAAGAGAAAATGACCGACTCCGTGGGAACCTCAACTCGAGTCGATGACACGGTTACCTGGACTATCAGCGAGGGTCTTGTCAGCCACTCGTGCGGCTGCGTCTTCTGGCTTCGTCTCCGTGTGTCTCCCCACCCGGATCCATCCAGTAAGGGCAATGTCGAGCGATAATTTATACCCCATACCCATCGCATCCCGTCTAGTCGAGGGACGAGCGCTCCAGCAAGATGTCTGGTCTGTCTTCAAGTCAGTGCGCCTGATTCTCCCTTTCTCCCTCTCTCGTTCATCTTATCCCAAGCGCTGTAAACCTCCCTCATGACTGCATCAACCTTGGTCAAGGATACATGAACTTCTCCCCACCCACCTGGGTCACCGATGCTGCAAATGCCGCCCTCAAAACCGTCTTACCCAATCACTACTCCCATCCCAAAGGTCGCATACGCTTGCGCAACGCAATAAAAGCTTTCTATGAGGGTTCTTTTAATAGATCCCTTGACGTGGAAACAGAAATACTGGTCACCAGTGGTGCAAATCAAGGTCCTTCATCCTTCATCTCTAATCTACCTCGGCTCATGTCCTTATAAGGCCAGTATTCCGTTTTCACCGCTTTTTTGGATCATGGGGACGAAGTCATCATGTTCGAACCTTTCTTCGACCAGTATCTCGCCTCCGTGATCTTCAATGGGGGAAAACCCGTCTATGTTCCCTTTCACCCTAACCTAGATGGTGATAAGCCTTCCAGTGCAGATTGGACAATAGATTTCGACGAATTACGGTACGTAGACGCCTCCGCCTTATCAACTAATCATATCATGACAAGTGTAGCCGCGCTATTACTCCTCGGACAAGGATGATCATAGTGAACACACCACACAATCCTGTCGGTAAAATATTTACCAAAGACGAACTCGAGAAAATAGCGGCTCTCGCGAAAGAGTTCAATTTACTTGTCATGGCAGACGAAGTGGTATATTACATATTTCACCCATGTAGCCATCAATCTCATTTACCTTCGCAGTATGATTGTCTCGTCTATGATGGCAAAGAACATATCCGCATTGCCAACCTTCCTGGCATGTGGGACAGGACCGTGACAGTCATGTCAGCCGGCAGTAAGTGCAAAAGTATTTCGGTAAATTCATCTTGCTGATACCTTTCGGTCAGAGGCATTTGCTGCCACAGGGTGGCGTGTTGGCTGGCTTATTGGCCCCCTCTCCATCATCGGACCTACCCTTGCAGCCAGCACGCGTATCGTTTTTTGCTCCAACTCGCCTCTTCAAGAAGCTGCAGCCGCAGGTCTCGAAGAAGCAAGATCCCGCGGCTTTTTCGAACAACAGCTCAGGGAATACCAAGAAAGGCGTGACGTTCTTTTGGCCGCCTTCGATAAACTTGGTTTAAAGTACAGCCTTCCGGAAGGCTCTTACTTTGTTCTAGTGGTAATTCTACCTTTGTGTGATCCTGGTGTCACATAACAATATCATGTAGGATATCTCTCGGGTCAAAATCCCGGATGATTACCCATTCCCTCCATCGATAAAAAATCGTGCGAGGGACTTCAAGTAGGTTTGCCCCTTCAAAGCATTGTGAGGTGGCTAACCGTTGTAGGGCATCCTGGTTTATCGCTGTGGAGGTTGGAGTGTCATCCATTCCAGTGAGCGATGTGAGTTTTGTCTTATGACTTTTCGCCTCAGAGTGTCCAACTAAACACTGGAAAGTTCTATTGCGAGGAGCACTGCCACATCGGCGAAAATTATGCCCGCTTTGCCTTTTGCAAAGATGTCGATACACTTAGGCAGGCCGGTGAACGCTTACAGAGGCTGGCCAAATATCTCTCCTAGAGGAGCATTCCTGGGGCTAGTGCTTTTCCGCGCCTCATCCGAAGCATGTATGTATGTGGTTTATGTGGAGTGATAGAGTTTGTAAAGAATCAGCTGTATCCGAGTCTATCGACAATGCGAGACAAGACATCGCTATGGGAACCATGTATGAGATCATAGTGTGCAGGGTTGCTGACAGCCCGCCTCGCTGCAAAGGTAAATGATAATACCTCAATAGCATCCTGCTTGCTGCGTACCGTCCCCTCTTCCGTCTTCTTCCTGTACCACTCAGTCAAGAGCCCGGTCTCCAGCAGTTGCGACTCCAGCGGCAGACCGTCATCATTGAGGAATTTAATGAATCTCTCTCCATCCTCAACGGGGCAAAACAAAGCGAAATGGCTTGGCTCAGACTGTCGGACGGCCTGGCTTTGCATCTGTACCACTTCTAAAAGTGTATAGTCCTTGAGTCGGCGCTCCGACATGGAAGGGTCCGCTTCGATGTATTGCGTGCCCAGAATAACCACTGCACCTGCTTTGACAGGCAAGTTCCCGGCCGCTTCACGGGCGACTACAAGAACGCGGATCAGACTCGTAGCAAACAACTCGAGGAGAACTTGTTGAGCTGCTATTGATGTCCGCTTGTGAATAATACCAACACCGCGTGAGGCAAAATTTGCAAGCACATACTCCTGGAGGTTCGCCATACGACTTTCTGCTTCGAATGCAGAGGCGGACTCGGGAAGGAATCCAGTTTCAGTTAGTGAGTGGAGATTGTGCTGTGTAATCAACTCCTGTGCGACAAGTTGACAGTGCCCACGTGACGGTACCACCACAATGGCAGACGTAGTAGAGAGGCCGAGTCCCATGGCCGCATAGGCAGGCTTCGCCAATGCCTTGAACATGGATTCTGAGAGGGACAACGTATAAGTCTGGACAGAACATGTCACAGGTTGTTCGCGGTCCTTGGGTAGGAAGCTGTGGAGGTGCTCTGGTTTCACGCCCAACCAGGACGCAAGGTCTGTGGGGTCGTTAAGTGATCGAGAAAGCCCAAAGTATCTACACGGCGAATATTGGGTCGCATGTCTCAGCAGTGACACCGCAAGTTCATAGGTGTCATCCAGATACTCCAAACTCTCGCATAAAACGAGGGCAGGATAACTTGCTCCTTCCATGGTGTGTGCAATCCGAATAGCGTTTAGGAGAACGGCAGTAGTGACAACCCGGATCGCCCTGCTCCTTGGAGGACTGAAAATCATGTTTTCTCTGGGATGTTCTACTGAAATGCCACAAATGATAGCTCTAGAACGCAATTCCGATAGAGTACTTGTTGCCGCGGTTTTGTTTGGAACAACGACAAGCATGAAAATCGGTGTCCGCGACCGAAGGAGAGTTGACCTTACAGGATCCATCGCTTAATTCTTGGTGCGCGAAGTATTGACCTTGGGACTTACCAGATTGTTAAATGTGCCAAGAATGATTTCCCAGACCCCACCGGCGCAGCAACCAGGACATTGGCCGAGGTGCTGACAGCACTCCAAAAAACCTGCGTCTGGATGGCATTAAGTGAATTGAAGTGGGCCGAGCGATATAGGTCATGTAAAGTTGGAAGGCGGATCGAAGACAAAGGGAGAAATCCGACATCCTGGCGTTGCGCGTGCTGATTAAAGGCTATAGGCATGTGTAAGTTGTCCACCGGCACGTCGAGTTCACTGTCCGCGCCTAACCATTTGTCTGAAATAAGGCGAATTGTCATGGACGATAAGGTCTTGCCCAACAAGGAAATGACGAAGTTGACATTCAATTTTTTTACAGACTCCCGCAGGCTGATGTGTTTAATTTGAAGAATGGTTTTATCGCATTGGTCTTCGATCCATAACCAAAACGGCTCCGCAGGACTATGGATTCGGGAATTCCAGACGAAGGCCCTTGTCACTAACACGACGATCTTCAATATATCAGACCCTAGTGGACGGAGAGAAACGGAGAGCTCCAGGGACGGGAATTGTCTTGCTGCAGTTAGGAGGGCCTGACCCTGATGTTCATTCAATCTAATGAGCTCTCCCAGTTCAGCAGCGGTCATGGACCCAAGTTCGCTAGGGGAATATTCTGCTCCACAATTTGCAAGGCCATAAATGATTTCCTTTTTCAGAGGGAATTGCTTCATCGGCTCATCGAAAGGCCAAATGCGTTTTTCCACAGCTTTGCTCATACCCCCAAGAACCGCCGCCGTACCCGCCCACTTGCGGCTGATTGCCAGTTCCAGAAGAGCTCGTATAATACGACCACCGTTCTGTGCAACGTATGCGCTGTCGGATGCCAAGGCAAAATCATAGATGGGAAATCCGGATATATGTGCTTGGAGAAGAATGTTCACTTTTCCCTGGCTCGTGTCCACTCCTCCCTGGGAACTCCCTGGTAAGACGAAAAGAGACAGAACAAGTACTGACATACATAAACCTCACAGGGGACACTTGCCATCAATTGCTCAAGTTCCTTGACTTCGGATTCCCTTATCTGGATCTGATCAAACTTTGCGCCTCCGTTAGATCTTGAAGTCAGTTGTTAGGCATGCGCACATACTTCAGTGCTTGTGCTCAACACACGGAGTACATCAGCCTCAGACATCTCGGGTTTGAAGATCGGGCCCCAAGCTTCGATAGTTTGGTGGCGAATATAATATTTCGCCGCTATACGCCCCCCATCCTTGATTGTAAACGCTGCCAGACCATCCTGCTCGCTGAAATCAACCATTTCGAGTTTCGCCAACTGTCTCGCTGCGGTCGTAATGAGTTTGTGCCGTTTTTCGAAGAGTGCCGCACTGTTAGCCACCATTTCTCGGGACAATCCTACAAGTCATGTGAGTTACTCTACACAGAGATGCTGAAGACTACGAACCATACTGGAAAGGACTCTTTTTCATCCGCACGAAGAGGTATGTATACCCAAGCCATCGAATGCCATCGTCGACGCTAGAAACAGTCCCAAGGGCTATCTCGGCGTTAAGAGCATCCGTCATTCCTGATAAGAACCTGCGAAACTAAGCACGTAAATTGCTGCGTAGGCTAGTCAAACGAACTTTGATTCGATTGGAACCTATGAGGGCACTCAACAAAGAACTCTCCTCTACTGAGAAAAGACTTGCCTGCGAAATCACAGCCTCTAGATAATGCGTGAGCTTGTCTTCTGTGGTACAAATGTAGCCTTCTCCGCTTGTCTCTAATCCGGGACGACCGGCACGTCCAAACACCTGTAGGACATCAAGAACGGAGAGATCGACAAAGGACCCCTTTGCACTATCGTAGATCTGTGTGCCTTTAATGATGACTGCACAGCCCGTCAGCATTTGCAGTGGCCCCTACTTTGTCACTGACCAGCGTGAGCGGGCAAGTTGACTCCCCAAGCGAGGGTTGCAGTGCAGCATAGTACCTGACATGATATGCCACATCAGATCGCGCATAGCCCAAAAATGAGGTACCTTTATAACTCTAGCTCGAAACAGTGTTTCGGCCAAATTACGGTCAGACCGTAACATGCCTGCATGATGAATACCAAAGCCATGATCAAACAGCTGCTTCATCTCCTTGTTGCGGGACTCCCCGATATCTCTACGATAAAGGCGCCATTGAGGGTGGTCTTCGCAGCTGTAGTCTGGGAGCGTTCCTTCTGCAGTGGCCGCATCCTTCAGAGAAAATGCAGCGTTGACAGTGTCCTTGCGGGCATGCACGAAGACCATGACTTGGTGGCCTTGCTTAACCAATTCAGAGACCTTCTCAAAGGTAACTCTATCCAGATTTCTCTTCGACTGGACACTCCCTGGTTTACCCCTGACACCTATGAAATGCTGTTCTAATGGAATAGGCCGGAAGGACGAATCGAAATAGAAAAGGCCCGTGTACCGAGAAACACTGGGAAGAGATAAAATTGTCTGGAAAATCAGTATGAAATAGGTGGAACGGACCTCAAGAAGTCTGCGACATCAATATAATTTGGCAGAGTAGCACTCAAACCCACTATGCGAATTACCGACTGACTGGATTCTGCCTTGGAAGGATGAAATACCGAATGCTATGTAGGTTAAAGAATGCACATACCTGTCGCAGAGTGCGAGCAACTATAGCCTCAATGACGGCGCCACGATCTTCGTTGAGCAGATGGATCTCATCAATGATCAGAAGCTTGAGTTTCTGTAGTGAAAAATAACGGTGCAGTGTGAAGCGTCAGAAAAAGAGATTATGCGCACCGAACTGAGTTCCCCTTCTCCCACTGGCCTTCGAGTGACTACATCCCACTTTTCGGGAGTTGTGACAATGATTTGGGTCTCTGCAACTTCCGCCCTTGTGAGTTGCATGTCACCTGAACGAATGTTAGAAAGTGACAGTTTGGTCTCGAAGCTTAGAGCACACCAGTAAGCTCCCTAACTTTGACTGAAAGCCATTTTAGGCGTTTGCCTAATTTCTGGGTTATTTCCGAGGCCAAGGCTTTCATGGGGGCACTGATTCTTCCTAAATACGTGAAAAAATGTCCGTGCATGTTACTTACACGTAGATAATCTTGAATCTGTCACAATCGATTGATGCAGCTACAGGTGATCCCGAAGTAATAGTGTGCCTTCTGTGTTGATCCAAAACCCTCAAAATTGTCAGCATTGCCACATCTGTTTTTCCCTGAGTTGGGGAAGTATTAGGATGTTCCTGTCACCCAGCTGAACAATCTCACAGCACCAGTAGGGGCTTGAGACCAGCCAGGTCAGGAAAAGAAAATGTAACAGATAACAGCACTCACCACAAATAAGAATATTCTCATTGGATCTGTACGCGGTAGGATAGACAATGGATTGGACCCTATTTAAGTGCGTGTATCCCTACAAGATCGTGTCAGACGTCGAAGGCGTGGGTCAAACAGAGCCTACTGGAAACGATCCTTTTGCCAACTCGTCCAAATCAGAGACAGAAACTAGGCGCTCTGAGGGCCGCGGTAGGACCGATTTCGCTGGTGGGACGATCACCTCTAAGTAATCCTGTGAGAAGGCATAAGTGAAATGCGACAACAAGCTCAAAAACCTTACCTCGTAATCGTGTCGGGTGGTCCCGATTGGAAGCGAATACTTAGTACCAAACTGCGATAAAATACCTCCGCCAGTATTAGTCCGAGAGGTATAGACATGAGGTAAAACCTCCGAAGTAACACCCTACTGATGTTCAGAGACTACCGAACACACGGAAAGATTGCTTACGGGAGTCCCAGTGAACAGAGGTCGAGAGGCGTTCACTCTCAATGTCTCTTCGATCCGAAGGCGTGCATTTTCTGGCGAAAGAATGGACGAACCGTTTCCTGGCGCAATATCAGATAACCGACTGGGTGTACAAAAGAAGCTGTCAATGGAGGAGTTTTCTGGAGGACAAAAGATATTTCCAGTGTCTTCCGAGTGTAAATATCCGATGAGCTGTTGACTTGAGTGCTATGCATCGAAAGTGTCCCAAATTCAACTGACATGCTGAGATACCAACGTTCGCGATTGAACGAGCTCTATCCCCAATTCTATATCCTCAAGGCCCGTGAGTTCAATTACTCCATTTGAGATTTCATCATTTGCACGCGAGCTGGTAAGGAGCTGAACAAGTGCAAAGATGCGATCAGAGTCAAGTTTACTGCTTAAAGAAACTTAATGAATTTAATTGCGCATCATTGAAGTGTGGGCTTGCCTGAGTATCCTCTGCACCACAGGGTGGATGAGTTGCGTAGTCGAAACCGCACAAAACACATCTACAACAGAGTCCCAAGGAACTGTGTCGTCAGAACCTTGTTCGAGCAGACTAACTACGCTGTCAGCCCTATGACTTTGCAAAGTTCCAAATATGCTGTTAGCAACAGCAAAGGGGCTGAACGGGACATATTATGATGCACCTGATCCATTTGTCAAGCAAGGATTTGGATTCAATGCTGGTGACTTCTCTGGAAGATGAAGTCAGGTCATCGAGGTGTTTCGCAAAAGCAATCATATCGCCGGCCTCTATCTTGTTCGTGAATATGCTTTGAAGTAATTAAGTCCTTGTCTATATGATGTGTTGTTTGGAACAGCAATTGATCAGGCCTTGAGCTTCAGGAATTGGCAGGAGCTTATCTAAAGCTTGCAGGTCGACTGCTGTGTAAATTTGTGACCAAACGACGCTCGGGTTCAATTACATCAAAGTTAAATACTCGAAATGCCGCCTGCGTCGGCAGAACCCTTGCTCTCCGCATGCACATTGGATTGGAAGGCTCAAAGGTAGCAAGGTAAGGCAACCGAATCACACGGATCCAAAGAAGGAAAAAAGTTCTGTCGTCAGTCGTTCCGACGATATAAGGTCCTCCCAGAACCCTTTGCTCTTCGAGCAAGGGAATGACGGAGCCAACTGGCTGACGTGAGGGGATTCAACATTCAAAATCTAAAGTGAACACCGTGTACCAGGTGACCAGAAGGCTCCTCGCAAATCGATTTAATCCGATTGTAAGCTATTGTAAGCCAACTCCAACCTGGCCGACACTAAACGAAGTCACGCGAGTCCGTCTTGCGGGAGACTAGGAGTCTCAGAATCGTGGCAAGCATTACAATCCACTGGACCTGCATGACAAGACATCGAACAGGTCCACCTACGAACAATATTAATGATGCGGAGAGATTCCTGGCACCTCTGCGGAATTCATAAATCGGTCCGAGTAAGAACGGGAGCTTGATCAAATAATACAGAGGACAGAAGGTAGCGATGGGACATCGGCTCAAGAAAGCATTTCAGTGGAAGATGAGGGCCAACGTTCGGGCAAGCGACTATTGCCTTGTCCTTTCGACATCGGCATCCCTCCCAACATGTTCCCGGAAGTATGCCTCGGTCAGACTAAAGATGCTTCACCTTGGGCTATGCGTTTAGTTGTCCGCGCTTGCCGCTGCAAATGGGATGGATCATGATGTTGATCACTTGTTGGTTGTGTTGGACAGCACATAATAATGGTTCGACATACTTACCGAGCTGGCGAGCATGTATGAAACAATACTTGGATCACCTTGCATTCGTGTCTAAGTAGGGTACTGATTCCTCAACAGTTTTTACTGTCTTGATCATTTTCATCGTGTCCACTGGTGGGTACGGTAATAACCTACATGGCCATGTGCCTTAGGCCCTGAGCAGTTCATTGGTTTTCGCATTGGCATACCTTATGAAGGTCTCTTGCCCATCAGGGTATCCCTAAGACTTTGCTGGAGCCCAGAAGCCAATCACGGTCTCGGTATTAACGAGCCAAGTATCACCTCAAGAAGGACAGTCAGACTGCTAGCATTATACGCGAGAGAGTAAATCTACACACATCACCCTGCGAATTCAAGACTGCTTGCATGAGATAGTTAATGATGTTTTGGGTGTGCATCCTTGGAAAGACTTCGTGAAGCGAACGCAGCTTCAGTTACTCTTCTTTTCCCTGATTCAACTACAGCAGTGTTGGTGTTGGGACTGCAGGAGACACCAGTGTTTGTATTTAAGGGACCTAGTCGATGGAGTGGCCAGACAATGTAACACGGCTTCGCTTCGACTAGTGCTAAGGGTATCTATTGAGGATTAGACATCGTTCGTATTGTCAGGACCGACACTCACGGGGCCAAAGCTATTGCTGTCCAAACTGCGGAAAGGTTGGTCACCTCGAAAGAACGTCAGTCCACCGAAACGCCACGAAGAAAAGCCTCTCACCTTCAACCCATAGGTGTCCCTCCGGAACGATGACTTCATTGAGTGGGTACGGCGGCAAGGTTTTTATGGTGTCGCCGGCGATAGCAACCACCCTTTTGACGAGTGTCTTCTTTGCATCGGCTGGGTTCCTTCGCACCCGAAGTTAGTGTCAGTAAGTTATAGACAGCTAGAAATGAAAATCGAGCACTTAAGAGAGATGATGTCACCCTTCGAGATTGAGCTTCCGGAACTGACTGACGAGCGATCAAATATGACTACGTCGTTCCAAGTGGACGCGTCGGGATTGAGAGTAGGCTGGCTAGCGAGCCGCTGATTATAACGTGCGTTCCTTTGAAAATGGAGCAAACTGACCTGCATGCTTCTACCCCGAACAGTCTTCAGCGTGTAGAAGTATTGTGTGAATGCTAGGCCAAGCGGAGACCAATACAAAACTTGAAGTGCCCGTTGCATGGAGGACATGGTGACTGAAACGTGCTGGTCAGACGCAATTGATAATTCGGACCTCTCACTAGGCGGCCTGGTAAGGCACTGGCCCCTGATTATGTAATTGAGCACTGGTCATCTTTTTTTGCTGCGACAAGATCTGTGCTCCACCAACACGAAGTGCGAAATCGATACATTTACTGTACAAAGTTGGGATGGGGAGATTCAAGGGTACAGGCCCGGCCTGCGCTCCCTGCCATTCAAGACAGCGGCATGAGGCTTATTATCTACACATTCAGTTCCACCATTTCAGCTTGGGCAAGCACACCTTGGAATTCAGCATCTGCCAGTGCAGGATCGACCCACTCCCGTAAGAACCTGTCTACCTGTTCGGGTGCACGCCCGATGAATGTCGCAGGATCCAACAGACGCTCGAGATCATCTTTGATGGGATTGAAATAGGCATCTCCTCTCACTCGTTCGATGAGGTCATTTTCGAGTCCAAGCTGTTTCACCTGGTGTGCGGCTTCGTGCGAAAGAACCTGTATGGCCATCAGCAACGAGTCACTGCATACATAAATGGGAACAACTCACTCGAATACGCTCATGGGCCTGTTGTCGATCACCGCCCTTTTTTACCAGCGCCATAATCAAGTTCTCAGTCGCCATGAACGGAAGTTCTTGTGAAATATGTCGCTGTATCACTTTGGGGTATACAACGAGTCCTTCGGAGACATTGCGCAGCGTCGACAGTACAATATCAGCAGAGAGAAATGCTTCGGGGAGCACCACCCTTCGGTTCGCGCTGCAAAATGGTCAGCTTGGCGGTAAAATGATATTGGAATGTGTGCCTACCTGTCGTCCAACGTGCGCTCGAACCATTGTACACTTGCCGTTCCAAGTGCATTCTGATGCCACGTCATTAACAGTCTAGATAAGCTACAAACCCTCTCGCAGCGCATCGGATTCCGTTTGTATGCCATTGCAGAGGACCCGATCTGAGTCGACTCGAATGGTTCTTCGATTTCCTAGTACTCCCTTGGTTAGCATGGACGCCCATCCGCCACTGCTTGAGGCATGTACGCACCTTAAGATTAGCCAGTAATCGCAGATCAGTCGCGATCTTGTGTGCCGTCGCACCCAATGATGCGAGCGGAGCCAACACGTCGATGTCGATCTTGCGCGAGTAGGTCTGTCCAGTGACAGGGTATGCATATTTGAATCCAGATAGCTCTGTTACCAGCTCATCCAGTTTCTCGACTTTATCGTGGTCCCCGTCGAACAAAGCCAAGAAACTGGCCTGTGTACCAGTTGTTCCTTTGACACCCCGGAATCCAAGATCATCGCGTGCGCGTTTGATGTTGCGCAGGTCCCACAGCAGGTCCTGTGTGTATGTTGCATCTCCGGGTCATGCATACACTCCTGAAGGGGAGAAAGGACGCACCTGTATCCACAGTGTCGCGCGTTTTCCGACAGTCGTAAGTTGAGCAGGCTGGAAATGGGTGAAGCCTAATGTGGGGAGGGCCCTGTATTCAGCAGTAAACACAGCCAGACGCGAGATAAGCACTGCGAGCGACTTGAGGAGATATGTGAGTCCCGTGCGGAGAAATATAAGGTCGGCATTGCTGCACCCCAGATGTCAGCATCGCATAAGCCATTCTCGACAAAACGGAGACTTACTCTGTCACATAGCACGATGTCGCACCCAGACTGGACAGCATGCATATGTCATTATATTGATGAGAGGGGGTGATGACGTACTGGATGATGCCTGCTGCAGCAGGAGCAACCTGCCCAAATGTATGGACATGGGCCATCACATCATGTCTCCTTTTTTTCTCCTCTTCTTCTGCAATACCAATTTGCTCTGGTGTGAGGTCCTGGCACGACGTAAATCAGCACATCATAGAGGGAGGTGAGGGAATGGAAATGG
>Ga0307518_10001591_pt1 | contig 16782 bp, 16 predicted proteins | sample 25_EM_MG_FD_203889 | JGI IMG/M metagenome (GOLD analysis project Ga0307518, IMG submission 203889) | Populus trichocarpa ectomycorrhiza microbial communities from riparian zone in the Pacific Northwest, United States - 25_EM | ecosystem: Host-associated > Plants > Roots > Unclassified | place...
GGTACTTCGAGCGGTGGCTCTCGCGCGTTAACCGGTCGGCTCCGGATCGTGCTCCCGATCGCCGCCCTCGGGGGTCCGGCAGCAGTGTTCGAGCCATAAAGCCGCAGCTACCAGCGCCACCGAGCTGACGATCCCGACCGTCGCCGAGCGGAGGTCACCGCTCGCCGCGAGGAGTTCGTCACGTCGCGGAAAAAGATACGCGAAAGCCGCCAGCCACACCCCCGTCATGGCGGATCCGGCGAGCGAAGAGGCCTTCGCGAGGGCCACCGATCGGGCGACGGATATCGCGGCGAGCACCCGGTTGCTCTTGATCCGCGCACGGATGATGAAGGCGAGCACGACCTCGCAGAGCGCGAGGACGAGCAGCGTGATTCCGGCGAAGAGCGGAAGCGCGGGGATGGAGCCGTAGGCGGCCTGGAAGAGCAGATAGGCCAGAACCAATCCCAGGAGGCCGGCCACCGCCAGCTCACGTGGCCGGGTGAAGTGCATGGTCCAACGCTACCTGGCAGGCTTGACTCTCCACCAACTGGAGAGTCGACGATGAGGCATATGGGCACCGCAGCGGTTTTCACCATCGGGGAGCTGGCCAAACGGACCGGCCTGCCGGTGAAGACCATCCGCTTCTACTCCGACGAAGGGCTCCTGCCCCCGACCGACCGCACCGATTCGGGCTACCGCCTCTACGACGCCACCGCGATGGCGCGCCTGGAGCTGGTCCGGACGCTGCGGGAACTCGGGCTGGGTCTCGCGGACGTGGAGCGGGCGCTGACCAGGGAAGCGACCATCGGGGACCTCGCGGTCCAGCACGTCGCCGCCCTGGACGAGCAGATCCGGCGGCTGGAACTGCGCCGCGCGGTCCTGCGAGCGGTGGCCAAACGGGACTCACCACTGGAGGAGGTCGAACTGATGAACAAACTCGCGTCGATGTCGGACGAAGACCGCAAACGTTTGCTCGACGAGTTCTGGGCGGAGATGGTCGAAGGGCTCGAACTGGACCCCGAGTTCTACGAGCGGATGGTCTCGGCGAAACCGGAACTGCCCGACGACCCGACGCCCGAGCAACTGGAGGCGTGGATCGAGTTCGCCGAACTCGTGCGGGACGAGGAGTTCCGCGCGTCCATCCGCCGGATGAGCGAGTGGCACTCGCAGCTGCGGAAGCAGGACGGGGCGGACTTCGGCGCGAAGCAGCAGGAGCTGTGGACGGCGTGGAGCGCTCGGGCGACCGAAGCGCTCGAAGCCGGCCTCGCGCCGGACTCGCCCGAAGGCCGGGAACTGGCGGAGACGATCTTCACGCAGTCTTCGCGGAACGGCCGCGACCCGGGCGACCCGGCCTGGCGGAAGCGGCTCACCGACGGGATGGCGATCAGCACCGACCCACGGGCCGAGCGGTACTGGCTGCTGCTGGGGAAGATGAACGGCTGGCCGTCGTTCCCGTCGCAGATGCGGCAGGCGGAGTGGATCATCGCCGCACTGCGCTCCGCGCTGGGGTAGCAAGGGACCTTTGCTACCACCCGCCCCCGCCCCCGCATTTAGCCGACTAATTGCGGGAGCGGGGTGGGGCGGCGTGGGCGTTGCGAAAGCCACTTTCGCAACGTTGAAGGTTGCGAAAGTGGCTTTCGCAACTCCGGCACTGAGGAGATCGGGCTCCCCGGCGGAGCTTGACGGTGACTGTGTGGATTTCCGGTCATCCAACGCACCAAAATCCACACAGTCCCACCGCGAGGTGGTTCGTATCGCCAACTACCGCATTCAGAGGACGAAACGCGTGAGGCGGACGGAGTCGCGGTCCGAGGCGGGGCGGGCGGCGAGGAGGTCGACGACGGGACCATGGCCGGGGAGCACCGCGTCGGGCTCGATCTCCAGCCAGGGGATCAGCACGCTCGCGCGCTCCGGCGTGCCGGGATGAGGAAGCAGCAACTGGGGGTCGTCGGAGCGAACCCCGTCCACGGTCACTATGTCGACATCAAGCGTGCGCGGACCCCACCGAAGTTCGCGCACGCGCTCCGCCGCCTGCTCGGCGGCCTGCCCGGCGCGCAGCCAAGCCCAGTGATCACGCGCCGGGTCGTCGACCAGGACCACGGCGTTGAGGAAGTCCGGCTGGTCCTCGACACCCCACGCCTTGGTCTCGTACACCGACGACACCGCGACGACCGCGGGCCGGACCGCGTCGACGGCGGACCGGAGGTACGCGAGCCGATCACCCAGGTTGGAGCCGAGCGAAAGCAGCGCGCGGCTCATCGGTCCCGCCGCACCGTGACCGCGACGTCGTCGAAGGTCAGCGGGATCGGCGCGGACGGCTTGTGCACCGTCACCTCGACGGCGGTCAGCCGCTCGTCGCGCAGCACCTCGTCGGCGATCTTCCCGGCGACACTCTCGATGAGGTCGTACGGCTCGCCCGCGACGATCCCGGCGGCGAGTTCCGCCAGTTCGCCGTAGTGCAGCGTCTTGGTCAGGTCGTCGGACGCGGCGGCCGGGCCGAGGTCCAGCCACACCACGATGTCGACGACGAACTCCTGCCCGTCCCGCTTCTCGTGGTCGAAGACCCCGTGCCTGCCGAAGACCCTCAATCCGGTCAACGTGATCCGGTCAGACAACAGGACTCCCCTTCCGCCAAGCCGCCGCGACGGTCACGGCGTCGATGCTCGCGCCGACCTCGTGCACCCGCACACCCCAGGCGCCTGCCGCCGCGGCGAGCGCGGAGACGGCCGCGGTCGCGTTCTCGCGGCCGTCCGGCGGGGCGGGCTTTCCGTCCTTTCCGGACAAAAGGCGTCCGAGGAACCGTTTGCGCGACGCGCCGACGAGGACCGGGAAACCCAGTGACAGAAAGGAATCCAGACCGTTCAACAGCGCCCAGTCGTGCTCGGCGTTCTTCGCGAAACCCAGCCCGGGGTCGAGCACGATCGCATCGGCGTCGACGCCCGCGGCGAGCGCTTCGTCCACTCGGGACAGCAGCTCGGCGCGCACGTCCGCGACGACGTCCTCATAGGACGCGAGCGCGTTCATGTCCTTGCTGTGCCCGCGCCAGTGCATCAGCACATACGGGACACCGGTCTCGGCGGCGACCTTCGCCATGTTCGGATCGGCCAGCCCGCCGGAGACGTCGTTGATGACCGAAGCTCCGGCCTCGACCGCGGCGAGGGCGACCTCGGCGCGGGTCGTGTCCACGGACATCGCGATACCGTCGGCCGCGAGCGTGCGGATCACCGGCATGATCCGGGAAATCTCGGTCTCGGCGTCCACCCGGGACGCTCCCGGCCGCGTCGACTCCCCGCCGACGTCGATCAGATCCGCGCCGCGCGCCCACATCTCGTGCGCGTGCTCCAGCGCCTGCTCGACGCCGAGGTAGCGGCCACCGTCCGAAAAGGAATCCGGGGTGACGTTGAGGATCCCCATCACCGCACACCGGCCGGGCCGGGGCAGGGCGGTCATCGACGGCCCTTGATCAGATCCAGCGCCTCCGCCCGCGAGGACGCCGAAGACTGCAGCAGCCCGCGCACGGCGGACGTCGTCGTCCTGGCGCCGGGTTTGCGGATACCGCGCATGGCCATGCAGAGATGTTCGGCCTCGACCACGACGATCGCGCCGCGGGGCTCGAGTTTGCGCATGAGCGCGTCGGCGACCTGGGAGGTGAGCCGCTCCTGGACCTGCGGACGCTTGGCGTAGAGGTCGACGAGACGGGCCAGTTTGGACAGGCCGGTGACCTTGCCGTGGTCATTGGGGATGTAGCCGATGTGAGCGACGCCGTGGAATGAGAGCAAATGGTGTTCACAGTTATGCGTCAGGTGCCCGGCGATCAGGAAGGTCGGGTGAGGCTCGCATTTGAAGCTGTACACCGTGTAGGGCTTGGTTCCCGTGGCCTTCACCGGCCGGACCGACTCGACCTCGACGTACTCCGACTCGATCAGATCGGTTGTGTAGTCATCCTGCGGGAAACCGTGCCGCCTGAACCAGCTGTCGGCAACGTAAAGCTGCGAGGCGATTCCCCCGGTCCGAGGGGTGAAACGTGCCCCGATGACCGTGGCCAGATCCTCCAGGAAGGGGACGTTCGCACTGACGATCGTTCGGCCCGCGATCTTCTTGTGCCGGAAGCCATCTCCGTCCACATATCCGTCGAGAAAGCCGTTGAAGGTGCTCAAATCGTTGAGCACGACCATCGGGAAGCGCTGCCGCTGATGATGGGCATCGCCACCGACGTACTGCCGCATCAGATCCGCGAGGAACGACGAGACGACTCGCACCCGGAATCCCGGAACGTCGCGCGCGAGGTAGCCCGACGGTCGCGTGACCGGTTCGAGCTTCGCCTCGATTCCGAAGGCCCGGTAGAGCGATTCGGCGTACTTCTTCGCGAAGTCACGGTCGTTCACCACTAGGGAGACGTAGCGCTCGGTGACGGTCCCGTCCGAGCAGGTCGCACCGATGACATAGCCGAAGTCATACCCGAACTTCGGCTTCCATCGATCCCGGTTGAGCTTGCGCGCGTGGGTCCACTCGATGAAGGAACCCTCGACGTCCTTGGCCTCCACCCAGCCCTTGGGCGTCGCCAAAGGATGGTCAGGAGTGACCTTGAAGCTTCCACCCGCGGTCGTGACCTCGACAAGGTCGCGAGTCTGGTGCGAGTTGATCTCGGTGACCGTGGTCTCCTCGACCTTGCCGCCCGACAGAGTCCACAGCTTGTCACCGACTTCGACCTCGGCCGCCTGCTTACGGCCCCCGACCGCGTTCACCGTCTGCTTGCTGGGCACACAGGTGCTGAACATCGGAATGTCCGTCACCAGCACGAGTTCTTCGTGTGCCTCGTCGAACGTGCGGTCCAGGACGTGGTCCGGTTCGGTGTAGAGACCGGCGAACATTTCCCGGTAAGCGCGAGCGACCCGGGCCGGGGTCTCCAAGAGACCGTCCCGGTCCGGGTCCTCACCACAGGCGAGCAGGAGTTCGCGTACGGCTTTCTCGGCCCGGTCCTGGTCGAAGACCGGGCGGTCGCCGTTATCGCTTGGTGTCGTCCTGTCCGTCGTCACGCCGTTGCTGTCCTTCGTCCTGCTGACCGCCGGGCTGGTCAGCGAACCAGCCGTCACGCGGGCGGTCTTCGGCGGGACGCCAGGGCTGGTTCGGCTGGCCGCCCGGCTGCGTGGCCGGGGTCCATCCGGGGGGAGCCCCGTAGTTCGGCGGGCCGCCTACGGGCCCACCCTGGTAACCGCCTGCCGGTCCGCCCGGCTGCTGCCCACCATATGCCTGGGGCCAGTGACCGGTGCCGTTCGGCCCGCCGTTGGGGCGACCACCATTGGGGTAGGCGCCGGGCGGCGGCGGGGCGTACGGGTTGGCGTTCGGGTCCGGCGGCGGGGCAGGCTGCGTGTACGGCGGGCCGCCGGGAAGGTCGCCGCCGCCCTGCGCGGTGCCGACCGGGGTCGGCGCTGGCTGCAGCACCGGCTGCTCCTTCTTCTCCTCCGGCGGGGGCCACGGCTCGCCGCGCTCCATGGCCAGCTCGCCGGGGGTCTTGATCGGCGGCTTGTCGGACGGCTTCCGGTCGCCGAACTCGTTGAAGATGGTGATGTGCGGGCGCTTCTCGACGGTCGCGAAGATCCGCTCGAGGTCCTTGCGGGTCAGCGTCTCCTTTTCGAGGAGCTCGATGACCAGCTCGTCCAGCACGTCGCGGTAGGTGCTCAGCACGTGCCACGCCTCGGTGTGCGCGGTCTCGATGAGCTTGCGCACCTCCTCGTCGATCTCGTGCGCGACCTCGAGCGAGTAGTCCGCCTGGCGGCCCGCCGAGCGGCCGAGGAACGGGTCGCCCTGTTCCTGGCCGTACTTGACCGCGCCGAGCCGGGCGCTCATGCCGTACTCGGTGACCATCGCGCGGGCGATCTTCGTCGCCTGCTCGATGTCGGAGGAGGCGCCGGTGGTGGGCTCGTGGAAGACGAGCTCCTCCGCCGTCCGGCCGCCCATCGCGAAGACCAGGCGCCCGATCATCTCCGAGCGGGTCATCAACTCCTTGTCGTCCTCCGGGACGAGCAGGGCGTGCCCGCCGGTGCGCCCACGCGGCAGGATCGTCAGCTTGTAGACCGGCTCGATGTCCGGCATCGCCCACGCGGCGAGCGCGTGCCCGCCCTCGTGGTAGGCCGTGATCTTCTTCTCCTTCTCGGAGATGATCCGGCTCTTGCGGGCGGGGCCGCCGACGACGCGGTCGACGGACTCCTCCAGCGCGGCGTCGGTGATCACGTGCCCGTTCTGGCGGGCGGTGAGCAGCGCGGCCTCGTTGAGCACGTTCGCCAGGTCGGCGCCGGACATGCCGACGGTCCGCTTGGCGAGGCTGCTCAGGTCGGTGCCCTGCGCGATCGGCTTGCCCTTGGCGTGCACCTCGAGGATCGCCTTGCGGCCGCGCATGTCCGGCGCGGACACCGGGATCTGGCGGTCGAAGCGGCCGGGGCGCAGGAGCGCCGGGTCGAGGATGTCGGGACGGTTGGTCGCGGCGATCAGGATGATGCCGCCGCGCGCGTCGAAGCCGTCCATCTCGACGAGCAGCTGGTTCAGCGTCTGCTCGCGTTCGTCGTGGCCGCCGCCGAGGCCGGCGCCGCGCTGGCGGCCGACCGCGTCGATCTCGTCGACGAAGATGATGCAGGGCGCGTTCTGCTTGGCCTGCTCGAACAGGTCGCGGACTCGCGAGGCGCCGACACCGACGAACATCTCGACGAAGTCGGAACCGGAGATCGTGTAGAACGGCACGCCCGCCTCGCCGGCGACGGCTCGCGCGAGCAGCGTCTTACCGGTACCGGGCGGCCCGTAGAGCAGCACGCCCTTGGGGATCTTCGCGCCGAGCGCCTGGTAGCGCGCCGGGTTCTGCAGGAAGTCCTTGATCTCGTACAGCTCTTCGACGGCCTCGTCGGCGCCCGCGACGTCCCCGAAGGTCGTCTTGGGCATGTCCTTGTTGAGCTGTTTGGCCTTCGACTTGCCGAAGTTGAGGACGCGGTTCCCGCCGCCTTGGGCGTTGTTCATCATCCACATCAGCAGGCCCAGCACCAGCGCCAGCGGGATGGCGAAGATCAGGATCTGGGTGAGGACGTTCTGCTGGGTGACCTTGGTGGTGAACTTGACCGGGTTGTCACCGCTCTTGAGGCCGATGAGCTGGCCGTAGATGGTGCCCGCGACGTTCGCCGGGTACTGCGCGATGATCTGGTCGACCTGCTGGCCGTCGACCTCGATCTTCTTGTTCAGCAGCAGCTTGATCTGCTGCTCCTTGTCCTCTTGCGAGGCTTCCTTGACGTTGTTCGAGGTGATCTGCTGGTTCGCGATCGAGATCGGCACCTGGGTATAGCCACGATCACTGTCGAAGATCGTGTTGTATGCGAGAAACGCCAGTACCGCCGCGAGAATCCAGAGCACTGGGTTCCTGAGCACGCTCTTCCGGTTCATACGACTCGGCCCTGGTGGCCTCGACCCTTCCTGGTTGGGCGGCTCATGTGATACCCGCCATCACGATCTTGACGACCCATGGTGCTCCGACACCCGCCCCTCAGGATACCGCCCGCCTGGACGGATGAGGGTGGTGAGCCTCTCGGACGTAAACGGCGGACGCCTCGTGAGGGTTCCCGGAGCCGGACCCTAGCGTGTGTCGACCGCCACACCGGCGGCCATTTCACCCAGCCGCATGCGGATCGTCTTGACGTCCGCGGGTGACACGGTGACCCATTCGCGGCCGTCCGGACCGGCCTGTGACGTGCTGAGATAGCGGCCGCTGGCGGTGTCGAACCAGCCGAGGACGCGGGATCGCTGTTTGGCGCCGACGTGGGACCGGCTGTTCGCTGCGAGCTGACCGCCGCGGAGCCTCGGCTGGCCGGTGAGCTTGCCGAACGCCTCGCGCGGATCCGCGGTGATGCGTTCGCTGAGCGAGACGCGCGGCTTGTCCTTGCGGCGGGTTTTCGCCGCTTCGGGCTCTTCGGACTGCTTCGTCGCGTTGATGGCGGCGCGGATCGGCTCGGTGCGGCGGGCGTCGTCGATCGGCAGCGTGACCGACGCCTCCGAGCCGCGCTGCCCCGGGGGCAGCAGGTCGACGACCGCGGTCGGCAGCCCGTCGGCGGGTGCTTCGCGCAGCCAGATCCCGGACTGGTCCTGGATCGCGATCACCGCGTCGCGGCCGTCCGTGGCGCCGAGCACGGCGACGGTCGGGGCCTGGAATTCGGGGATGTGCAGGGCGTCGATGGTCAGCGAGCCGCGGGCGAGGAGGTACAGCCAGTCCTCGATCCGCCGCTCCAGCCTTCCCCGGCCGTCGCGGATGCCGCGGGCCTGGAGTTCGTTGTCGACGCGTTGGCGCAGCGCCCGCCGTTCGAGCTCGGTCGCGCCGTGCGACCGGACGCGCAGCGGGTACGGCAGGTCGCCGAGCTCGGCGGACTCCCAGAGGAAGTCGAACGCCATCGGCGTGAAATGTTCCTGGTGCATTGCTCCGTGCCCTCCCGGCACCTCGGCTTCTGGGCCTCGGGACGCCCAGACGGTTCACGATAGCGAACATCTCAAGCAGGCCTCGTGAGTGGTAAGGACGGTTAGAACCGTCCTTACCACTCACGAGGCCCAGAGATCAGCGCACGGTGGAAGCGTCGGCGCCCGTTTTCCCCAGCATCTCCGTGAGCCGGTGCCGCAACGTCGCCGGATCGGCGGGCGCGATGGTGATCCAGTCCCGTCCGTCGGCACCGCGGGTGGCCTGGGTGAAGTAGCGGCCGGACTGTGTGTCGAACCAGCTCAGCACCGAAGACCGGCTTCGCGTGCCGTGCTTGCTCCGCGCGTTCGCGCCGAACTGGCCACCGCGAAGCCGCGGCTGCGCCTGGAGCCGCGACAGGGCCTTGCGGTCCTCGTCGGACGTCGCCGTGCCGTCGATCTGCGGCTGGCGACGCTGGAGGAAGTCCGCCCCCGAAGCGCCGACGAGCCCGTCCAGCGGGAGGGTGATCGACTTCTCCGTGCCGCGGGTCCCCGGCGGCAGGAGGGAGACGATCGCGCTCGCGAGGCCGTCCGGGGCGATGGGGTGGAAGTGGAAACCGCGCGGATCCTGCACCGTCAGCAGGCCTTGGCCGCCCAGCACGGACGCGACCGCGAGCAGCGGTTCGGTGTTGGGGTTGTTGAGCTGGACGCAGTCCAGGCTCAGGTCCGGCCTCGCGAGGACACCGAAGTAGTCCTCGATATGCGGCTCGGGACGTCCGCGCTCGTCGGCGACGCGGCGCTGGTTCAGCGACTGGAGCGTCTGCGTGCGCAGGGCCCCGCGCTCGTCCATGGTCGCCCCGTGCGAGCGGAGCCGCAGCGGGTACGGCAGCTCTCCGGCGTTCGCGCTCTCCCAGAGGAAGTCCAGCTCGACCGGGGTGAGCAGTTCACCGTTCGCCATCTTCGGCCCCCAAACAAGTCAGCGGGCGCGCGGCCGGATCGGCCGCGCGCCCGGTGAAAACCGTTCTAGCGTTCGTCGTCTTCGGTCCAGGCGCCGATGACCGGCGGCGGGGTCGCCTCGTTGGCGCCGAAGGCGTCGTCCGGGTCCGGCTCGATGAGGAACGACGCGTGCGTGTGCTCCTCCTCCTGCTCGGCCTGCGCGCCGTGAGCGCCCATGCCCATGCCGCCGCCCATGCCCTGCATCGGCGGGGTGGCGCCGCCGCCGATGGTGCCGCTGGAGGACACGATGCCCTGCTGCGGCACGGCCTGGGACGCCGCGCTCTGCGCGGGCCCACCCTTCTCGGTGGCCGCGGCGTCGGTGCTGTCGGTGTCCTTGGAGCCGGACTTGTTGCCCTGTCCGAGCGCCTTGGCGCCCGCGTAGCCGAGCGCGCCGCCGAGCCCGGCCGCGGTGAGGGCCTGGCCGAGCCCGTTGCCGCCGCTCGCCGGGGCGTGCGGGGTCATCGGGGCACCCGCGCCGGAGGCGACGCCGGCACCCGGCGCGAGTCCGGAAGCCGGCAGGTTGCCCGTGGCGGGGTTGTAGCCGGCCTGCGAGAACGCACCCGAGTCCGGTCCGGCGTGGATCGGGGCCGCGCCGCCGCCCTGCGCGCCGCCGTAGCCGTGCGTGCCGGCGAGGACGGGGGTGCCGGAGACGGCGCCGGAGTTGAGGCCTCCGCCGCCGATGTTGCCGACACCGCTGAACGAAGCGCTGTTGTGCGTGGCGGTCGGCTTCATGCCGAGGGATTCGGGGCCGAAGCTCGGGGTCGAGCTGTCGACCTCGCTCATCTCGTTGGTGTAGGCCTCGAGGAACCTGGCCTGCTCCGCCCGCACTTCCTTGTCCTGGTCGGCGAGCGGCTTCTGGTCGGTGATCATGCCGACCGGGCCCGCCGCCAGCGCCTGGCCCATGGCCTTCTCGGGGCTGTAGTCGGTCGGCTTCGGCATGAGCTTGACCTTGGTGGCGGCGTCGGCCTGCTTCTGGAGCCTGTCCGACATCGTGTGCGCGGCCTCGGAGGCCTGCGAACCCGAGTTCGCGATGGCGACCAGCGAACCCTGCGCGGCCGCCGCGCCCTGCCCGATCCAGGCGGAGCCCAGTTCGGAGATCGCGTTGTAGAGGTCGTTCGACGCCTGGCTCAGCTTGCTGCCGTGCGAACCCCACGACTGGCTGATCGCTGTCGCGGTGCTGGGGTCGTTGCCGAGGTTGGCCTGGTTCCACAGGTCCTGGCTGCTCGGGGCGCTCTCCCAGTTCGGCGGGTTCGTGATGGCGCGGTCGGCGCCGATGTCGAAGCCGTCGGAGCGGCCTCGCGCGGACGACACGATGTTCGCGGCATCCGTGTTGTCGCCGAGCTGGACCGGCGTGCCGCTGGTGTTGCTCTCGCCGTAAGAGTCGGCGCTGTGCTTCGGTGGCATGGCTTTCTGACTCCCCTCAGACGTTCCGGAACGGCTCGGCCGCGGCCTGGTCGATCTCGTGGTAACGGGCCATCGCGGTGACGATGCCGGACTCGGCCGCCTCGTACTGCTGGTACAGGTTCTGGAGGGCGGCGGTGTAGGAGTCGCCGCCACCGTCGGCACGGTTCGCGACCTTCGCCGCAATCGCGTTGCCGACCGGGTTGTTGCCCAGCTTCGGCGCCTGACCGAGGTCGCCGGCGCTGTGGAGCAGCGCCTCGACGGCGTCCTTGCCGGTGCGGATCTTGTTCAGTGCGGTCTGGGCCGCGTCCGGGTCGATCCCGACCTGCCCCTGAGCCGCGGCGTTCTTGAACGCGTTCGCGTCCGCCAGGCTGCTGTTCCCCATCTGAGCTCTCTCCGTTTCCCCCGGGCCAGGCCACGACGGCTTCGTGGCAAAGGTCTTCGCATAGGTTAACGCACTTGATCGCAGCCTATGACGCGTTCTCCGTGCTCAGGGTTCCGCATTTCCCTGCGAACGGGCAAGCGGTTCTCAGGACGTGTAAACGTGCGGATCCAGGGTGCCGATGTAGGGCAGGTCCCGGTAACGCTCCGCGTAGTCCAGGCCGTATCCGACTACGAATTCGTTGGGAATGTCGAACCCGATGTACTTGACCGGTACGTCGACCTTGACCGCCTCCGGCTTGCGCAGGAGGGAGACGACCTCCAGCGACGCCGGGTTCCGGCTCGCGAGGTTCTTCAGGAGCCAGGACAGGGTCAGCCCGGAGTCGACGATGTCCTCGACGATGAGCACGTCACGGCCGGCGATGTCGCGGTCGAGGTCCTTGAGGATCCGCACCACGCCGGACGACGACGTCGCCGAGCCGTAGGAGGAGACCGCCATGAACTCGAGCTGGGAGGGAAGGGGGAGCGCCCTGGCGAAGTCGGTCATGAACATCACCGCGCCCTTGAGCACGCCGACGAGCAGGAGGTCTCCCTGCCCGGAGCCGGGGCCGTCGGCCGGGTAGTCCGCGGCGACCTGTGCGGCCAGCTCGGCGATCTTGTCGTTGATCTGCTGCTCGGTGACGAGCACGGAGGCGATCTCGCCTTCGTACACAGGACGTTCCCCTCTAGGTGGTGGACTGGGGTGTTTCGAGCAAGAGCCTGCCATGCGCCCGCTTCGCCACCAAGTCGCCGGGTAGCCAGACCCCGCCCTGACCCCGCCAGTTCCCCACCAGCGCGTCGACCGAACGCAGATGGGCGTCGGTGAGTTCGCGGACGCCGGAGTCCAGCAGCCACCTGCGGAGGACGCGCCGCCGCAGCGCGGGCGGTTCGGTGGCGAGCACCGCGACGTCGAGTCCTTCGCCGGTGAAAGCACGCAGGTGGACCTCGCCGGCGAGTGTGTCCAACGCCTCGGTGTCCTCGCGCAGCTGCGCCGCCGTGCGGGCGAGCGACGCCGCGACACCGCCGGACAGCACCTCCTCCAGAAGGGGCAGTACTTCCGTCCGTAACCGGACACGGGTGAACCGCGGGTCCTCGTTGTGCGGGTCCTGCCACGGGTCGACGCCGAGCGCTTCGCAGGCGCGGCGGGTGGTGGCGCGGGTGACGCCGAGCAGCGGCCGTCCCCATGGCGGGTCGAGCGGCCTCATCCCGGCGAGCGAGCGCGGGCCGGAACCCCGGCCGAGGCCGAGCAGGACCGTTTCGGCCTGGTCGTCGAGGGTGTGGCCGAGCAGCACGAGGCCGTGCCCGTCCGGCAGCGCCGAGCGCAAGGCGCCGTAGCGGGCCCGGCGGGCCGCGGCTTCCGGTCCACCCGCGCCCTCGACGCGCACTTTCAGGACTTCGGCGGTGTCGGCGCCCAGTTCTCGTGCCGTGTCCGCGGCCCGGGCGGCGGTTTCGGCGGAACCGTCCTGGAGGCCGTGGTCGACGACGAGCGCCCGCACCTTCAGCCCCGCTCGCGCGCCGGTGAACGCGGCCGCTTCGGTCAATGCCAGGGAGTCCGCGCCGCCCGAGACCGCGACGTACACCTCGTCGCGCGGGCTCGCCGACGTGAGGAACTCCCGCACGGCCGTCCGCACGGCCGCGATCGCCGGATCCGGTCCGCTCACCCGTGCAGGCGCCGCACCCAGGCCGCCGGATCGCTGATCTCGGCCCTGGTCGGCAGGGTGTTCGGCGACGTCCACACGGCGTTGAAGCCGTCCATGCCGACGGCGTCGACGACGTGCTTGGTGAACTTCGCGCCCTGTTCGTACTGGCGCAGCTTCGCGTCCACGCCGAGCAGGCTGCGCAGCACGCGGTCGATCAGGCCGCCGCCCTTGCGCCGGGCGGTGAACCGCGAACGGATCAGCTCGACGCTCGGCACCACCTGCGGCCCGACGGCGTCCATCACGAAGTCGGCGTGCCCCTCCAGCAGGGTGGAAAGGGCCAGCAGCCGGTCGAACACCGCGCGTTCGCCCGGCGACTGCAGGAGTTCGGCGAGACCGGCGCCGCCCGCCTTGCCCTTGCCGATCTGCTTGATGGTGTCGGGCAGGCGGCCGACCAGATCGCTCAGCCCGTCGGCGTCCCGGCCGGCGAGCCCGCCGATCAGGCGCTCGACCTCGTCGGCGAAGTAGTCGCGCAGCCAGGTGACCGCGGTGAACTGCAGCCGGTGGGTGCATTCGTGCAGGCAGACCCACAGCCGGAAGTCGTGCCCCGGCACGTCCATCGCGCGCTGGGCGGCGACCACGTTCGGCGCGACGAGCACCAGCTGCCCGGCGCGGTCCGGCCCGCCGAACGGGTCGTACTGCCCGAGCACGCGGGAAGCCAGGAAGGCGAGCACGAGACCGGTCTGGACACCGGCGCCACCGGCCAGCACGGGCGCCAGCGGGCCGCCCTGCGCTTCCGGCAGCGCGCGACCGGTCAGCGCGTCGAGACCCGCCGCGGCCGAACGGACCCAGCCGGGCCTGTCGACGACTTCGGCGGGCAGCAGCGGCAGGTCGAGGCCGAGCCCGGTCAGCTCGCGGACGTGCCCCTCGGCCTCGCTCGTCAGGTCACGTAGCTCGGCGACGGCTTCTTCGGCCTCTTCGCGGTCGACCACCGGACCGCCACGCACCAGGAGGGCGCCCGTCGAGGCGGCCAGGGACCAGTCGACCATCGAACGTGTCTTGGTCGGCGTTTCCTCAGTCACTCTTATGACGCTACCCGCTGGAAGACCGGTTTCCGTCCCGACTTCCTCACGCTCCGATTCCGGTCGCTCACCAGAATCATCTGCAGCCGCATTTGTGCAGCGTCGCCGCGACGACGTCGAGCGCGGCCCTGCCCTTGTTCTGGTCCGAACCGGACGACATCAGCGCGAACACCAGCATCCGGCCGTCGGTGTCCAGCACCACGCCCGCCAGGGTGTTCACCCCGGACAGCGTCCCGGTCTTGCCGCGCACCCAGCCGCGGCCCGCCGACGAGGCCGGATCGCCGTAGCGCTTCTCCAGCGTCCCGCTGCCGCCCGCGACGGGGAGGCCCGCCAGCAGCGGCCGCAGCTTGGGCGTCCTCGGATCCTTGCCGTCCGGCGCCGCCGCGACCGCGAGGATCTCGCTGAGCACCTTGGCCGGGATCTTGTTCTGGTCGGACAGTCCGCTGCCGTCGTTGATCTGGACCCCGGTGAGGTCGAATCCGGCCTGCTTGAGCACGTCCATCGTCGCGGCCGCGCCGCCGGTGAACGACGGCTCGGCGCCCTTCGCGAGCGCGATCTGGCGGGCGAGGACGTCGGCCATCAGGTTGTCCGAGAGCTGCAGCAGCGAGTTGGCGAACTCGGTCAGCGGCTGCGACTTGACCTCGCCGAGCACCTTCGCGTCCTTCGGCGCCGTCGTCGTACCGCCGGCCTGGGCTTCGAGCTTCCCCGCGATCTTCTGGGTCAGCGCGGCCGCCGGGTTCGCGACGCGGGGCGCGTGGTCGTTCTTCGGGTCGGTGCGGCCGCCGTCGGCCATCACGGGGAGGACCGGCGCCATGTAGGTGTTCCCGGCGGCGGTGTCCTCGGGGTCCCAGCCCTTCGCGGACGTCGGCCCCTTGAACAGGCTGATGTCCAGCTGGACCTTGGAGACCTTGCCGCCCACGGCCTTCTTGACCTGGGCGACGAGGTCGTCGACATGCGCCGCGCCCGGGTACAGCGGCGAATCGGTGCCCAGCGGCAACGCGGTCAGCGAGGGATCGCCTCCGGCGACGAGGACGACCGTGCCCGGCTCGGCGCCCTGGACGATCTTCGTCGAGAACTGCGTCCCGTGTTCCATCGACAGCAGCGCGGCCGCGACGACGAGGATCTTCGTGGTCGACGCCGGGGTCAGCGGGGTGCCGGAGTTCTTGTCCCACAGCACTTCGCCGGACGCCGCGTCCACGACGGTGCCGGTGAGCGTGCCCAGGTCCGGCGCACCGGCGGGACCCGCCAGCGCGGCCGCGAGCCCGTCCTTCGTCGGCCCGGCGCCGTTGATGTCCGGCCCGTGCAGGACCCGGGTGACACCGGCGGGCTTGGGGATCTCGCCCTTCGGCGCGTTCGGCGCCCAGGGCAGGCCGAGCCGGTTCGACACCTTCGGCATCGCCGCGGCGCCGCCCATCCCGGCGAGCAGCAAGACGACGACCAGCGTCGTGATCAGCAGGGCCTTGCGTTTGCGTTTCGGCTTCGGCGCCGGCGCGGACTCGGCCTCGGCGGCCGGGGGTTCCTGAGAAGGCGGCTCGGGCTGCTGGATCCCGACGGTCGCTTCGGAGTCGAAGCGCTCTTCGGCGGGCTCGATGCGGACCGGGCGCGCGTGCATGGTCGCGGACGGGACCGGCGCGGGCGCCGGCGGCTCGACCCGGCTCGGTTCGGGACGGCGAGGCTGCTGCGGGGGTTCCGGCCGCGGCTCGGGTCTCGCGAGCTCATGGTCACGCCGGTCGAACTGCTCCCAGTCGGGTTTGTCCGTTTGTCGCGGCTGAACGGGCTGGACGAAGACCGTCTTCGGCGCCTCAGGCTCCTTCGGCTCGACCGGAGTCGCCGGCTCGAACGCGGACCACTGCGGCGTCGGAGTCTCCGGGACGTCCGGCTCTTCCTCGACCTCGACGACCGGCTGGAACCACGAGCCACTTTCGGGTGTGACCTTCGGCACTGCCAGCTCTTCGGTCTTGCCGTTCGCCAGGCCCGACATCGGCAGCCAGACCGTGGCCTCGCTCTCCCCCTTGGTGCCCTTGGGCTCGGCGGATGAGGTGTCCTTGTCGTCCGACGGCCACATCGGGACATCGTTTTCCGGCACTCAACGCTCCTTCATCCACCGTCCGGGGAAGGGGCCAAGCTCACATACGACCACATCGATGCGACCGCCCGAGCCCCCGTGGTCCACACTAGTGAAGACAAGACGATGATTTCGGTGAGCCGTCCGCGACGGCGGGGCGTACCAAAGACGAGAGCAGCGAGGCCGGCGTGGAATTCGACGTCACTATCGAAATCCCCAAGGGGGAGCGCAACAAGTACGAGGTGGACCACAAGACCGGTCGGATCAAACTCGACCGGACGCTGTTCACCGCCACCCAGTACCCCGCCGACTACGGGTTCATCGACGACACCCTCGGCCAGGACGGCGACCCGCTCGACGTGCTGGTGCTCGTCCAGGAGCCGACCTTCCCCGGCTGCCTGATCCGCTGCCGCGCGATCGGCATGTTCCGGATGACCGACGAGAAGGGCCCGGACGACAAGGTCCTCGCGGTCCCGACGAACGACCCGCGGCTCGAGCACCTGCGCGACATCCACCACCTGAACGAGTTCCACAAGCTCGAGATCCAGCACTTCTTCGAGGTGTACAAGGACCTGGAGCCGGGCAAGAGCGTCGAGGGTTCGTCCTGGGTCGGGCGCTCCGAGGCCGAGGCCGAGATCAAGCGTTCGCTCGACCGTGAGACCGACCGGCTGGCCAAGGAGGCCATCGACGGTCCGGCGGCTCACTAGTCGCTTAAGCACCGAAGGGGCCCTTCACCGCATCGCATGCGGTGAAGGGCCCCTTCGCGTCTCTTGAGTGCCCGGTC
>Ga0307518_10001592_pt1 | contig 16766 bp, 9 predicted proteins | sample 25_EM_MG_FD_203889 | JGI IMG/M metagenome (GOLD analysis project Ga0307518, IMG submission 203889) | Populus trichocarpa ectomycorrhiza microbial communities from riparian zone in the Pacific Northwest, United States - 25_EM | ecosystem: Host-associated > Plants > Roots > Unclassified | place...
ATTTTTTAATATTGAGCTGGTTAAAAATTACAGTTACAATATGTGAGGAAAGCACTATAACTTTTTTTGAAAATTACTGTCCATTGCTACAGTGTTTTTTTGCATATGGTTTTTTTTATAATTTTTTTCAAATTATCCTTTTTTTTTTTATTTTTTTAATATTGAGTTGTTTGTGAATTACAATTACAAGTCATTACAAATAAGGCTAAATCATGTGGGGAAGCACTGTAGCTTTCGTCACAAAACACTGTGAATTGCTACAGTGTTTCCAACATGATTTATTTTTTCTTTGTTTGGTGTTTGTTTTGTTATTTTTTTTTTATAAAATTGTCTCTATTGATTTTATTTTTTTAATATTGAGCTGATTAAGAATTTAACTTTGTAATTTTTCTTCTTTAAAACACTGTGAATTGTTACAGTGTTTTTCCATGTGATTGTTTTATGATTTTTTCCAAAATTATCTTTGTCGATTTTTTTTTAATATTTAGTTGGTTAAGAATTATAATTACAATAAAACTAAATCATATGAGGAAAGCGTTGTAGTTTTTCTCACAAAACACTGTGGATTGTTACAATATTTCTCTAAATGTTTTTTATTTTATTTTATTGGAAAAAGTGTTATAGTTTTCCTCCCAAAACATTGTCAATTGCTACAACGTTTTTTCTCATGAGTTTTTTTCCTTCCAAAATTATCTTTGTTGGTTTTTTTTTAATATTAAGTTAGTAGAGAATTTAGCTTTGTAATTTTTTTTCTTTTTATTAACTGAAAAGCTAAATCATGTGGCGAAAGTACTGTATCTTTCATCACAAAACACTGTAAATTGCTATAAATCATTTTGTTCAGTCTCTAAGTTTTGGATCGCCAACACAACTTTTTTTTCGTCATGAAATATTTGCTCCATCATACCTTTAATTTCTATTACTTATCTAGCACTGGTTCACAATTATAACACTATCAAGTGCATTTTTTTTATAAGCCCGCGGCAGTGCGCGGGCATGTCATCTCGTAGACATGGAAAATACATCACGCCTCATTTAATAAAAAATCTAAAAAATAAATAAGATATATTTAGTAATTATATTTTATAAAACAATTTTTTTTATTTAATAAAAAGCTTCAAATACAAAATTAAAATTACTCAAGACCCCACTTTTCATATATACATAAATAATAATAATAAAATATTTCTTAAATAAAAGAGAACATGTAGCATGTGGGTAAAACATTATAGTACCAATAATCCTAAAAATTAAGAGAGAAGTTGTTTCCCATATAATTTTCAAGATAGAATTGGATTTTAATTGTTAGATTATTATGAATTATAATAGGAAATTGATGATTTTATCATTCATCAAATCAGTGAAGAAAACTAAACTTAGAGATAAAATAATATTTTCCACGTGATATATTTATCATTTTTATTTTGATTAGGAGTACAATGATATTTTTTCTCTAGAATAGTGAAATACCTTCACTACCATTTGTATTTTAAATTTGTTTTTTTTTGTTATAATAAAGTTGTTTGAGGGGTAAATTAGTCTTTCACAATAATTAAAAAAAAAACCCTATTAGGCATATAGGAGAAGCTGTATCGCTTAGACGGTGCATGCGCTGTCATACAAAGGTTAAAAATTTGCTTCCATTGTGTCATTCAATTCCTCATGATATTCTTTTTCTTAACAGGTGGCGCATGTTTGGTTTTGGTGGACAATCATTGATGTTGTTTTATTTTTTTTATTTTTTTTTCCTCTCCTCCTTCAAGATTTGTGTCTGGCATTTAAAATTTCAAAACAGTCCTCTTGATTGGGTATATTTATATCGGTACTCATTCTTTTAATTGTTTAATTTCTATCCTTGATGTTTTTGTAAGTCTTTTATTTTATTTTTTTCAATTGTATTTTTCAATCTAGGCTTTTCGTTTTTAGTTTTTTTTAGATTTCATCTAGATTCTTTTTTTTTTTCATTTGTTCCTTGCCTCTTTAATAAACTTTCAATTATTTTCAATTTCATCATTTATTCAAAAAAATTTATTATTTTAGATTTGGTCATCATCCTCTTTGATGGTTTCTTCTTTTATTCTTTTATGAAATTAGTTTTTTTTTTAATTTAACCCTTCAATCTAAAATTATCAATTCTTTAATTTTTTTCATTTGACATTTGATTTATTGAAATTTGTGTTTTGTGGTTTCTTCAGGTTTGATTTTCCAGTCAAATGGGTCGAGTCACAAGTTCACATCTTTTTTTTTTTAATTATTTTCTTTTTCAATCTCATTACTTGACGTTGATTTCTTTTTGCTTTTTTTTTTTTGTAGAATAGGCTTCATGGTTTTCTTCGTGTTTCTTTTTATAGGGTTATCTTGAACTTATGACCTAACTTATAGATTTGACAAGCCAAGTGGTCTGACACCTATTTTTAGCTTTTAATTATTGTTTTGTCTTTTGGATCCTTTTATGGTGTTATTTTTTTTATTTTATCTTTCAATATTTGATTTGTTAGGAATTAGATTTTATGATTTTTTTCATATTTGGTGTTTCTGATCAAATTGTTCGAGGCACAAGTTTTATGGATTAACACGAGTGTGTGTGTGTGTGTGTGTGTGTATATATATTTTTTTTGTTTTCATCCTTCAGCATTAGTTTTTCTCATTTAATATATATTTTTTATTTCTTTAAAACGGGCTTATTTTAGTTGAACATTATTTTTTTCGCAAAATTTTCTTTTATCTAACCTGTGATAGGACGCAAGTCATATAGCTAATATTCTAAAACCATTTTAGTCATGTAGCATTAACATTAAAACTAACCTTATTTCTCCATATATTTTGCATAATGTAGTAATAAACTCTTTTATAAATATAAATAGAACCTACCACAGAAAAAAAAAAACAATACAAATTTTTTTTTTTCTTGGATAAAACTAAAAGTCACTTACCTAGTATTCTAAAACCATTTTTTTAGTTTAATATGGGTGTCCGAGTCAGCTTGCGCGTACCTCGACTAATTTCACGGGCCCTGAAGTTAACGACCATGTAAGCCTCCAGTAGCCATCATATGAGCAACTACAGAACTCGAACCGGACACTACTGAAAAAAAAACCATTTTTTTTCTGTTTAGATTAATTTTGTTTCCTTCCAGCACTTGTAAAAGCTACCACAAATTGCAAGCCGCTGCATCGAGTGCTCTCTCTCTCTCTCTCTCACAACACAAGTCGCAACCGTAAGTAATAATGCATGGTAGAAACTACAACTGTAACTTCATTAATGGCGACATGAATGCTGCGGTTGGAGTAGGAAATAATAGCCCTTCGATTCAGTATTCTGAAACCAGCTCATCATGTCCGTTCAATTAGTTTGCGGCCAGTTCATCCATGACACCACCTTTTTTCCAATATGGAGAATTTTGTTTCCTTCTTTTCCCAGACGGTTTTTATCTTTTATCATATAAGTTTTTGATCGTCAAGAATGCTTGCTCCCATCTTTAATTTTGTAGGTTTAAATTTTGAATTAGCATCCAATAAAATTTATTAATTTTTTTTAGATGCACCATATCAATGTAAAATATGTACTTTTAAAATCGTTTAAATCTATAATATCCTAAACAAAGAAAAAAAAACTATATAGTATATTCGCTACTTTAGTTTATATTAAAGTTTAATTCCAAGACAAGACCTATGTGAAACGGAAACCAGACCATAATACAGTTTCATGAATCAGTATTGATGGTGATAATAAAAAAAAAAAAAAAAAAGGGTGTACACTCCTTTAAACCTCTCTTTCTCTCTCTCTTCCCTCTCTCTTGTTATTTATCACAAACTACAATTCTACAATAACTCTACGTGGAAAAAATAACAAGAAAACAGATCTCCACCTTTAGCAGCTAGAATTTTATTTTTATACGAGTGACGTGATCACGTAATCCATAATCAAGATTAAAATATGATCTTGAAAAGCTAAAAGATATATGATAAAAGTATTACACAATGAAAATATATCTTAAGGCACCAACACTATTGAAATTAAATCGAATAACACTGCGAAATCAGTTAATCTTTGATAAGTTGATTTAGTTTTTTCAAGAACCGAAGAATGTAAGAATCACTCTTATACAGAAGTTGAAAATTCAGAATGATATTATTCAATGACTGCAAAATTTTAGGTTTATAAAGAGTTAAGTACTATTAGGAAATAACCCTAATGGATCTACCTTTGTGGATTAAATTGATCCACTTATAAAATTAACCCAAAATATATACTAATAAGCTCAAAACACTAATTCAAACAAGCATTGGTTCTTAGTTGAAAACCAAGTATTTATTAAGCCCAAATAAGCCTTGGGTTATACCTGAAATAATAAAAATAAAACTCATAAGTTAATTCTCTATGTTGTCGTGAGAAGAGAAGAAGACAAGAAAACAATACATGCATGATATAAGGCTTATTTATAGCCTACAATACCGCTCAATGATCCTAGAAACAAAGGGAGAAGTTGTTGCCCCTATAGTTTCCAAAATAGAAAATGATTTTAATTGTAACCTTGTATTTATCCTTATTTTAGAAGGAAAAGCTTTACCTTTATTATTCCATTTTGTCGCCAATTAATTGTCCTTCCATCACTAGAAAAAACAATTAAAGTTGCTGAAATATTCTCTTTGCAGAAATATTCTCTTTGCAAATATAGGAAACTTTACCGCCACCTTGTTTTACTTTTCAGTTTGGATTCTTTGTTTTCTCTTGTTGTGTATTCTTCACACTTGATATAGAAAAAAAATTAAATAAAATATCCTAATACATAAAGAAAATAATTAATGTTCCTATACACAATATAAAATCCATAATTAGTATGAAATCCACTAAGCATATGGAAACAACACAAAAACTGGCAGCATTGTCGCCAAAAGTTCATGACCCAAATAAGATTAGATTAGACCCCTTTTACACATGAATTAAATGCATTAAGGCCTCCTCTTGATGCTCAAAGGGATCTTTAATTTATGCCTTGGCTGAAACTTGTAAGACTAGTCCATTTAATACTTATTTCAATGCTTCTGTTTTACACCTTATAATTGGCCCATTTGGAACATTAATGGTTCATAGGATGATCCACATAATTTTTTCTAGATATTTTCTAGATTTATTCATGTTTTTCCAGCTATATATTCCATGTTTTTGGAAGAGATAAGGATGATTTTCTGATCTCAAAACATGAGAAAAATACTTAACTCTTTCTCTACTCATTGTTTTTACATAATATCTACTTAAATAGCCTAAACTAACTTTAGCATCGGAGAGTTTTTTACAGATATCATCTGCGAAGAAAGCTCAAATACAATGGAGTTTTTTTAGCTTTAACAATGGCATCGTTTATGGGAACTTGAATAAAAGCCTTGTTTGTTTTCTTTTCACTGCTTTTTTGCATCCTTAACATAAAGCTTCTATTATGGATAACATTGAAACACCAAGAGGATGATTTACCGACCTCCCACCATTATCTTAAACTCTAGAAGATCTCCAATAGTTAGCCCAGCAAAGGAGAGCTCTAACTGGAGTTATTTTATCTACATAACAACAACTCATAAGTCTTTCTGCTTATCCTTAGATTATGTAAGCCATTATACAACCACTTGCACCTCCTTTATCTCTACTATTTGTACCTTCTATGCAACAAAAACTTTAGTTCCTTGAAAAGACTGTCTAGAACGATGTGTAAGACAATAAACGTCATATTATTACTCCTACAATAGGTCATGATATCACGAGAAGCCTTCACACACAAGATCCTTAGGATATGATCTCCCTAGATCAAAAGGCAAGACCCAGGGCCATAACCTTTACCATCGACCTCGATCTCCTACTGAGTCTCATTCTAGCATTCCACAACCTCAAAGGTTATGTACTAAAGACATAGGAAAGGACTCAAGCTAGATAAGTGATTCTCTACTATGTGATATCATGTTGAACGCTTGTCTCTCTAAAGAATTTGTTGTTTTCACGATAAAATTGGATCACTATGATGACTTATATATCTGAGCCTAAGGAATAACCTGGAATTGGTGATTTAGGATACCAATGCCATATGCAAAATACTTCCTACCACTTTTCATGGATCTACACAAGTCTAGTATCATATTCTGAAACTTGGATCCATATCTAGTTTTTCAAATTTATATATAAAATTGATTACTCATTTTAGCACGAGTATTCTTGCTAAAAAGAGTTCATCCAAACTCTTTTCCATCACTTAGCTTGAATGAGAGAGTACAAGGGCTCATTTTAAGAGATTCAATGAAGAGATTTTAAAAGTGGAAAACCTACTGAAACTAGTGGCTACAAAAGCCGTGATTAGTGGCATGCATAATTATTCCTTATGGGAAAGCCTTTATGCATAACTTGATATGATCCTTCTCAATATAAAACAACTTATGAAAAATCATATTCGCGTGGAAAAAGCAATTATATCATGGCAGGAACATCCTCACTTTCATAAATGAAAAGAAATCTCTATAAAATATGATAATAGGGGTCTCTCTCGAGATACCCTAACATTTAAAGGTAATCCCTAAATATTTACACAAAACAAACTAATATACCTCGAGTTGATGATGATTCCACTGAATACCACCAGAGTTGAAGTATTGACTACAATAAAGAGAAAATGGTTATGTCTAATATCCATCACTAATAAAAGGAGATGTGGGAAAATAAAATCAAATAAAGTAATGTTCATTCCACAAGGACAAGGGTCATGAAACTAAAGAGTGCTTTTCTCTAAAAACAAATATAGAAAGGCTCATAACTAGAGTTTATCTTCAGTAGTTTAAGAAGAAACAACCCAAAAAATAAAAAAAATATTTTAAGGCTTCCAATAGGATTTTTTTAAAGTAAATATGATTTTAAAAGGAAATTCAGCTAGTGGAGATTTCAATGAAAGTAGAAAAGCTTATGGAAAACAAGTGTTATTATCAAAAGTTCAAAACCAGTGGCATTAGCCTATTATTTCACTCACGAGGATAAATGTGTGACATTTCCTTACGAAGATGTACACAAACTATTGGTTGATGATGGAAGCATCATGAACATCCTCTCTGAAGATACAATGACACATATATGAGTGTGGACATAACCATGTTGACTTAGTGAGGACCCTTCTTATAGGAATTGTAGGAAAAAAGTGATAGTGGAGGGTGTTTTAGATTTTTCAGTGACCATTGGAACCTACTCAAGATGTTGCATGTTGCAACAGATTTTCATGGTTAAGATGAATCTCTCTTATAATTCCATCATTGGTAGGCCTCTCTTTCATGAGATTAATATAGTGATTAACAACATGTACTTAGCTATAAAATCCCTTATAAACAAAAGAGTGACTACTATGAGGAGAAGATAATTGATCTCTAGAAGGTGCAATTCATCATTTCTGAATGAGAAGAATACTTTAATATTGGGCCATAAAACACCCATAAAAGAGAAACTCGAGATAAGAATAGAAATAGTAGAAGAATTGAAAGAGGTTAGCGTCCTTTCAAAATAAAATGCCTTCACCAAAAGTGGTTCTGCCTTGGACCAAAGTAAGAGAAAGCTTTGGTAAAGCTTTTCAACATCCAAATTGGCTCACCAATATGGTTATGGTGAAAAAGCCAAATAGAAATAGAAGAATATGTGTTGATTTCACTAACCTTAACAAGGTGTGTCCTAAAGATAACTTTCCATTTCCAAAGATAGACCAATTGGTAGACTTTATGACTAGTTTTGAGTATCTAAGTTCTCTGCATACTAATTTAGGATATCATCAGATTTATATGCACCCTAATAATGAAGAGATTACTGGTTTTATCACTGATCAAGGAATATTTTGCTATTAAGCCATGCCTTTTGATTTGAAAAATACAGGTGTAACCTCCCAACAAATAATGAATAAAGTTTTTAATAATCAAATAGGTCAAAATATAGAAGCTTATATTGATAGCATGTTAGTTAAAAACATGAATTTTAAGAAATATCTCCAAGACTTGAAAGAGGTCTTCTCTCTTCTACACCAATATCAAATAAAGTTGAATCCTACCAAATATGCCTTTGTTATAAAGAGGGGAAAGTTTCTGAGTTTCTTGGTTAGAACCAAAGAGATTGAACCCAATCCTAAGAAGATACAAGTTATCATGAATATAACTAATTTTTAGTCCATGAAAGTTTTCCAAAGGCTAACAGGAAAGATTATAGCCCTCAACATGTTCATTTCTTACTTAGAGGTACGTTGTTTGCCATTCTTCAAAAATCTGAAGAATATCTCCAATTTTAAATGGACTCTAGAGTACCAGCAAGCACTCAAAGATCTTAAGCTTCATATGTCCTGCTAAAAATCCTTTGTCAACCTAGAGAAGGAGATATGTTTTTTTCTTTATCCAGGTGTTGCGGAATTGGATGTCAGTGCAATACTAGTTTTAGATGAATGAAGAGTCTATATATTATATATTTATACCTTAAATTTCTTTGTGAGTTAGTTAGTTAGTTATAGTTATAGTTTCCTACTCTCTCCCTCTACTTTCATTACCTTGTGTTTATACAATGACAGTGAGCGATGGTTAATTACCACGTGACATTGGTTGAATGACATGGACAACCAACTTAATGGACTGCGAAGGGGTGTCCTAATAGGCTCTTGATATTCAACAAAGCTTGCTATATGTGTTAGATTTGGTCTTGTTTGCTGGTCTCAACCCAATATTCCTTTACTTCCCAAAATTAATTAATATTCGCTCGGATGCAAGCTTTTGCCCAACAACTTAAGTTGTTGATTAGGGTGATGAAGAATCTTAAAGATGAGATGACTTTGATGAGACAACAACATAGTGGGATAGATGGATTTAGAATGGTGGCTAGTTGGAGAGGAAACACTATCTGAAGGGCCATACAGAATGTTAAAATTGATTTTGTGGATGAAAATGCAAATGTAGATGATGATGACTATAACTTTGCATCCATAGGTAATAGAGATCGATTTAAGCAGAATCGAAGCTGAAAGAATGTTATTTTTAGCCAAGGTGGAACTATCAAACAAAGGGAGAATTCCTGCAATTTTAGGTCTTATGAAGATTCAGGAGGAGAATTGGGGTTAATTAAGATGAAAATTATTGATTTTCATAGAAAGAATGATCTAGAGGCATATCTAGAATGAGAAAAGAAGGTTAAATGGATCTTTGATTATCATCACCACACAAAACAAAAAAAAGTACAACTCATTGTCATTGAGTTTACATATTATGCATTAATATGGTGGGATCAACTTGTTTTGAGCATGAAAAGGAATGGCGAAAGGCCTATTGATTAATGGGATGACATGAAAGCCATAATTAGAAAACAATTTGTTTCTAATTTCTATTATAGAGAGCTATTTCATAAATTACAGAGTTTACATTAAGGGTCAAAAAGTGTGGAAGATTACCATGAAAAGATGGAAATTGCAATGATTAGGGCTATTATGGTTGAAGATAGGAAAACTACTACAGTTAGGTTTTTTAACGGGATGAATAGAAAGATAGCTAATGTTGTTGAGCTACAACACTATGTGGAGGTAGAGGGCATGATTCATATGGCTACAAAAGTGGAGAGACAACTTTAAAGGAAAGGGAATGTACGATCAACTTACAATTTGGGTTCTTCATCATCATGGAAGCTAAATTTCAAGAGAGAGGGTTGCCCAGCCAAAACCCTTCAGCACCAAAGTCGAACCACCCAAAACTAAGGTTGATGTCTTTATAAGTTCCAAAGGTAAATCTAATACTCAACCTAAACATACACGGGATTTTAAATGTTTCAGGTGTCAAAAGCTTGGGCACTATGCTTTCTAGTATCAAAATAAAGAAATAATGGTTATTAGAGACTATAGAGATATTGAGTCTGAAAGTGATAAATCTGATTGTGAAGACATGCCACCATTTGAGGATTGTACTAATAAAGAGGTTGCATATCCGGTTAAGGGTGAGGACATGGTTATAAGACATACACTTTAGGTTTAAGTTAAGAAAGATGATATTGATTAGCAAAGGGATAAGACATACACTTTAGGTTCAAGTTAATAAAGATGATATTGATTAGCAAAGAGAGAACATCTTCTATACACGTTGTCATGTATAAAACAAGGTGTGTAGTTTAATTATAAATAGTGGAAGTTATGCTAATGTAGCTAGTACTACCCTTGTTAGCAAACTAAACTTATGTACTATTAAGCATTATAGACTTTATAGATTACAATGGTTAAATGATTATGGTGAGGTGAAAATGACTATGCAGGTCTTGGTTTTGTTTTTGAATACGAAGTATGTTGATGAGGTTCTGTGTGACGTGGTTCTAATGCATTCAAGTCATATTTTGTTGGGGAAACCTTGGTAATTTGATAGAAAAACAAGACATGATGGATTTAAAAATACTTATTCTCTTGAGAATGATGGAAGGACATACACACTTGTATCATTGTCACCTAGACAGGTTTATTTAGACCAATTAAAATTGAAAAAGAAAAACGAAGGTTAAATATTAATAAAACAATGTGAGGTCATTGTTACCATGCAAAAATATATACAAAAGTGATTAGTAAGGCTTGCATATCTAAAATTATTATCAGCTATTATTTTCATATATTGTTGTTGGAGGCAAAAGTTGGCTAGAAAAGAGCTTTGAATGCTTAAACAAGACCAATTAAAGCTGAAAAGAGAAAGGAAAACCAAAGAGATAAATAAACCATCCGAAGTAATGAGTTTAACGAGTGAAAATAAAGTGAACCTTAAGGAAAGAATAAGAGAGAAGAGAAAAGACTCAGATTCGGCTACGGGAGAAATAAAAGTCAATTGAAGTTGAGAGTGGAAAGAAGAAAATAAGGATGAGAAAAGAAGAGAGCGTACAAAATATAGATAAACACTTGAGTTTCAATACAAAAAAGAATGAGATTAAGAATGTATAATTTTCAGACATGCCTATAATTTTAGGAGGCATATTTTTTATCACTAACATTCTTGATTATTTTATTTCTAGTATTGATATATCTTTGTTATAGGATTTTGAGGATGATATAGGACAATCAAATTTGAATTTGAGTTTAATTTTTCCTATTATACAACTTTAGACAAATAAGCATAATTTTTTATTCAATCAACAATAGTATGGTAAAGTATAGACATCTTATCCCTAAACTTGATGATATTATTAATGAGTTGCGTGAGAATATGTTTAGTAAGATTGATTTGAAATTAGTTATCATCAAATTAAGGTGAAAGAAAATGTTGAAGGGAAAAATAACTTACTAAACATATTTTATGGTTTAACTCTACTAGATTTGATTTCTTTACTTGTTAATAAAAGAGTTAGACTTTATAGCAATAGAAAAGCACATGTGATGAAAGCATTGTTTAAGAAGGTACAACAACATGTTGAGAAAAAGAATGAGAAGTGTGCATTCCAAACAAGCAAAATACAAAAAAGGTTTGTCTTCAAACCAGGAGATTGAGTTTGGGTTCAAATGGGCTAAGAGAGTTTTCTTTGATATAGGAAATCAAAGTTGAAGCTTAGAGGTTCATTCAAATTCCTTGAAAGAGTAAATTCCTACAAATTAAATCTACAAAGTGTGTATAATGTTAGTGTTATATTTAAAGTTTCTGATCTTCTTTATTTCATGTAAGTGATGATTCGGGGTTGAATCTTTTTTAGGACAGAGGGGATGATGTGATCCTAGCTACGACATCAAATGATTCGTTAAGAGTGTCTGCTAGGTCTATTCTAAGGCCTAAAAATAAAGTGGATCTAAGAGGATTTCAACGGGCTAGATCAAGAGACTTGAATTAAAAATGTTCAAATCTTCGATTATGGACCTTTGTCTACTTTTTGGATGATAGTTGAAGTTACACGAGTATTTAGATGCTATTCCAATTGGGTTGGAAACAAAAAAATCTGTACCTTTACAATGATATATGGTAGGCTTATTAATTCATCCGGACGAGAGAGAACAATGCGTTTAAAGTTGGGTTTAGAATTTGCCAACAAAGTGCGAAAATAAAAGAGACATTGTTTCCTTAAAACTTATGGATTTGATTCACTACAAAGAGTCCTTAATGCTATTGAAAACTTATGTAGTAGACTTTGAGTTACATATTTTATAAGGATTCCATATCAAACAAGAAGAATTAATTGGTCATGAATTAATTCTTATTTTACAAGGCATCAGGCTTTCGTTCAGTAAGGATTCTTCAATAATTATTTTTCTTGTGTATTTTCTACAATCATATGTGGCAAAGGGTAAAAAGTAATTTTTGACTATTCTTTTATTTATTTTTATTTTTAAACCTAAATTGACTTATCGAAGATTAACTGACTTCATGATGTCTTCCTTATACTTCTTGACAAATTGGTATTCGTAGGGTGGAGTTATTATTCTAATAGTGTTGGTTTCTTAAGACAAGTTTTCATTGTGTCACACTCCTATTAGACTTGTTTCAGCTTTTTAAAATTCATTGTCAATCTTGTTTGTGAATTGCGTGACCACGTGACCACGAGATTCACATCAGCAATCCTATTTTTTTATTTTATTTTCTTAATGTGTATTATAATTTCAAATATTTTTTGAATTTAAAACAAAATTTCAATTTCAATATTAAAAAAAAAACAACTCGTGGACAACCATAATAACAACTAAATAATTAAAAATAAAACTCAATTATTTTATAACTAATCTTGTATCTCTTAAGTTCATTTTCCTTTATAAAGGTGAAAAGATTATTTTTATAAGACTCTCACACTATTATGGAGACTTGTTTGTATTTAATTAACTCCTCAATTTCATGTGATAATTAAGCCTACAAGCTACCTAAGAACATGAGCACTTTGCCTAGGATAGATAAACTATAAAATAAGATAGATATTGAAAAGGATAACTAATAGGATTAAATGTTTCATTGTGCTTTATAAGAGATTTCACTTTGGATTAGCATAATAAAACCCTTTTTTTTTCCTTTTTTATGGTCCTTAAGACTTTACGATATCAGAGAAGTATTTTATTACTTGGTTAATGTTCAATTTGACAAAATATAATTCATTTTCATTGATTTAAAAGAGTTAGAGCTTTAGGGACCAAATTTGAAGCTTAAACAAATGTTCTATCCTTTTTTTTTTTTTTTTGCTAACATTAGGGACAAATTTGTACAATCAAGAGAAGAGTTTTTTTTGGTCACTCAACTTTTCTTTTCTAATTTGATTATTTCACATTGGCTTTATTGGGGTTTGACTTGATAGTTAGTTTTGGTTGCCTAAATATGGGGTCCTCACAATGTTGAGGGAAAATCTCAACATTCAATTGATACTCGATTTGGAAAAATAAATTAAACTTATGTTGATGTAAAAAAATTAAGTGTTAAGAGAACAAAATTAAAACTGAAACAAATATGGTGGGCTAGGGTAAAAGAGCAAGACAACTAGAGTGGCACATGTATTAAACATGCTAGCATGTGGAGGAAAGCCACAACGTTTATTATTTTGTTGGTAGTGGTGTGACAAGCTCTTGACAGCGTGTGTCATAGTTGGAGGTGCGTGGTAGCCTGTTTTTCCTCCTCTCTTTCCTCTCCCCTCTCCTTGGTATTCATGTTGATCCACCAAAAAGCATTGCCTATCGTTTTATTTTTATTTCAAATTTATCCTTTGATATTGAGTTTGTTAGGAATTGGGTTTCATGATTTGTTTTGATAGGTTCATCTTGGTCTCATGATCAAAGTCAAGGGTTTGAGATGTTAACCTGGGTTGATATCAGTCTTTTTTTTAGATCCTTTTTACACTGATTTTGTTTTTCAATTCCATCTTCTGACATTGGTTTTGTTGGAAATTAAGGTTCATGGTTTCCTTTATAAGAGGTTATCCCACTAAAATGATCAAAGCCACGAGTTTAGTGGGTTAGCTTGAATTAACTCGGTTTTGTTTTTGTTGTGATTTTTAAGATTGAATATTTTTTTTTTGATTTTGTCCTTCTATATTGGGATACTTTGAGAATTGAGTTTTATAATTTTTCATATTTTCTTTCTATTAGGTTATCTCATTTGTATAATCTAGCTTACAAGGTTTGGCGGATGTCCCGGGGTTTTCTGGTGTTTTTTTGTCTTTTTTGTTAATTGATTTTTCATTTATTTCATCATTCTAAATTTGAATTATTGGAAACTAAGTGTTCTAATTTTTCTTATTTGCTTTCTATGGGGTTATTTCAATCTCACAACCTGATTCACAAGTTTGCCATGCTAACTTGAGTTTACTCGAATTGGTTTTTTGTCGTTTTTTTTTTAATTTTTCCATTTAGTGTTGGGTTGTCTAGGAATTGAGCTTCATATTTTTTTGGATAACATTCTTTTTGTACAGATCATCGCGATTACTATTTTTAAAAATTTTGGTACATTTATTGTCATTGCTTTTTTAATCATATAATTAAATGAAACCAGTTTATTGAACCTAATTAGGTCTTTGACCCAAGTTGTATATTTTCTTACTTTGTTATAACAAACTACCAATGGTTGAACATCCTTTTTTCATGTTAGAAAAAAAATTGATATAACCTGTGATTTAGCGTAAACTACCTATCTAATATGTGCACTGAATACAATCAGTTATGGAATAATAATAGAGGGATCTTCTCTATATGTTCCTCAAGTAACTAGAGTCTTGAACACAAAGTGAGGAAATATTTCGACATTTACATTAAAAATAATAAATAAAGAGATAAATAAATAAGATATTTTAAATGAAAGACTCGATTGAAAAATACAATATAACCTTAATAAATTAATTACCTTGATTAAATATTTTTTTAACCGGTCCTAACTTGGAACTAATGTGGTAAATTAGTAATTCATTAAATTTATAATATATTATATGTAAACCCCCAATTAATTTTATTTTTTTTGAAATATAAAAATTTTAACTTGAAAATAGAATGAGTTAAATTAAATTAAGGATATAGAATTAAATAACAAAGTGTGAAATTAAAATAAATAAAATAAAGTATAACACTCATTGTTAGAATAGAGAAAAGATGAGGACAAAATGTAATAACTAAGCAAAATGAGGTCAATATGTAAATATTAAAAAATTTGACTATAAATACTTCATGTTTTAGTCTCTAAGCCGACAACAATAGTGAAAAAGAGGGGGGAGTATTTTCAAGCGTATTTACAAAAAGTTGAGAGGAAATTGAAGGGGCAATAAATTGAAGGGGGTTTCGGTAAGATTTAGGCTAAGTGGTGAGCGAAACAACATCAAAGCAAGAATCAAAGGGAATACATGAAAGAACTTAGGGATATAAAGAAGGTAGGAAGCCGGCCAAGAGGGGGGGAAAAGAGTGTTGAAAAATTTTGATTGGTTAAGGATCGAAGCTCACTTTATTACCAGGTAAAGGGTTTTAGACTTGATTATATAAATTAAATTGAATACAATTAAGAATTGATGCTTAAATTGAAAATTCTATGTTGGAGTTCATGAGAAAAATTAAGGGAAATGATAAATTTATCTTGCTTGATGTAATTATGATTAAAATGGATGAAAACAACTTAGAATAATGAATAATTGAAGAAAACAAATCCTAGTGTTACGAAGGATAGTGGTGCCTACCATAAAAGAGAAAAAACTACGAAAGAAATTAATAAAATGGATGAATGTTGTTTGGTTGTGATTATTGTTTGTTTGGTTGTGAATATTGTAGCATGTGTCAAAATGTGAAGAACGAGTTGAAAAGAAATAGAAAACTTGTGTTTAATTGTAATGGAAAGATTTGGTTAAGCTTTGAATTATGAATATTTTAAGTTATATGGAATTATGGAATTTTGTATAATGTTGAAGTATTATTGATGAAAGAGTGTTATGAGTTATGTCTAAGAGAAATAATTGTTTTGAATGGTGAGAAAACGAATGAAAACACTTCGTTGTAGGTAGAAAAATAAAATAAAATTAGACAACTTCATCATCCAACTTCCAGCTAGCTTTAGGGCTTGAAGATGATAAATAATGGAATAAGTTTCTTCCTAAAAGTTGAAGTTAGGGAGTTTAGCTTTCTAACGAGATCAACTTTGCTTAAATTGGAGTTCTAAAACTCCAAATACCAGTTAAAAACTAAGGGAGGGTTGGATGAAATCTTGCTAGACAGTTTTTAGATGTTACAATAACGAGTAGCGTAAAAGGAGTAAATGGAAGAAATGAGTTTTCTTTCCTTTAATAAAGTTATAGCCATGTATTTTATCTTATGAAAGAAATAAACTATGCATGAAACCTAATTTTATAACTTCAGATATAGTTAAAATATTAATCAGCATTTTTAAGCGATTAAGCTAAGTTAAGTTGGCTAGAAATAGCTAACTTTAAAATTTTATTTAAAAATGCTCTTAATGTAAGATTTAAATGATGAAAATTGTAAAAATAAAATTTTTAATATGGGTTAAATGGCTAATGATGATTAGCTTAAGTAATATGAAATCGTATTAAGTCATTTTAAGTCAAGAATAAAATGATTGTTTATGAAGTTAAATTTCAAAGTAAATGGAGGATTTAATAGTAAATGACATCGTTCCTGTTGGTATATGAGAGGTCACAAGACCTACTCAGTAGTAGGGGATCATTTCACGTGTCTAGATGTCAGGTAGATGCTCAGCACCTTAAACCTAATATATTAATTAACTATGATTGTAATTTTTCCTTAATTGTATTGTAATATATTTGATAAATATTAATTGTTGAAGAAAGTAGTTAACCTGGTAATG
>Ga0307518_10001593_pt1 | contig 16764 bp, 9 predicted proteins | sample 25_EM_MG_FD_203889 | JGI IMG/M metagenome (GOLD analysis project Ga0307518, IMG submission 203889) | Populus trichocarpa ectomycorrhiza microbial communities from riparian zone in the Pacific Northwest, United States - 25_EM | ecosystem: Host-associated > Plants > Roots > Unclassified | place...
AGAAGAATTAATGACATTTTTAAAATAATACTAATTAATTTCAAGAGTTGAATTCAGAGAGTTAGCTAGAGGAGGAGTACTGTACCTCTTTAATCAATATCAAACATTAAATTAACCTCTTAATTAGAGTTGCTTAGAAGCTATCATCTAATTAATTAATTAAGGGCACATCAAACAATTGAAAATTAATGTCCCCTCTAACCGCATATTATTTATTACAGGGGGGATTTATTAATTATGGATTGATCTACTAGTTTGTGGATCAATTATCCAATATCAAAAATTCGTGCAACGGTAAGGAAGTATGGCATACTTAGAAAATGCGTTTATAAATATGTCGGCCTAAAATCTACATGGCCTTGCATTTGGCTTTAATTTATGGTTGTATATTGGGATTGCTTTTGCTAGGAATTGTCATGGCTTGCTTGACCTTTGGTGAAAAATATTTGGTGCTTTTGTGAGTGGTACTGTATAGGAAAAAAACCATCAACTAATCATGGTTACTTGTTGATTGATGTATCATGCCATGACTGTTGCGGTATGCATGCGTGTTATTAATGAAAATATTAGTGAAGGACAACACCTTTGACATAGAGAATGGTGTTTGCTCTGTATAGAAAAAATTATGTGTGTAGCTTATGGGAACTTGAAACACATAAAATAATGTGTCAAATAGAACGAGATAGATAAGGTCAACATCAAGCCTAGGATAAAGTTTTGGTTGTTTAGGTCATCCAAACTTATGTTAGAGAATAATATAAATCATATCTTAGAATCTAGTCTAAAAGTTTAAGCTATTTGGTTGAGACGGTTCTTTGACATGGTATCATAGCCTTGATGACTAAGTAGTCACGAGTTCGAATCTCACCCTCACCATCTCCATTTATTTGATAAAAATCAAGCAAAAGGTAATGTGAGTCTGAGCAAGTTTTAAGCTCAAAGGGCTTTCAGTTGAGGAGGTGTGTTAGAGAATAATATAAATCATCATATCTTAGGACTTCACCTAAAATTTTAAGCTATTGGGTTGAGATGGTTCTTTGACAACTTTGCCAGCCCGTCTAGGCATGTCATAAACAACTAGAAACATTTTTTTTTTATAGTATCATCAATTAATTTTTTTTGCCGGTGAAATATATCATCAATCAATTAATTACATGATTAATGAGTAGTGAAAATAATTAATGGTGTCTAAGAATCAATTCAATCCAATAACTTAAGTTATTAGATGAGGTATCAAGATATGATTTATATTATTCTTTAACACGTCTCCTCGAGTGAAAACTTCTTAGACTTGAAACTTGTACATACCTACATTACCTTGTATTTAATTTTTATCAAATAAATATGGGTGATGAAATTCAAACTTGTAATCGCTTGATCATTAAGATTTTAATATCATATTAAATAATTAATTTAATATAATAATTTAAATTATTAAATAAATTTTTAATATATAATTTATATTATTTTTTAGCCACCAGTAACAGTGGTAAAAAGAAAACTAACGATATGATAAACAATCAATTAAGCATCTTGATGATGCGTGCGTGAAGCAGCTGGTTGATCTGATCCAAAAACTTGAGCGTACAAGCTGTCCTGATTTGCAGCGGAGGAAGAAGTCCCTTGTGTAGATGAGGCATGATTGTGAGATCCCTCGTACCATATTCGAATATAATCAGGGTTGGACCACTCGACTCTCTTCTTTGCCACACAATTCTGCTTCTGGCATTTAAAATAGCTCCTGAGATTGATTAATTAAATGCACCAACATTAATTAATATACATATGATATATCACACACACACACACACACACACACACACACACACATATATATATATATATATATATAAACAATTAAAATAATCTCTATATATTGGCCCCATTAATTTCATTTTAATTTAGAAATTAACTAACCTCCGATATCTATCACCTAATTAACCTTTAGTATTACTAATTAGTTTTAATTTTTTGTATCTAAAAAAGAGTTACCGATTGCATTCCTGATGTTTGAGACATTTTCAATCAGGTTCTTCTTTTCATGTCTATATATATATTGATTTCTTCAGACAAATAATTTCCTCGAAATATATAGTAGTATCGTTTAATTAATTACTCAAAATTAATATGCATTTTTGACAAAATTAAAAGAAAAAGAGAGAAGAAATATTAACAATATGTGAAGGCATGATCTACAAGCAGAATATTTTAATTGAGAAATGCATGAATTATTAGGAGCCTGATTGATGAAAGTTTTTAAATTTGAGATGAAATTGAGAATCCGGTAACAGATTGTGGACAACAGAGATACACAGAGGTTAGTTTCCTTCAATCCCCACACCCATATATGTAAATAATTAAGCTCTGTACGTAATTAATTAAGCAGCAAGGATAATTGGGGTTCAAAACTGATAGCTAGGAAAAGAACCCCTTAATATATATATATGCTTCATATACACATAGAAAATTGAATGTAATATTTAATAAAAATACCGGAATTTTCCAATTTTTTTTATGAACTTCTGGCCATATTTCTTCCATCCATGCCCATCTTCTGGCGGCACCAATCTCTGCCCTCCTCGATCTGTATCCTGCTCTTCTCTACCCTCCTGATCAGTTTCCCTTAATTATACGTATACAAAACACGAAATGAAATAATCAGTTGATTTAATTATACACATGCATATATATATATAGTGTTTACAAATATTAATGTTACTTAAATATTTGCATTATATCTGTACTATAATACCAACACTTGCATACACACACACACACACACACACACACACACACACACACACACACACACACCTCTTGCAAGATGGTCATGGGGGTGTGTGCGTGTGTCTATATACATATCTATCATAGCAAGGGGAAAAAACAAATGAAGATGAGGAGCGCGCGCGCGGCGCCCTCTCGCATGTATATGTGTATATATAGTTGAAGTATCAGGTACTGAAAGCAAAATGGAAACAAATTAATTAACAGTACAGAAGAAATCATAGATAAAAATGGAAGTGCAGTATTATTGCATATAGTAATCATGGTGGGGGCGTTGATATGGACGAGCATGAGGCGGCTGGCGTGCTAACTTGAGGTGTCTACAATATTTAGGAACCTCTTTTCCTTCAGAGAGAGAGAGAGAGAGCATATGGAGTTTTGCGTGTATGAACTGGATCTATGCGCCAGCAAATAATTATATAACACAGATTAACTGATCCTGGGAGGGATAAAACTAGATGGTGTTTTTAGGTTTTAAAGATGCAGATCTATACATGGATCCAAGATTATATGTACTAATTAACTTAATATCACACCCATTTGATTTCTTGAACAAAACCAGCTGCAAGGTGAATCTATATATGTATGTAATATCCCGTACATATATATAACATGAGGGCATCACTCGATGTTACAGGCAGGGAGAGAAAATGGGTTTCAAGTTGAAATCATGCTAGTATTACCACTTCAAAAATAATTAGAAAAGGGTAAATAAAGAAGAAGAAGAAGAAGAAGTTTTGTTATGGATTTCAAGAGAAACACATACATTGGATGAATCTCGTATATAGTGGCTTTGATGGAGAATCTAAAGGGCGGTAGGGCCGGGTACATATATAGAGAGAACTTAAACCCTAGCTAGCTAGCTAGCTTGATATCCAAAAGTTGCAAATTAAGAAAGTGCTCCTTTCCATGAGCATTTTTCCATGGAAGAGAAGAGAGAAGGGGATATATATAAGGGAACGGAAAGCTTGATTAGTAAGAGAACATACATGGAGGTTTCTCTGGTTGAAGAAGCTTCGCTCATGGTCGCTGTTGATCCTATCCACACCAAAAGAGAAGGGAGCAGCAGGAGTATGTACTGTGTTCAACCTTTTTTGTGGAAAATATATATGAGAGACAAAGGAAGGACTGCAAGATTATTATAATACTATACATCCCTGCGCTTTTAATTATATATATATGGGTTTAATTTGGCAACATATATAGAAAAGAATATTATATATAGCACTTTATCTTTGGCAACAAGATCTATATATATACAACATGCATGGCTGTAAAACCTGATCGGAGATCAATTCAGAGTAAGGCCCGGCCTAGGTGTTGATCATCTCTACTTTAACCCGGCCGGGTTTTATAACAATAAATAATATCCAATAATACTGAAAAATACACACTCAAAACATAAATATAAAGTTTTACGAATTAAAGATAAAAATAATTGCATCAACAAGACGGACAGTTAATTTTTTTATTTATTAATCTACCTTTTTTACTTTCTAATTTATTTTATATTTTGTTTTACAAATAAAGAATTTTTATTTCATATTGCTATGTGAACGGTAGACTTTTCAATCGGATAATAGTAAAAATTAAAAACTCGTGGGAAGACCATTAATGTTGAAGGATTAGTTTATTCCATGGATGATGGCTATATATATGGAAGAATTTTTAAATCCAAAAACGAGATAGAGAAATATAATTTTTATATTTTGGTACTGTGCTTGAATGTGTGTTTTAAAAATACAAAATGTTTTCTAATGATTTTAATGTGTTCGTGTAAAAATAATATAAAAAAATATTTTAATATATTTTTAAACAAAAAATATTTTTTAAAATCATTATATATACATCACAATATCAAACATATTTTTTTAAAAAAGCTATAAGTTATAACTTTTTATAACCAAGATCTTAATAGAGAATTTTAAATATAATTATAATGCATATTAATTAACTAAATGTTTTTAAAATATAATTTCAACAACATTATCAAATAAACCCTTAGGATCCGTTTGGTACTTAAGTTTCTTGCAAGCCAAGTGAGCCAATCAAACCTAACCTAGGAGTAAGTATATATATATATATATAGAGTATAGATTGGTTTATGATCATGGCAGTAATCGGTACACGTGTCATGACCAGAATTGAGATGGGTTTATTACTGGGAGACATGCATGTAATGAATTAATTTATCTTGAGGAAAGAAGATGGATGATGAAGGGAAATGGGTGAATGAGAATAAAGGAATGGGAAGAGGGAGGGTCCACATGCATGATCATGAAATATGCATGACGTATACTTGATGCCGTCACCATCTCTCTCGCCTTAAATGCAAACCCTTAATAAGAGGATTTGCTGGCCTTTACTGTTTACCGTAGATTTTGGTTTCGCTTTCTAGGCTATCATAACTTAAAAAAATATTCTTATCACATATTGGTTTTACATGAGTATTTATTTTTATTATTATTATATGGTTAAATAACATAATAATTTAGAAAAAAAATATTATTAATTTCAATGAAATCTATTATTTAATTTGTAGATTTGACGTGACTCAAATTACCTGATCTATAAGTTTTAGCGGATTTAACCGTCAAATCTTATATGTTTTTCTTTTAGTTTTTTATTCTTTAATTTTTTTAATTATTTTTTTTATTTCACTCTTCTTGAATGTTAGATAAATTCATGGTATTATTTTTGTGTGCTCTCTATAGGATTATCATAATTTTAAATAAATATTTTTTTAGGTTGGTGTTCGATCTTGCAAGTATCTATTTTTATAATAAAAATAATTTTAAAAAATAATATAAAATTAAATTAATTAAAATTTATAATTCAGGTAGCAGGATATCGTCTAAATATTTTTTTTCTAATAATTATTGAAGGTCTCAACCTTAGTCACCAGGACAATTTCCTCGTAATTAAGTATATTAAAAATTACAAAAGTAATGGTGTTGAAGAGACTGCTAGCTTTCCGCCATTTTTCTCCAAACTGACTTGACTTCCTGTTCCGAGCGAGCGAGCGAGCGAGCGAGGGGACTCTACCAAGAATGCAACCTGACCCCCTCGTCTTTCCCGGAAAAAAACATGACCACTGACTGACCCTCAAATAATTTGTTTTTGAATGTTTTTTAAAATATTTTTTATTTAAAATTATATTAAAATAATAATATTATTTTTTAAATTATTTTAATATTAACCTATATCAAAATAATTTAAAAACATTAAAAAATATAAATTAATTTTTTTTTAAATAAAATAAAAAAATTAAACCTTTTTTAAAAACATCTTGAAACACAAAATCATCAAACAGGCCAGGATTTCTTAATTATAACAAACGAACTTGTTTTGTTGGATCAAAGAGATCGCCCGCAGATGTTACGATGCCTGCAGCAGAGAGAGAGAGAGAGAGAGAGAGAAGGGGCCGGCAATGGCACCGCCGATCAGTTTCAAATTTAACCCCGGATTGATTTTAAGAAATTGAACTCTTACCATATTCTTGTGATTTCTCAGAAACCACACATTTTTTATGACTTGTATTTGCAAGCATGATTCAGTCAAGATAGCACGCAGCTTCATTTAAGCTAGTCTTCCTTTTCCTTGATGTAACATTTAGGTGTTTGCCTGCAAACTTCTCTTGATTCCAAGCAATCTAACAAGGCCACTTGGCTACAGTACACGCACCTGCCCCAGCTTGTTCTGTCCTTTGCCTCCATTACTTCCTTCCTTCCTGGTGCCTGCTCAAAAGGCTGGCTTGACTAGTTTAATTTCGTTATTAGTGTTAATCAAGTTTAATCTCTTGCCTTTCAATTGGGTTCTTAACGATCGTTCATAAACCAAACCATCACTTCCTATATCACTGCCCTTAAATTCACACTCACAAGATCAGGGAAGAGAAAATGCTTCCTTAACAACTGATTGGCTTGTCTGCGGCCAGCCAACCGCGATTCAAATTATTATGCGGTTGATCGCGTAAACAAACACACACTATTCAAGTTAAACACGTACTGATATTCACTCCTCCTATAATCCAACTTCCATTAATATACATCATAATCATGTTTGGCCCCGGGAGGAGTAAAGGAACATAACAAATAAGAAAAAAAAGTCAAGGCATACCTTTTCTTCTAGTTGCACGCAAGAAAAGCTTGCAATGCAATGCAGCAAAAAAAAAAAAAAAATCCCTTCTTAAACAGGAGGAAAAAAACTTGGCAAAATCAAAAGACTTAGGACTCGTGCGATCAGTTACATTGAACCTTCTTTTCCCTTTAACTGGCCATCTGCGACGCCATGAATCACAGTGAGCACAGGTTTTTCGTTCTGAACATCTTCAGGTTCCTGTAAGGGTTCCAAGGAATCAACGATATCTCGCATTAGAGGCCTTGCTTTCGGATTTCGGTTCAAGCAATGATAAGCTAGCATTGCTGCCTTGTGAACTCCTTTAATAGGATAGTCTCCTTCTAATCTAGGATCCACGATTTTGAGCAATTTCTTCTTCTCTTTAAGCAAAGGAATAGCCCAGTCCGTTAGGTTCTGCTCACGGGCTGGTCGTGATTTGTCTAGAGATTTTCTTCCTGTCAGAAGTTCAAGAAGAACAACACCAAAACTGTATACATCACTTCTTGGAGTCAAATGGCCTGCACAACATTAGGCAGACAGGATTTAAGATCAACACTCAACAGGAAATTGGCCCTTTTCATCCTTAAAACATCAGCATAGTTGGGAAACTTGCCTGTCATTATATATTCAGGTGCTGCATACCCGTAAGTCCCCATTATGCGAGTGGAAACATGAGTTTTGTCTCCTATAGGTCCATCTTTTGCAAGGCCAAAGTCAGAGAGCTTTGCATTGTAGTCCTGCTCAAAAAGACACATAACTTTAAGTGATTCTAACCTCAAACATTTCTTGTCATAATACTCAACATTTCTGGCAGCAGACGCAGGGCTTTTGAAAAAAAAAACCACCTGGTCTAAGAGAATATTAGATGTCTTAAAATCGCGATAGATGACAGGTTTTTCAGCTTCATGTAGAAAGGCAAGTCCTTTTGCTGCACCATATGCAATCTTCATTCTAATTGACCATGGAAGAGGAAGCAATACTCCTGCAACAACAGAAGACATGCACATATCGATTACCAAAACAAAAAAGCCAAAAAAGTGAAGAACTACTCATGGCTTCTAACCGGAAAATTTTGTAACATCCCAGGCATGCTAGAAGCTGCCTACAACTTCCACATTCAGATGTCCTCAACACTTAGTGTAAAGAAATTAGACAATCCCTCAAACACCTTTCAGTGGCTTCCCTGTCATCATCTCTTATCTTTTAATTGCTTTCAAACACAAATACAAGCTATTACATCGAATAGAAATGTTCTTGGATGGCAGTCGCATCTCCTACAATGTGATGACACAAAGATTAATGATTATCCTAAAGCTAAGGCTTTTGGATCCTATCTTGCAAAAAAGAAGACATCAAGACATGAATTGGAGGCAAATATATAGGACATTCCTTAGAACCACTTTTACAGAAAATAATTTCCTCGTTGGCTTACATTTGGCATATATTTCCACGCTTCAAAAATTAATGTTGTTGAACTAAGTTATACGAAATACATACTTGAGAACAGGATGTTTTCCACGCTTCCCCGAGACATATACTCGTATATCAGAACCCGTTGTTCGTCCTCACAGCAATATCCAATCAATTTCACCAGGTTTGGATGAGAAAGCTGCCCCAGGAATATGACTTCTGCCTAAAAATCCTCACAACTGTTACAATCTGATGGAGAATTGAAGCTTAACATATTAATGAACAGAAAAAAATGCATAGAAATGGTGCCCCGATGTCAACAACTTAATGTTGGACAGGAACAGAAGTAAGAGCACAAAAGATTACCAGCCATTCTCTATGGCCCTGGTAACTGTTATCACCATCATGAACCTTAACGGCAACTTGAAGGGGCTGAAGCCCCTCTCTCAAATCCTCTGTAATGAGCCCTTTATAAACACTCCCAAATCCTCCTCCGCCCAGCAAATGATCTTGCCTAAAATTTCCAGTGATTAATTTTAGTTCAGCGAACGTAAAAGCAATCAATGGATTTGCCGCTGAATCACGACGCAGGTCCTCTACTTCTTCTGGATTTGAAGGTAGCTTTCTATCATCCTTTGTTGGTCTTCCTGATGGACTTTGGTCTTTCGGAGACTCTAACATAGAAACATGACAAAAAAAAAAAAAAAATTAGAATCACAAATACGATAATGAAATCCCTTTATGTTTAAACCAAAGTCAAAAGAATCATTAAAGAAGTAGAAAATAAAATCTGTCTTTTAATTTCTGCTCTTCAGCACAGGAAATCATCAGAAAGGTCATCTAAAAGCTGGTGCTTTATAAAGATTCATCAGACAACAATTAAAGAAACCAAAAGGTCACCTTAAAATGAAGCATAAAATCAAGACTAAAGGCAGCAGTTTTCAAAGCAAGAAAAGGAAAGGAGAAGAGGGAAAAAACGGGGGGGAATGGCAATATCAGAGGTTTAAAGAAAAAGAATAATTTTGAAGCAATGTGTAGGCTTTCTTAGTTCATTGGAGGAAATAGAAAAATACTGTAAAAATAAGCATCAAGCCACTGTAGGGAGTATAATAGGTTCCTCTATCCACCAAAAAAAAAAGAAAATAAAAGGTGCACCACCTCTCAATAGGGCAAACTCTACTGTGTTCTAGTCCATTGAATAAAAGATAGAGAGGTGAAAAAGAACAACAAGAGAATATTTAGGCTCATATATTTTTAACATTAAAATAGAAACTCATCACATCCAATCAGTCTAACATAAAATTCCTCAGACATTCTTAACAAAATTAATAAAAAAATAACTGGAGACATATAATTCATACAGGACATGCCAAATCATTCCGAGCAGAGGATGATCATGATATTAGTCATCTAATTATGCAGAAAAAATCACATATAAAGAAGAAAAAGAAGAAACAATTGCATGAATTGGGCAAAAAGAAGAGAGAGTGGTGGTAACCAACCTGATTTTTCATTGTAAACAGAAGGCTCCCTTCTACAACAACAATTTCCCATAATTTACCAGAAACAAAACAAACAGCAGATAAAAAAAACCCCAGCTTTCTTCACCAATAAGCTACTATAAATAATCAATCCATCATCCAAAAGATCAAATTTTTTTAAAGCTATTAGGGTATCAGACCAAACCCCAAATTACCAAGCAAGAAAAACAGAGAAAACAATTTCAAAAACTACTTTTTCTTGTGTGAAATAGAAAGAAGTTGGTTTGAGAGAGAGAGAGAGAGAGAGAGAAAGAGGGAGTGCTTGATGGGAATAATAAGGTTAATGTCAAGATGGGGACTCTTTCTTGGCCATGGAGGAGATGGACCCACCCACCAAAGAGCAAGGTTACCTGCTTTGATTCTTTAGATGTTCAAAGAAAGTGTTGTTGCTTTTTTGAGCTTTCATTGTAGTGCGCATTTCAATCTTCCCACACCACACAGCACAGCACAGCACCCGCACCAATCTTTTCATTACATTCTGGTTTTGATTAATCTTTGCCTTTCATTTTCTCCCTTTGTCCTTCTTGTACCCATTTCTTTTCACTATTTTGTGCACACAAACAAAGCTTTACAAGAAACTTGCAACCACTTTACCTAACATTATTTCTTTGCTATTATTATTATCATTTTGATTTTTATATAATCACTACTCAAGTGGCTTGAATGGTGTCTCTTTCTATTTTCCTTTTTAAATGTATAAATCCAAATTTGGGGTAAGGTTAATTATGATGGGTGAATTTATATAAAACTACAAAAGAAATTTGATATCATAGCCATAACTCCACCCACAAGCCTAGTCATGGCAGGGGTTGATCAAGGCTCCTGATTTTGATTTTGGATTATGGTAGCCAAGAGAGTGTGCACCCCATCTCATACTTAATTGCTCACAAATTGCAATGTATATTTGTCACTTACAAGACATGAGATCAGATCAACAACAAAGCTGGTGCAAAAAAGCTGGGCCTACAGCCTATAATGGACAATAACAGGTCAACTTAGAATGTCGGTATGATGCAATATGTAGTGAGAGAGTACGATGATTTGCTAATCCATCAAATCATTTGATGACTAATGTCAAATTCTTACCTAATCTTACTTGATTAAGGAGCAGAATTTGAGGGTACTGCTCCTTTTTCTGCTTATCGGTTACTATTACAACTCTAAAGTTGATTCTTAGAAGCTTCATTAGTTTGAACACATTGAAAAGATGGAAGCTGTTGAGAGTTCCTATTCAAGTAATAAAAAGAAGAATGAATAAAAAGGGAAAAGGGAAAGAACACGGGTTCATGCGCATTATCGAAATAGAGTTTTTGTTTTTGTTTTTTAATGCTGACATGTAAAAGAAGTAGCTAGCTTCTTCTTGAATGTTGTTGGTTGATCACGGGAAGTTGAATGCGAGCATCGAATATGAACATTACATGTTGACTTGTATGAAAGGAAATTATATCTGTTGACAGAAGAAAGAAGTTCTACCTTGGAACACAGATTGCGATAGTTGAGTGTTGTTATATATCTGTGGAGTACAGGTTATGCTTTAATGTTAGTGGCCGGTGTCTATGGAAAGGAATGAAAGGATTACAGAATAAGGCCCAGGCAGTCACTATCAACGGGCTGCTAATTAGCACAACTTCTTGCTTTCTTTAACGCAGATGAAAACAACATAAGCAAAAGAAAGATCAAAATATTTCTTGAAAAAAGTTTTCATCACAAAAACCCTAATCCATATTCTATTACTAAATATTTTTTTTTTAATTTAGTATGGCTCTTTAAAGGTTTATATTTTCTTATATAAACGATTAAGGTAAGAAAATTAGAATCTTAAGTCAAATATAAAAAACAATATAAAATCCAAAATTAAACTAAAAATCCAAAAATAAATATGAAAATAATGAAATTAGCTCAAATATCATCTTTCAAGCATAATTTAAGAGTCTTTTGGAGCTTAGTTGAAGACAGCTAGCCAATTCCTTATAAAATTAGGTATGTAGAATCTGCTAATCAAATATGAGTGCAATTTTATGATTTGATCAAAAGTCATGAATTTTTTTGTAAGATTGTTTGGTTGACCCGAACAAATCTCTTCTTGGACTTTTTTTTATCATGCTAATCCATAAACAAGTTTGTTAGGTTTATATACAATCCATAAAAAAATTATCAAACACCTTTGAGAACTCTCTGAACCTATCAATCTTTGTGAAATTCAGGTATAAAAAAAATTAAAAATAATTTGCTTGGTTAGGAGTGATTTTACTTGGGATTTGTTAACAGATGACATGATAAAGATCTTGGAGATGGACTGGATTTAACCACGGGCCACTCATCTAACATTATGTTGCACTTAAATTTCCTGCTTATAAAAGCAAACTAGATGCTTTACTTAAATCAAATTATGATGATTCCTTAAGATTCAATTATGAAATTCTATGATAGAAATGTTGTGCCTATCGACAAAGCAAGTACTACTTAGGGTTCATGTTCAGCAGGTTTAATGATTTGAAGTTGATATCCGAAGTGGTGAAACTTTAGTAGTTATAAGTTCTAAGGTCTTTGATTGTAAACTTGTGATCAGGCAACAAATTGAGTAGGCTTGATCATCGAGTCAGTATTTTTTCAGTAGATAGCAAAGCTTCTACAACTAATTTTCTGATAATTTATTTACATAAGATTGTGCCTTAATCTTTAAGGCTTGGTCCTCTAGCTTAATTAGGCGTATCTTTAATTATAGGACAGGAAACAAGATAAGGATGCTGAAGTTCAATTTATTGGAAAAGACTGAATTTGCAGTGACACCTGAATTTTCTATTCAAAGAGAAGGATTTGCAGCTTGGAAGCCAGATGGGTACCTCTCTCTCTCTCTCTGTGCCTACGATCACAACGTCACAGGGGGCAGTGCCATCAGCGGGAATTGCACAAGCAGCAGTCTTAGGGGCCGATGAAACTGGTTTGTTCTTCGTCGAACTTCCTACCAAGTAAATTGCTGGTGTTGGTAACATCCCCACAGTGTGTGTCGACGATGTTCAGGGGATTAAAACTGGAATCCATCTTGCTCAATCTTCTCAGCGAGTGAATATGGTTCATGTATTGCATATATATATTCCTTTTCCCCTGGAAATCACTGTCTGATATTACTATCATGAGAAGAATATAAATGGAGATGCTTTCCATTTTCCTCGTGGAAACAATGAATGTGATCAGCTCATTGAATCGGAAGACAATACACAGTTGTTGCAGAACAAATTTGACCAATTTCTAACATGGAAGTTCTGAACCATGCAGGAATCCTGTGGTGAGGATATATATTACCAAGTAAAACAGTCATCGGAAACTCACCAGCACCTCCTTCTAGCTCAAGTCCAGTTTCTTCTGACATTCTCAAGGTGGAAAAACAAGTGCTATATACTCTGTCAGCATTGTTAAGCCTCTTGGAGTAGAGGTGCTAATCTGGCCCAGGATTTTGATCTTCTCATGCTTCAAGGAGGAATGCTCTTACTTAATTTGTGAACTTAAATCACTCAGGAAATCTCAAGAGAGAGATATGGTTCCGGAGAGATAGTATGGTCTGATGGATTCCACAACATCAGGAGTCCATTGATTTTGTCAGTGAAAACCAACAATATTGAGAGAATGTTTGATCTCATACCATAACCATTAAACAAATTTAAATAAAACAAAAGGTATATATGGCACCGCTTTGCTAGGTTTACCTTATATCAGCAAGCAATACGCAACATAGAAACAAAATATACCTAGCTTAACATGCCTTGGTGCTTTCTGCTTGCCCTTAGAAACTCTATTCCGCTGGGGTGTTTGCCTTAATTTCTGTTTTTATATATTTTTAGTGTTTTTAATGATTTTGATTTGCTAATATTAAAAATAAAAAAATTTAAAAAAATAAATATTTTAATGTATTTTTAAATAAAAAAATATTTTAAAAAACACCGTAAACTATAATCTTAAACATTATTGATCATCGTATATACTATTTCCATCATCAATATAAAATTAAAAAAAATAAAGAACGAAAACAACTCCAAAATATATTTTATACCTATTGGGTTGAATAAATAAGAAGAAACGGGCTTATAGGATTATTTAGGAGCTGTATGACAGCATGTTAACGGTTGTTTTTGAAAATATTTCTCGCTTGGAAATATATTAAAATAATATTTTTTATTTTAAAAAAATTATTTTTGATATTAGCACATCAAAATAATTTAAAAACATAAAAAAAATGTTAATTTGAAGTCAAGAAAAAAAAAATTAATTTTTTTCTAAAACGTTTTTAAAGTGTAAAAATAAACATTCCCTTAGTGAGTAAAAAATTATGAGGCAACGAATGGTTTCCGAGTGAGAGAGACGAGGGTTGTGGAAGCTTTATTAACTTACACTGACCTTTTTTCAAGTGATTTTTGTTAGGACAATATTTTAACAAGTTTTTAATAATTTTGATTTTTTAAAAAATTTTAAATTAATTTTTTATATATTTTTAAATCGTTCTAATGTTCTAATTTAAAAAATATTTTTTAAAAAAATATTATTTTAAAGTATTTTCAAACAAAACATATTTTTAAAAGCAATTACTGTTATTATCTCAAACATCCTTATAATTGATCAAATTTCAGGTTTGTTTATCTACACAAGAGAACAAAACATCAGTTTTAATGCTAGTAGGTGGTATTTGACATTATAGTAACAATTGTGTTTTAAAGTATTTTTGTTTAGAAATACATGAAAATAAATTTTTTGTTTTTTAAGATTTATTTTTAACATCAGCACAATTCAAAAACATAAAAAAAAATATAAATTTCAAACAATTTTTTTTTAAAAAATTATAAAATACAATTTTTAGTGAAAAGAAAGATGTTTTAAAAAATGTTTGAACATCATTAACTGCTGCTGCCTGTGAAGAAGAATTGGCTGGGTACAAATAAATCAAGCCATGGCCGCCTTGATTCACAAATATATTCTGGACTCTTTCTTTCTTGACCGACAACAACATATCCGTCTTCCTTCCTTAATTATAAATACCCCTTTCTTCATCTTCTTCTCATAAGGATCTTCGCCATTATTTTATTAACAATAATATCCCCAAGAAATGTCAATTTCATTTTGCCCCCTTTCCATGGGGTTGGAAAAATCAAAGGTAGAGCAGAAGGATTTTTTTGTCATTTACAACCCATTAAAAAGACAAAAGGACTCCTTACAAGAGAGAGGGATGATGCGAGATCCTTTCTTCAAAGTTTTTCAAAATATTCTTTTTTTTAAAAAATATATTAAGATAATAACTTTTTATTTTTAATATTAATATATTAAAATAATTCAATAACACTGAAAATTAATTTAAAATATAAAAAAATAATAACAACTCATTCTTTTTAAAAAACACTTCCCTTCGATGCATGATTCCTAACTAACCCTACTGTCACCCCCAAACCTATCTCACCCACCAATAAAAACCCATCAGCTAAATAATAAAAATATGGTACCCACTCACAACTTGCCAAGTGGAAACGTGGTCCAATAAATGAACATTGATGATATCATTGAATGACCTGCGGGTGAGAGAGTATGGTAGAGCGAAAGCGAGTGGAGGGTGTGGTGGAGGTATTTGAATCACAAACATAGAGTGAAAAAAACCCTCTTTCCCCCAAAAACCCTAAAAGCTCAAACCTTTGGCGGCTATCCACTGAACCCACCAAAGGGTTTTATTATCTCACAAGATCTGTCATGGCTACCCTTTCATCTTCTGCTGACCGTATCCTTATCTGCTCGCCTGCCCTCTTCTTTTTCTCTTCACTTGTTGCTCTTCTTTTTTGCTCTTGATCTGCCGGTTTTGTGTTTTGCTGTGTTTCTTAGGCTCTCTTGCAGGGATTTCATTGAACTTGAGATGGGTTTTGAGTTTTTTCTTAACTATACTTGTACTAATAGCTATGCCTTTGTTAGGTTGATTTGCTTGACCTATATGTGGCATAAGTGAATTGAATTTCACACTATGAAATTTGTTTTGTGGATTATGCTTGATCTTCTGGTTGAAGCTTGCTTCTTGATGAATTGCTTGCTTTATTTTTTTTTTTCCAGTAATAATATTCAAAGTTGGGATTTTTTCCTGTTGTTTGTTTCAATATTATGATTCCGGATTTATGGAATTCCTTTACTTTTAATCTCCATAGAAACTTCAGATTTGCTGCAGAAGTTATCCTTGGACTCACAAACAAAGACTTTGGAGATGCCTGAGCCCACCAGCAAGGTAATTTTCACCCTTAAAGATTAGATCTTTATCTTTGGCGTAGACTTGTGCTTATATGTGTTAATTTTGTTATTACTAGATCCAGCCAAGTGACCGGTCTGTGACCCCAGTGCTATCCAACTTCATGGATCCAACTGTGTGCTATCTTCCTAATGGTTATCAATCCTATTACTATGGAGGTGAGTTTAACGTGCCAAAATACTGCTGGAATTTAATATCTTTTTTTTTCATATTGAATTATTCGTTCTGTGATTTCTTTGAAGAGATGAACGTAAATTTGATAAAATGTGTCGCTGCTGGTTCTTCCAGGCTATAATGGGGCTGGGGAGTGGGACGACTATTCAAAGTATCTGAACCCAGAAGGAGTAGATATGGTTTCTGTAAGTATTCCTGCTTGGTTGGTAGTTGTATCAAATGGCAGTGTTATTAGGTGCTTAGTAGAGTTGCTTTTCTAATATCTTCTTCAATTGTATTTATATAATTAGGGGACTCCATTTCTTTTCCAAACAACTGGTTTTCTAATGTGCATTTTCTGTTTTTTAGGGGGTTTATGGGGATAACGGATCTGCTATGTATCCTCATGGTTATTGGTATGGACCCTATAGCCCATATTCACCAGCAGCTTCTCCGGTTCCCACTATGGGAAATGATGGTCAATTATAT
>Ga0307518_10001594_pt1 | contig 16752 bp, 7 predicted proteins | sample 25_EM_MG_FD_203889 | JGI IMG/M metagenome (GOLD analysis project Ga0307518, IMG submission 203889) | Populus trichocarpa ectomycorrhiza microbial communities from riparian zone in the Pacific Northwest, United States - 25_EM | ecosystem: Host-associated > Plants > Roots > Unclassified | place...
TGGTATTGGGCCGGACATATCAACCCCTTGTTCCACACGAATTGGGCTCTTCTTGGACCTGAACTAGATGAATTAAAGGTTGTTTATCATGCTCCTTAAATGTCCCAAGCCCCTCTAGGTCCATCTTACTCCATAAGTTCTGAACAAGCACATTCATTGCTTTTTTAAGCTTCTTTGCCCTAGCTCTTGTGATTGGCCCAATTGGCACCTCCAATAGGTCATTGGCATGATTACGCTTGGTGTTGGGCTGATCCGCATCACTTATTACCTTGTGTAATCATTTGTAAATGATTAAACAACTCCCTATATATAATAGTGTTTAGGAACATACCTCTTTTTCATTATTATCTTCAACTCCTCCCATATGCTAACTGGTCTTTCTATATTTCTTCTTTTTTTTACCTCCAATCTCTCCCACCAAACCATGACATAATCAGAAAACTCCACTATAGCTAACTTAACCTTCTTTTCTTTAGAGTACCTATGGATATAGTTTTGAAACCCAGCCCGGCTCGGCGGGTTGACCCGGGACCCGGCCGACCCAGGGCTGGAACTGGGCTGGGTTTAAGAAAAAATAGGAAAAGCCAAAACCCGGTGTGACCCAGCTGGTTGACCCAGTGACCCGGTTGACCCGACAAAACCCGGTCAAAAACCCGGTTGCAACCCGTTGACTTTTGATTTTTTTTACTAAAACGACTTCGTTTTAATTTTTTAAAAAAAATCAGAATTGACCCGGGTGACTTGGTCAAAACCTGGAACCAGGGCCTTGGACCGGGCCGGGTTTAAAAACTTTGCCTATGGATGTCAAAAATCATCTTCACCTTTTTTTCCCAATCTAAGTAAGCTTCTGTATCAGTTTTTCCCTTAAAGGCTGGGATTTTTAACTTAATACTACCAAAATTTCGATCTACATCACCCAAATAATCGAAATACCCTCTATACTCAAAATCCTTATGTGGCCGAATATATCCCCTCATTGGCCGATTCTCATACCTCTCTCCCCTATGTGTACGGAACCCACTACCACGGTTAAAATCATCATCGGCTTCATCTATAGAGTTTCTAGCAACATTCTCCTTCTTCCTAGCTTCTCTACCCTTTTTACTAAGTCCCCCATCATACCTAGTCTCCAACTTTTCAATCCTAGTCATCAGCTCCCTAAACATAAATTTCATATGTTGTTGTATTCTCGAAAGCCCATCTTCTGGGATTTCACCCTTCTTCTACGGCACACTGTTAGAAGATATTATTTAAAAAAAAACTGCACGAAAAGCATTAGCAATAAAAATAACACCTCACACACTCGTGTTTCACACAAATTTATAGCTTTTTCACTCTAATATGCTCCCTACGCCTTTTTCCACTCAAATTGCATTTTTTTAGTTCTTGAAATCACTTGGCAACAATTCAGAAAAGCAACCAACCACGCAGTGAATTTATAAATTTGATATAGACTCAAGAACCAAGAAATTTATGAAACTAACAAAATGAAACTACGATGACAAATTCACGAGTAGCAATGCAAATTTGTGTGAGTAATATGACGATTCGACAACGCAAAATAAACTAAATGGAAGGAATAATACTAAAGAGATTTACTAAAGAGATTTACTATCCAAACTGAAAATTAAATCAAACAATGATAGAACCTGAAAAAAGATAAAGAGCAACACAAATTCTCAATGACCAATTTTCTTTCCCTAGCTCTCGGTCAAACCCCAGAATGTTGATTTTCTTCTTTTTCTTCTTTTTATGGCAACAATCAAAATTTTCAAGATCAAGCCCCCCCTATTTTTGTATACCAATTTGGCAATCAAGAAAAAAAATTCAAGAACACACCTTTTTTTATGTATATATTGCGGCAAGATCAAGAATTCAACAAGAACACTACCTTATGATTTTGTGTCCAACAATTCAAGAGGATACAAGAACCGTAATGTTTTTTTAATATATGTGGCCGAAACTAATCAAGAAACAAAAGACACAAATTGAAGGATATAACTTGTGATTAGATCTGCTCTGATACCAACTGATACGAATCCTAGCGGAATTGAATGGAATTCACGAACCCAAGATCTATCTAATCTAAGTTTGGTGAAAATAGGATGAGCTTATCACAATGGAAGACCTGCTTCAAGGCAACAAGACTATAAAACAACCCAATCACAATGTCTACACCTGGAGACGAGCAAAAGGAGTATAAATTCACAACAAAGATTGGTCAATTCTTTGAAGAGTTAAAAGTTCAATCAAGAACCAAGATTGACAACCAAAGGTCGGCAAAAATATCAATATTATTAGCCAAAAAAAAATGTGCTGAAAATTATTCTCAAGAGTATTTATACCCCAAACCAAAAACCTTAGTTTCCCTAATGGGTCACATATAAACCCAATTTAAATAATAATCAACCCAAGCTAAAACTAGACCAAACTAATTAAAATAAACAAGTCTGAAACCCAAACAAGTGTTTCCTCATAAAATAAAGAAATTTTAATAGCCCAGCTAATTTAATAAAACAAGTTCGGTTATTTCCACATTCTGTCTGGTAGCAGCAAATCTCAACTTCAAACAGATGGTTCTCTCTCATTTTAAAGAATTAGAGGCGTTCAATATACCGTTGGAAAGGATTGGAAGTCTAGTTTCCAGCCCAACTTGAATCACCTCAACATTCGACCTATAGCTCCATTTATGATTAAAAAAAAAAGGTAGCGAAAGGTCAAACTGACCGAATTTAGTCTTTTTGTCCCAATCCTTATGTAATAGTCTTGGTTCCACCAATAAGCCCCTCTTTAACATAAATAAGATTAACCACGGCTTGATCCTTATTTTTTGATATCCTCTTGAAGTCCACCTTAGCCCACGTATCTTGAAAAAGTTCATTGAAAGCTTTTTTGAACCTCTTTGCTCTAAGTCTTGTAACTAGACCAACCAGAACCTCCAATGGATCTTTTGGTGCTTGGATTGCATCACTACCAATCAAGGTGTAACACTTCTTGAACACCTTAACCATGGGTTCCTCCCTTAGGACCCTCATTAACTTGTCAAAATCAAACAAGACAATCCAACCATTGGGATGAAGTTGAGCATGGCTTGGGTTGTAGTAATAAAAACTTTCCTTTACAAACCCTTGTAAAACAAATTAGTACTCAAACTCGTATAAGCAGATGAGGGCAATAATAATGAAATTGCCCCCAACAGGCTTTCTGGTGACCTGGGTAACATGGTCACCAGCATCCGATATCAAAACCCTATAATATATGGTTGTTTAGTGTTGGTCAGGGACATTTGGTCAAAAGACACAATGCTTCCAGCCTCATCTGGAGGCATCCTTTACAACCTTTCTTGTCCTTTGAGGTTTGAAACCTCATAAGGACTTCTATCTCTCACTCTCTAGTAAAAAAGGAATGAACGACGCCAATTTCAAATATTAGGCCAGTTCTAATGGTTATAGATCCCTAGCAAAAGCCACCAGTTTCGGTCCTAAATCTAAAATCTCCCCTAGAAGACATGATTTTCTTGCCTTTTCTAGACACCATTCTTAAAACAAAATAAAAATCAAGAAAGAAAAGGAAGAGGAGTTATTTGTTTACCTTGAAGTTTCTCCTTTGCAAAGGTTTTCAATCTTGTTTTAAGCTCCTATAATAGGAAAGGTAGAGGAAATTTTCATAAAAGTTAAAAATAGAACTAAGGAAAAAGAAGGGTTTATATATAGGTCATTGCCCTTTACTCCTAAAAATGAATAAAAAACATATATCACCCCATTATAACCTTAGGAAGGCTAAACACCTACTGTATTTATTGCACGCCATTGAGTGGTCTTCTCAAAAAATTTGTTTCGCCTCCCCCTAAAAGCACTTAAAATCATAATAGGAAGACGCCCCTCCTCTAAGGGGCTTTTCAAGTATTTTCACATCAAATGTATAAAGACTTAAGGGCAATTGATGAGTCAATATTTTCAACTCAATATTTTATGCTTTGAAAAAGCCTAAATCCTTAAATAGTGTGTTAGCCTAATCAAATGTGGGGCTGGTATATTACTAGACCCAACATACTTGGGTTCAACCATGAGCTGATACCAAGTCACCATGGGTTTAGCAAGACGCCAAACCCAATATATTTAGGTTTGCCAAGAGTTGAGCACAAGTCATCGTGAATCTAGCACGACGCCAAACCCAATATACTTGGATTCGGTCATAAGTTGAGCTTAAATCACCTTAAGTCTAGCGAGATGCCAAACCCAATATATTTAGGTTCGGCCATGAGCGGAGCCCAAGTCATTGTAGGTCTGGTAACATATCACACTCAATATACTTGGGTTCAGAAATGAGCTGAGCCCAAGTCACTGTGAATATGATAATACACCAATCGCAAAATACTTAAGTTCGACCATGAGCTGGGCCCAAGTCGTTATGGGTCTAGCAAGACGTCATACCTAATATACTTGGGTTCGGCCATCAGTAAAGCCCAAGTTACCATGTTTCTAGAAAGTGGCCAAATCCAATATATTTAGGATTAGCCATAAATTTAGATCCACAGTGACTTGAGCTTGGCTTATAGATAAATCCAAGTATATTCGGTTTGACATCTTGTCATACTCACAATAAATTAGGCTCAGTTTATGGATGAGCTTAATTCATCGTGAGTCTGGCAAGATGTCAGACTCAATATAATTGGGTTGATCCATAAGCCGAGCTCAAGTCACTATTGGTCTAGCAGGATGCAGATCCATTTTCTCTAGGTTTGGTCACACGCTAAGCCTAGTTAGACTTGGAGATCCATGTTAGGATCATATGGTTCTATCTTCAAATTATTTATATAAACTATTCATATCAGAGGTAATCATCTCCCTACATCTATAGATGTATAAAAGGTCTCGTAAGGGGCTTAATATTTTCCATCTTATTAATACTGTGGAAGGGATATTTTTACCTCATTAATGATGTGTAAGAGATATTTATCTCTCATTAATGTCATCAAAAGCAAAGGACTTTCTAGTCCTTCCTTCCCATAAAGATGAAAGGTTTCGGGGTTATAAATACCCCCTGAACCACCCAGGTAAATGATTCACTTTTTCCTACTCTAAATGATCATATATCTCAAAGAATTAATCATAAAATACCAAGAAGAAACACCCTTGTTATTGGAATTTAAAGCTCTTTGTTTCATTTATCACCATTCTCATTTAAAGTTACTGACTTTATCATCAGAGGGTCTTTAAGTCCCACCAATTGAGACTTAAAAACCTAGATTACGAGGTTGTGTCAAAATTGTCCACAATCGTCCAATTAACTTTGTTTTGTCATTTACATCTCCATTTTCATTCTAAATTGAAATATAAAAATAATTAGTATATTTAGATATCAAATAAGTATAGAATACTAAATATTAAGGGAGAAAAACATAACATTTTGCATTCTCTTTAGTACATTATCACAAAAGAGAATGAAATAAGAACTAAGATCTTAATTTTATAGTTGAAGCTGTAGAACATCATTTTAGAAAGCCAAACGGAAGGTATTTGATTTTCTTCTTAACACCTATTTTGGATTCTAAAGCCTAGGTGCGATTTTTCTTGGGTACTCAATGCCATTGCTCAGGAGCTCTTGTTGAAATCTATTCATGATTGGCAATGGCAGCAATATAGGTACTAAAATACCCTCCTCCCCATAACTATTTTTTAATCCACTGACATGGAAGCTAGTACAAGGTGGAGCTCCAATTGGACCCCCATAAACAGCCTTTCCCCATCCAAAATCAATATCTCCAAGTCCAACACGAGTTGCATCAGCAATAAGGAAGCTCCAAACTGTCGTATAATGTGGTCTCCCTTTTAACACCATGAGGTCTGCAGCTGATTTAATGTATTCTTCATTCATCTGGGTCTTCAGTCTCCTCACCAGCTCAAGTGCATATCCCAATGGGCTCTGACACAAGAGTCCAGCCTTTGAAATGGCAGTTGGGTAAGCAAAAGCATTGCCATAGTATCCACTAGGAACTTTTAGGCCTTGCTTTCCACGTACGTTGATCATGACTGATAAACGAACAACCTCCTCGGGGTCAAGTTGAAGAGCAATTGTCCGAGATCTCCATAAAAATGAAGCCAGCACCTCAAAGTTTGAGCATTTTTGAAGGTGGGGTGGAATGTGCTTTCTTATTGATTTCAATTCACTAGGGCCAAAAAAGAAAGAGCGATGGGCCATATATTTCTCATGCTCCTGCAAAGTCATGACTATGGAGGTTTCTGTGTGTGTTAGCTGCTCGTACTCATGGTGCACACAAGTCACTCGAGGTGGGTTTCTTGCATTCAAGATCTCTCTTTCCCACACAGGCAATAGGGATGGTGTGCTTGCTCCTAGTGCCAATTCTCCAACTGTGTTCAAGAATTTTGACAACCCAAGCGAATCACTCATAGTGTGGTTTAGGCGTATTGCAAAGATGAATCCCCCACAAGCCAAACGAGTCACCTGCACACAAAAAAAGAAAAAAAAAAGAGAGTAGATGTAAAGATAATTAGTTGAAGTAATTAGAACCATATATAAAACTTGAAGTTAATTATAAATACCTGAATCAACAGCAACGGGCATCCAAGAATACCTGAAGATCCAGGAACATCATGCAGGAATTCTTCAATATAAGAAAAAGGAGGGTGTATGCTGTCACCTAGTTGGTCAATCGTTACACCTGCATCAGCTTCAACAAACAAGATCCCTTCGCCGGTACAATCAACTAGAAGTTTGCTACGAGGCCCTTCTATAATCCTACCGGCAAAGGGGTAGTAAAACACAAGTGCTTTGCCTAATGCCTCTTTGATAACCTTCACAGGGTCTTCTCTTTTCATGGAAGGATGGCTACGATAGAACATTACAAAAGGCAAATGGAAACGAAGACCTTGCTGGTCATCTATATCTGAGAGTTGTTTTATTTCATGAGGTGTTGGTTTTGATGGCACAATTAGCTGTGGCTCACGACGTTTGACTGAAAATCTTAGTGGAGACGACGAGGATGATGCCATGGTATATGGACTGTAACTTAGGGCAATGAATTTGATTATGCATCACTTAGGGCATTAGGGGGCTCTTATATAATAGTAGTCTCGGCAATGCATGCTAATTTTACGTCTCAAACTCGTGAGTATTAATTTTATTTTTTATATACTGTTAGTTTTTATATTTTAAAAGTGTTTTTGAAGAAATTAAATATTTTTTATTTTAAATTATTTTTTTAAATAATTTTAATATATTGATGTTGAAAATAAATTTTAAAAAATAAAAAAAATTATTTTAATTTATTTTTAAATAAAAAACACTTTAAAAAATAATCGTTAATTCTTCTTAAACTGTTAGATTAGATCTTAAAATATGATTTATATTATTCTCTAACACATCCCCTCAAAAGAAAGTCTTTTAGACTTGAAACTTGCACAGACTCACATTACCTTGTGCTTAATTTTTATCAAATAAATAGGGATGGTGAGATTTGAACTCGTGACCGCGACTCTAATATCATATCAAAAAATTATCTCAATCTAATAACTTAAACTATTAAACTAAATTTCAATATATAATTTATATTATTATACAACAAAACCTTATCAGCAGAGGCTACAAGAATATCATGGTGTTTTAATACTCACCGGCCACGTACACAGAAATGGATTGAAACGTTTAGGGTCCAAAATGATTTCCGGAATATTTGGCGTACAAAGATTGGATCCATCAAAATTCAGAAGGAAGCAAACAATTCAATTTAAAAAAAAAAAATTGAAGTATGAATTCAAGAGAATCTTTGCACTCTATGCCCTTGCAGTGCTGTCTTTTTTCTCATCTCTCTTCCCGATCCAATGTGGACCAGAACTGACAAAACCAGTCGTTGCGTTTAGTACGAGATAGCTTCACATCATCGCACGTTTTCCATGAACACTAACAATAATTGTTGTTGTTGTTGAGTGGTTCTAAGGCAAAGATCGGAGCCTGAATAAAGCTGAATTTCCAACAATAATTGTACTAGTGCTATAAAATAGAGGTCATGATCCCTCTTGCGGGCCATCTATTATTATAATGGTGGGAACGTCACTTTATTAATAAATAAAGATTGAATACTAAGGGTGTTTAAAAAATCAACCATTAAAATAATAAAAAAAACTAAATCAAGAAAAAAAAACTAATTTAAGAATTAGAAAAATTATTTAATAGAGCAAAATATATATATATATATATATATATGCGCGCGCGTGTGTGAATTTAAACCTACGCTAACCCTGAATTATTCTTTCCCTTCAGCCGCTTGCCTCCTTTCTGATGCTAGAAGGAGGAAGCATTTGCAAAGTCACAATGTGAACAGGATATTGAATTGAAGAGAATGGCTGCACATTCAAAGCAAAAAAGATGGATAAGACAAGCGTGGATGCAAAATTCATGCCGCTAAGCCTTACTATTGACAAAATCTACTGTCCTCACCTCTCGCAAGCGATCATAGTTTTTAAACCCGGACTGATTTAAAGCTTGGATTTTGAGTTTTGACCATGTCGCTGGGTCGGCCCGGTCAATTTTTATTTTTAAAAAAATTCAAAACAGCATCGTTTTAATAAAAAAACAAAAGCCAACGGGTTGAAACTGGGTTTTTGACCGGGTTTTGCCAGGTCAACCCGACGGGTCGACCGGGTCACACCGGGTCATGATTTTTTCTATTTTTTCATCAATCCAACCCGATTCCAGCCCCAAATCAACCGGACCAGGTTTCAAAACTACGCTATTCACAATGTCATTGCAAATCCAATTGGGATGCAGCTCATGACAAGAGTTGTTCAACCTTTTAATCCTAAGATCCCCAATGAAAGGTGAACTTCGTTGCTTGCCTTTTCAATGAATACAATAACCACACTAAAACAAGAACACAAAGTATTATTTACGATCAAATTATAAAAGAGAACTTCATGACATTATGAAAACTTTTTTTTTTTTATCTTACAATTTATGGAAGCTCAGCAAAAGGAATACCTAAGTTAGTTTTCTCGCATTTTCATTGCATGTCATATAATATGACTCTTTTTTTAATGCAAAAGAAAAAAATAACAACATAGAGGTGTTATCAACACGTTTTCTAGTATAAAAAAAAACTTTAATTGTGAAATGAAAAGTTAATATATGCTTTTAATAAAATAAATATTGAATTACATACATAAATAAATATTAAAGGGAATTCTTAACACTAACTAAAAACTATGTTAGAAAATTAAGAGATAGATACATATTAATATATCTAATTTCATGTCGTGTGAAGTTTTTTATCTAACTATATGGCATTAAATGTTTTTAATAGAATAGTAATAGTTGAAATTTTATTTAAATATAATAATTTTATATTAAAATTTTCTTATTAATATTTCTTGCTAACCAAAAAGGTATTTTTTCCAAAATATGTTGTTTACCCAATAAAAACTAAAAGCAACTAGAATGAATGTAAGAAAAAATTTGAATGATTTGAAATAAGAATAAAAAATGTATCTTTTTAATTAATAAATGAGAAATTAGCTGGAAAAAAAAATTAAAGGCCGATCTACCTATTCTGACAAGATGGAGGATAAAAAACACCTTAATAGTACTCTCTTTTATCAAATAAAACTCATTGATATTAAGATCATGCTTTTTGTTGTTGGAAAGTGGTCACACAATAACTTTCTCTCTTATTTTTTTTATCACTTCCTCTCTCATATTTCAAGTTGAGAAACTGAAAAATAAGCAAAATGAAGTTTTAAATGAAAGTTGAAAACCCAAAAACCGAAGAGATCAAAAATGAAAAATTGAGAAACTAGAGGGATTAAATTGCAAAAAGTGTGCCTAATGAACAGTAAAAAAAAAAGGAGGGAACAAAGCCTAGTGTCTTGTTTCAATGTCAAATTTGGTCCTTAAAGTTTTAATGTTTAGCAAACAATCAAATTGAGTATTGTTATGCCAAATTAACATTAAAATATTTTATTTGAGATTATGAGAACCCATAAATAGGTAATTAAAATAAATTATCAGCCTAAAATCCCAGTCAATGCAATGTGTGAGGACAAATTTGAAAAAAGAAATCAATGATCAAAGTAAAAAATGATTCGAGGAGCAAAAAAAAAAGAAATCATTGTTTCAATCCATAATGATTCCTCTCACACTACATAGTGAAACACTAAGCAGCTTTATGTTTTTTTTCAATTAGTATAATGTAAATTAAGTAAAATCACAACACATACAATATTTAATAAAAATTGCATTAAAAAAAATTTTAATATATAAAAATATTAATAGTTATGTAACTTTTTTTACCAATCTCATATTTGGATAATTTTCTTATTGGTATAGTTTTTTTATCGAGTGCTAATTGTGATTTTCTTCTTTTTATAATTTGGTGATAATTGGACAATTTATGTATAGCTATTTGTTCAAGGTGTAAAGTTCTTCAAATTTATGTTTGCATATAACATATTACTATTTGTTAGTAGTAAACTCTCAAATTAATTAATCAACCTAAGAAATAAAGTTCAATAGTAATTTTATGATTAAATTGATATGTTATTGTTGTAGTTTATATCTTATAAGCAAATATCAGGGTAAAGCAGAGCATACTGTACCGAGTGAAGTGGTACGGTAAAGTGTTATTATTGAAAATTACTGATATCCCTTAGATGGTTGGACTTTTGGGCAGTTTAAGGTCTACTATAAATATATATTATGTAACCCTATTTAACATATAGTGAAAATATAGCTCCTCACTCATGTGGATATAGGCATATTGTCAAACCACTTTAAATCTTATATTTTCTAGTTTTCTCTCCTGTTGCAATATTCATCAATAATTTCTGCATGTTTTTTCACAACAATCATTGTGTTGGAAATTTTTTTTAATTAACATGATTTAAATAAATTATAGGTGAATGATAAATTAATATAAAAAAACCCTTGGTTTTTCTATATTTTATTCTTAATTTATGGTGGATAATCAAACATTGATAATGGTGAGAATTAATTCTTAAACCTTTTAGCTTCCAAAACTCACTATAAAAAAAAAAGAGGTAAAAAAGAGTTTCTAGATTTTTTCACACTCTTTCTCACCTTATTTTTAGTGTTTTCTTTCTCTTTTATGCTTTGGTTTTTTCTTCCAAATCTAGAACTTAGGTTTATCTTGTTGAAGATATTTGTATTTCATATTCTTTGATTGAAATACCTTTTTTAGAAGTGCATCTAAACTAAGTGGTGTTTTTGGAATCTTAAGAGATATATTGCAAACATCGCAGTTGCACAAGTGAGGAGCAATAAAGCTTTAAGGATAAATAATTCATCATTGACAACAACAAAAATCTCATTAGTTTAAAGTGCTTCAACAAGTAAGCATCTTTCTTTATTTTAATTTAAACATAGATATTTTTTATTACTAGTCTGCACGACACAACTTTGAGTTAATATCAATTGCAAGTTTGATTATATGCTTAGTATGCATGCTAGAATTCTATTATTATTTTTATGTTGAAAGCATGTTTGACATTAGTTATGCTTTTACATGATTATGGTCTTAAACAAGTATAAATTCTAGGCTTTTGTTTGATATTTTTTGTTTAGCATGCTTTTATGATGATAAACTAATTATTTTTGGTCATTAATTTAATATATATTTACAAACTTTGATTTACATAGAGTTAAATATACAATTACAAGAAGACACAAATATTTGAAGACCTAATAAAGGATCCGATTGAGAATTTGTATAAAAGTCGAGGACTTAGATAAAACTGTATTGTTCCTTTTTTTAATGACTAGGAGCTAAGACCACACCCTTGGACTTTATGCTAGATAAACTCTAGATAGAAGTATAGCTAGTTTGATCCAACTTCAAGTTAAAAGAGATTCATGGACTCAATCAGTTATAAACCCCTAGATAAAATCCATAAAATTAATAAGGAAACTATTATGTTAAATGAGTAAATCGAGAACTGGAATTAAAAAGGTGACTTTGGATTTTGGGAATTTAAAATAAAATGTTCATGTGTTAGTTTAGAAAGTAAAAGTAAGAAAATAGTGGGAAATAAAAACCAAATGAAAATGATAAAAGGGGAAAGTGATGTTATGGGATAAGGTTTAATGAAATTCCATGTGGTCAACTTAAACACGGTATTAAAAATGCGTTTGAATCTAGAAAATATAACCCGACAAACATAAAGAGTATGGTGTGAACCCGTAGCCTGAAAAATTAATAAACTAGTGATTAATGTGGAGATTTTTATAAAGGTGGGGTAAAATATTTATAAAATTAATTTGTAATTTTTAAACAAATTAATGTATGGTTTTATGCACCAATGACTCTAACCACCAGTATAAACCTGCATATGATCGCACAATTTTAACATGTAAAGGGATGAAATTTAAGGAATACATTTATTATAAATATGGATGTAAGTCCCTAATGAATTATTTTGGAAATATTGATTATTTTAATTGGTAAAATAATACATAAATTCAGATTTTGGAGTAAAAAATTACATGCTGACTAGTTTTACGTCATCAAGCATAACTCTCAATCTGATCATTAGATTGGGCTGAGAGTTTATTTTTCTTCTCTCTTGAGAGATTGTGTGAGGGGAAAAAATATCAGAGGGGGAAGAGACATACATAGATGCTGAAAAATAGGGAGAAAAGAAGAGAGAGGGAGAGAGAGACTACAAGAGAAAGAGAAAGAGAAAGAGAGAGAGAAGCTTGGAGGAGGAATGAGAAATTGGAAACATTGGTTTGCAAAGGAAAGGTTTAAGCATCCATCTTGATTTGTAATGTATCTTTAAGCATTAATATTGTCATTAATTTAAGTAGTTAGCATGTTAGTGTTGAATTTCAATTTTTTACTTAATTAGGGTTCTTGAGTGATTTTAGGGGAATTACAAATTACTTGTGAAGTCATGTAAATGAGCTAGAATAACTTAAGAATTATGTGAAACCATTTGTTATTGAAGTAGAAAACTTGGTGAATTAATGGCCAAAAGCATTGGTTAAGTAAGAAAGAATGGAAGGATGAATTTAAGTGGGTTTAATATTTATAATTGTGTATAATTATACATTGTATCATAATTCATATGATTATTGAAATGGAATTAAATATTGAAATTGAATATGATTGAATGATGCATGTATTTTGATGGAGGAATGTTGTGATCATATAAAGTTATAACGTTAAATTTTAATATGACCGGGTTGTGATTTATGAGATATGCAATTAGTGATAAATTAAAGGAAATCAAGACAAATTATAAAGAAGAAAACTTGGTGTTTTGTTAAGTCAATGGCTGGCCATGTTGGGATGAAAATGTGAAGTTACGGAGTTAAGTGAAATGTTTACATAATGTGTTGGTGCATTGATAATGATCAAATGAATTTGAATATTTCATCTAGTCACAGTTGAATGTCTATTATATTTTGAATTAGAATTTTATGATTAATGTATGGGATAAATAAATTATGGTTATGTTTGGTCTGTAAAATGTATAATGAATGTTGATAATGTGTGGTGATTTTAACATACATGAGTATTTTGAGAAATATTGAGCAATTGTATTGTTTAATCAAATGAAATTGTGTATGGATTATTAATAAACAAAATTAATGGATAGCAAGATAAATGAAAATGGTGTGGATTTTTTATGGAATTGAAAAGTATAAGAAGTTTCTCTTGTCAATTAAGTTAAGAATGTGAAATGAATGAGAAGTTGAATTATAATTTTCAATATGGGTTGAATAGGTGATGATGATTAAATCCTTATTGGTATAAGAGATGTTGCGGAATCAGTAAGGTAGTAGGGAATCATTATAAAAACTCAAACAACAGGTAGGTGTCTAACACCTATATTCTGTAATATTTTCATCAATAGAATTGTTAGATTTACTTCCTTATGTTTCTTGTAATAGTATGGAAAATCTTTAAATAAGAAAAAGAAAGAAAGAAAGGAAATGGATGGAAAAACATGATTAACTGCTCCTGATATGAAGGTTAATGATAGCAAAGAGTTATTTCACATCGATATTATTGAATGTTAAATGAAAGTATTTATAAAAGACTTGACTAGCTATTTTGGGATTCGAAACACTAATGATATCAAAGGGTTACATTGATATCGGTATTTACTTGAACGTGATTAGTCGATCCTGATAAGAAAAACTAATGATGCTAATAAGGTTCATTAGTATCGACATAACCACCCAAAGGATAGAAAATAAAAGAAAAGTGAATTTATACATATGCATATCCATTGCTCGAATACTTAAATCAATTATAGAAATAATCACTCTCTTGTGACCCTTTCACAAAGACTTTTCTTCCATACAACTTCACAATTTATTTCACAAAGACTTTGTTGTGTTAAGTTAATAGAGGATCTAGTGGTGAAATTTATAGATACTAATGAGTGATGCCTTATATTAATTATGTGTTACATATATTTTTCATTGAAGACCTCAGTTTCTTTTAAAGTGTCACCGAGCTAACTAGACTTACATGTTGAAAGAATCTTTGTATTTTCGAAGTATTACCTTAAGAATGCTTTATATGTATGTAATTTAGTAAGTGTTTGTAATCAGAAATGTGAGGAAATGAATTTTGTATCATTGTAGTAATTAATGAAGTTGTTTGATGGTGAGTTAAGATTGCCCTTACTATTATTATTATTATTATTATTATTATAATTATTATTATTATTATCATTATAAAAAAAATTACCTAAATTTTATGTACTTGATCAATATAGTGCAGGTTGTTACATCAATGGTCTATAAGGATAGAGAAGAGAGGTTCTTGAATACTTGTGGGAGGCAAAACTTGATCATGATCGTATAAATTCAACTTTTTTTATCCAATAGTTCATTTTTCAATTTTTAAGTTTAAGAGTAAAGAGAAATTTATCGAGTACTGATGAAGAAGAGAGAAAGTCATTGGTTGAACATATTCCGAGGATAAAAAGATCGATCTTAGTGTTAATGAGTTTTATTCAAGTTTAGACAAATCTTTCTCATATGGGTTTGGAGAGATGTCAAACTCAGCACCCTTAGACTTGAATTGTTCTAGCTCCAGATATATATGGAGTTAATAATCTTTTTAAGACTGATATTCGGTCACAAGGATTTGTTTGTCCATTCTTATATATTTTAACATAAAATGTTAAAAACCAAAAATGATCATCTCTCTATATACCTAGGTATATAAAAATCTCCTAAGGGCCTACCATATTTTCATCAATATTGATATTATGTAAAGGATATATATCATCCATTAATGTTGTGTAAAGGATATTTACTTCTCATTAATGTTATGTAAAGGATATTTATCCCTCATTAATGCTATCAGAAGGAGATGACATTTCAACCCCTTCATTCAAGCAACATGACAAAGTTCAAAGGCTATATATACCTTTTAAATTACCCAGGTAAAGGGTTCCCTTTTGTCCTAATCTCTAAGCATTCATATGCTTATTCTCAAAGCATTTATCATATACAACTAAGAACAAACACTCTTGTTCTTATAGTTCTCTTATTTATTGCAATCTCTTATTAAAAGTCATTGACTTTATCATTAGAAGGTCCCAAAATCTCACCCAAAAAATTGTTTTGCAGGTGCAAGTCTTATATCACCAACCATTAATTTCTTGAATTCTAAAGAAAGGAATATTGACATAAATGTGTGATCATCTTCTATCTAAACACTTTAAAAACTTGGTAAGTCGTCAGAACCTTCAAAATATAATTCTGACTTTACCATCAAAAACAAAATAAATTCATAGTATAAATGTGAAAACCAAGTTAAATCCAAGAGAAATCACTACTAGAAAATTGATAAATACAAACGGAAATACCGAGGGAATATTTCCGTCGGTAAATTTCCGAGGGATTTTACCGACGGAAATATTCCCTCGGTATATACCAAGGGAATTACCGTGGGAAAAAAATTAAAACAAAGTAAAAAAAAAATGATGACATGTCATTTTTACCAACGGAATTACCGACGGAATAAATTCCGTCGGTAAATTTGTTGGTAAACTGTGAACACTGTTCATCATGTCAATTACAAAGGGAATCACCGACGGAATTTTCTGTCGGTATTTTCCAGAGAGCTCCAGAACTGTTCACTTTCCAATTGCACTGTTAATTGTTGTTCTTTATGGACAAAATCACCGACGGATTGAAAAGTCGTCGGTGTTATTTGGCGGTTTTCTAAAAAAATTCAATTAATTTAAAATTTTCATTTAAATATTACAGACGGAATCACCGACAGATTGAAAAGTCGTCAGTAATTTTTTGGCGGTTTCTGAAAACTTTTTACGAAATTGAAATTTTAAATTAAATATTACCGATGGAATTACCGACGGAATAATTAAAAAAATATTAATATTCAATTATCCGTCGGTAACACGCCCCAATAAAAAGCCCGAATCCCCTTATTTCATAAGAGACAGACCCATTTCTTATTATTATTCTTCTTTTTCTTGTTCTTTTACTTCTTCTTCTTCTTCTTCTTCACTATATGTAAAAAAATCATTTCTTATCTATTTCTTTCTCTTCTTTTCTCTCCTCATCTCCTTCTCTTTTCCTTCATGCTTGGGTATGTCTTCTTCTTCTTTTTTCTTTTATCCTCTTAGTTTTTTTTTAATTAATATGCTTAACGAAATTTTTTTTCTCTCCTTAGCTTCACTTGCAACTACATTAAGGTAAGATTTTTATTTTTTCTTCTTTTTTCATGATTTT
>Ga0307518_10001595_pt1 | contig 16744 bp, 10 predicted proteins | sample 25_EM_MG_FD_203889 | JGI IMG/M metagenome (GOLD analysis project Ga0307518, IMG submission 203889) | Populus trichocarpa ectomycorrhiza microbial communities from riparian zone in the Pacific Northwest, United States - 25_EM | ecosystem: Host-associated > Plants > Roots > Unclassified | place...
TATTTTAATTAGTTTGGGCTAGTTTTAGCTTGGGTTGATTATTATTTAAATTGGGTTTATGTGAGACCCATTAGGGAAACTAGGGTTTTGACTTGGAGTTTAAATACTCTTTAGGAATAATTTTAGGTCAGACTTTTGATGATATTTTTTCAGCATTGTGGCCGACTTTTGGTTGCTCAATCTTGGTTCTTTATTGAACTTTCAACTCTTCAAAGAATTGACCATTCTTTGTTGTGAATTTATATTTTCTTTGCTCGTCTCTAGGTGTAGGCGTTGTGATCGAGTTGGTTTATAGTCTTGTTGCCTTGGAGCAAGTCTTCCATTGTGATAAGCTAATTCAAATCTCAACAAACTTGGGTTAGATTGATCTTGGGGTCACGAATACCATTAAATTCCGCTAGGGTTCGCATCAGTTGGTATCATAGCTAATCTAATCACAGGTTATATCCTTCAATTTGAGTATTTATTGTTTCTTGTTTGATTCTTGATAGATTTGGCCACCTATATATATATATATAAAGGAGGCTTGATCTTGAAATCTTCATTACTGCCGTAAAAAAAAAAAGAATCACTTTTTTTTTGTTTTGGTCGAATACATGCTTGAGAAAACCTTGATCATTGGGAAATTGGTTAGTCTTGATTCGTGAATCTTTTAGTAGTCTTGTTTGTGTTTCTTGAAAATTTGGTTAGTTTAGTTGATTTTCTTGAGTTTCTAGAATTTTCTTGAATTAAATCATTAGTTCTTGATAATTTGTAATTGTTTAGCTCTTTTCTGATTTTTTTTTATTTCGTGTCTTCAAATCATCATATTATTCATACAAATTTGCATTGCTATTCGTGAATTTGTCATCGAGTTTCGTTTTGTTAGTTTCGTATTTTCTTGCTTCATGAGTCTATATTAAATTTATAAATTCATTACATAGTTGGTTGCTTTTTCTGAATTGTTGCTGAGTGATTTCAAGAACTAAAGAAAGGTAATTTGAGTGGAAAAAGGCACAGGGAGCATATTCAAGTGAAAAACCTATAAATTATTCAAGTGAAAAACCTATAAATTGTGTGAAACACGAGTGTGTGAGGTGTTATTTTTATTGCTAATGATTTTCATGCAGGTTTTAAAAAAAATAATGTCATCTAACAGTGTGTCACATAAGAAGGGTGAAATCCCAGAAGATGGGCTTTCAAGAATACAACAACAAATGGAATTTATGTTTGGTGAGCTGATGACTAGGATTGAAAAATTAGAGACTAGGTATGACGGAGGGCGTAGTAAAAGGGGTAGAGAAGCTAGGAAGGAGGAGAGTGTTGCTGGAAACTCTACAGATGAAGCCAATGATGATCTTAACCATGGTGGTGGGTTCTGTACACATAGGGGAGAGAGGTATAAGAATCGGTCAAGGAGTGGACATATTCGGCCACATAGGGATTTTGAGCATACAGGGGATTTTCATGATTTGGGAGATATATACCGAAATTTGGGTAGTATTAAGCTATAAATCCCAGCCTTTAAGGGAAAAATTGATCCGGAAGCTTATTTAGATTGAGAAAAAAAGGTGGAGATGATTTTTGACATCTATAGGTACTCTGAAGGAAAAAAAGGTTAAGTTAGCTGTAGTGGAGTTTACTGATTATGCCATGGTTTGGTGAGAGAGATTGGTGGTAAAAAGAAGAAGGAATAGAGAAAGACCAATAAGCATATGGGAGGAGTTGAAGATGATTAGTACTTAAAAGTGTATTTTTATCAAGGTTTTATATCATCATTTTGCATTTAAAGTATCAATAACTCCATAACTAGAGCATGTTTTATAATAACATGTCTAATAATATAAGATACCTTTAATTTATGGTAAATGTTCATCTTAAATGCATGCCTACCACATAAATCAAAGGATTGATTGATGAGTTTAACTACTGAAATTGAGAAGACAAAGAGAGGGCTAAGTTTAGAAAATAGATGCTGGTTCAGTCCAAACTGGAACACCATTCGGTTATTAGATCATAACTGGAGCTGTAGAACTTGGATTTAGGTCTGGTTTATATGTATGGAAAGCTAAGACATAGGCCTAAGACTTTCATGAGAGTCCAAGATTTATAAATGCTATTTTTTAGTTCAAATGGTAGCAACAACGGAGAAGTCAGAATCTGTCCTGCAGCCCAGACATTGTTCAGTGTTCAGCCCATATCTTGAGTTCTAAAAGTCTAAATGCACCGATTCTTTTTTTTTTTGGAAAGTTGAGACAATTGCCCAAAACTTTCATGAAGACTATCTATTCAAATTCTGATGTTAGCAATGGCGTTTTCTGCAGATAAGAAGATATGGATTGTTACCAAGTCAAGAGGTGGCCACCCACTCAACAATTAGTCATCAAATCAATAGTTCTGAATTTTGGCCTATAAAAGGAGGCATTTGCCATGCATTTAGACATCTTGGTTTTCAGATCAAAATCATTTCCTTACTTGCTTTCTTTCTTTGTAGTTTTAATGTTCTAGTTTTATTTCATATTATAGTTTCATTAATCTCTTGTTTATGCCTTTCATTTCCTTTACTATACTTATATAATCATGTTCTCTTGTTTATTTATGTTTCACTAATGGTGTTAGGATAAGTATAATATAAACTCAATATGGACTTCAATGATTATATCCTTAACAACTTGCTATTAACATGTCTTATCATTTTTATCTTATTAATTCTTAATATCTTACTTGTTAAATGGTTAATCTAGATTTGTGTTGTATAACACTTGGTACAACAAATACTTTGCACTTTCATAGCCAACCGTATGGTATAACCTACACCTGTGCTATGAAAGGAACCTGATTTGTTGTTAACATAAGTTAGTATCATGAATTCTTGACAATATTTAAAAGTTTGGTGTTACTTGAATAAGATAATTAATATGATCATGTTAATAATTTATAATGAGCTATTAATGACAAATCATCTGATTGAAACCTTCTTTGTGTGTGGTTTCCAGTTGAGTAATAAAAAGAGTTTATATTATACTTATTTGAAATACCATTAGTGGATCCTCTAACCTTGACAACTGTTTTTATCATTGTTTAATCTTCACATCAATCTTACATCTCTAAATTCTCTTTAACTCATTATTATTATTATTATTATTATTATTATTTCTAATTCATATAGTTAACCTCCATGTGGTTCGACCCTAGTCTTGCCGGGTTATTTATTACTTTGACACTCCTGCACTTGGGAGAAGACATCAATCTTTTGATCGTTTCAAGTTTTTGGCGCCGTTGCCGGGGAGGTAAATTCCTGTATAAATTATAATATTTATTTTATTTTTTCTTTTCACTTTTCTTGTATCTAACTTTTGTTTCCTTTTGTTTTGTTTTGTTTTCTTCTTGCATTTTATTCTCTTCCTACACGTTGTCACACTTGGACATCGCGGCGACCAATTAAAAATAATATCTCGATATAGAAAAATAACAGATATCTGGCATCTTGTTCTTTTAGAGGAAAATGTCTAGTTTAAGGAGTCGCCACCTAGTATTATGGTCACTAGGAACCCTAACTGGTCAACAGAGATTCTATGGGACGAGACTGGTCACGCAAAAGGGAAGATGCTATCACCCCTTAAGTGCCCTACCTATGGCAGGCTGCATTGCTGGTTTGGCCTAAAATTGCTAAGAATTTGTTCTCCTTTTTCCCTTTTTTATTCTTCCTTTCATGTTCCTGACTCTAGCGTCAGTGAACAATTCCTACGAATATTTCCAACTCTGGCGTTAGTAAATATTGCACAAATCCAAAAAATATGATACTCTTGACTCTGGCGTCAGTGAATATTTTCGCAAAAATGAATTTGAAGAAGAAATTTTCCATGTCATTTTTTTCTTGTTTATCCTTTATTATTATTTGCCCTTTTTAGATGGAAGTAAAAAAACATTGCACGACATATTGACATTTAACAGTAATAGTCCACAGACTGATCATATCTACAAAAAATACAAACACAGAAAAAAATAAAACAAAGTGCGAGGGGCCCACAAATTAATCAACGAAGGTCCCAAATATTTTTTGGAATTTTCTGTTATCGAAAAGGGGTTCATTTGGTCAAATATCAAATTCGAATGGGCATAAAAATTATGGCCAAGGCATAAGGGTGTGTTTTGCCAAACACACCCTTAGCAAACACACTTTTGGGCCTACTGGGCCTACTCCTCGTTTTGTTTTGGGAGGGGGCTGAGTCCAGCCCAGCCTGCATGGGCTGGGTTAGACTCAGCCAGCCCAGCCTGGTCACTGGCCCAACCAGTGACCCGGCTGGGCAGCAGGCACGCGTGGTTCAAACCACGGGTGCGCTGCACAGGGCGAAGGTAATTAAATTACCTTCGCCCTGTTTCCTTTCTTCTGTAGTGAAAAAAATGCAGAAACAAAAAGAGAGAAGGAAGGCCTTACCTGGCGACGACGAAGGTGATTGGTGGAGATGGAGATGAAAGTGATGGTTTTCCGGAGAATGTTATTCTTTCCCTTGCTCTTGTGTTTTTTTTGTTATGGGTTCTCTTTTCCTTTGGTTTTTTTTGTTCCCCTGTTTTCTGCTCCCTTTTTCTTTCGGTCTCTCCCCTGCCTTTTTCTTTATCTCTCCTCTCCCCTTGCTCTGTCGACTGCTGGGTATTTATAGGGACCAATCCTCCTCTCCCTCAGCCTAACGTCTCTCTTCCTGATAAGCACGACTGAGGGAGACGGTTCCTGTTAGGATTCGGATGCGAAGCCTAATCCTTATCTCGCCGGGTTGTGATTATCATGAAGATAAAGATTACTTTTCTCTGTTTTGATAGGACTAGGATGCTGGTGCTTCACACTTTCGTTTCCTTCTTTGCAGGCGGGCGTTCGACACTTTGAAGATGAAGATGACGAACAGCGCCTGATTGAAACGACGTTGTTTTGGGGCTGGAAATGGTTATTTCTAATCTGGTCCTTGAAGTTTCTGGATCCTTGCATTCAAACCCCTGGTCTTTTAATTTCAGATTTTAACCCCTATATCATTCAATTAAATTAAAACAAAAAACAAAAAGGGTCCAAATTTGGGTTACAACAGTTGCCCCCTCTTTACCATGCTTACGGTGCAAAGATATTAGAAAATTTATTTTCTTTTGACTTTGTATAGTAAGTTTTGTAAAGAAGAATAATTGTGAAAACCCTTCTTCTTTTCCTTTTTTTTATTTATTTTTGTTTTTTTAAAAAATGATCTAATTGTTCCAGGCGACCTGCCCGATAAAGAATGAAACGCGAAAAGGGTTTCGCGAGTGGTCTAATTGTTCCAGGCGACCTGCCCGATAGGAAGAAGCAACGCGAAGGATTTCACGAGTGGTCTAATTGTTCCAGGCGACCTGCCCGATAGGAAGAAGGATCGCGAAGGATTTCGCGAGTGGTCTCATTGTTCCAGGCGACCTGCCCGATGGTGAAAATACAGATTTTTCTTTTTTCTTTTTTTTAGAAGTGGTCTCATTGTAATGGGTGACCTACCCAAATGGAAAAAAATACAAAAAAAGGGTCTCATTGTAATGGGTGACCTACCCAAGTAAAAAAAAGAAAGGGTCTCATTGTAATGGGTGACCTACCCAAGTAAAAAAAAGAAAGGGTCTCATTGTAATGGGTGACCTACCCAAGTAACAGGAGAAAGAAAAATGAGGGCTCAAAGGCGCACTTAAAAGGATGGTCGAGGGGTTGAAGGCGCGCTCGAAAGGAGGTAGGGTTAGGAAACGCACTACCTTGGATGGTCGAGAAAAGGTGGTGGAAAAATACAAAGAGATTTTTTTTTTGCGGCCTAATTCTCATGGGCGGCCTGCCTAAGTTAAAATTTCTCAAATGTGAAAAATTTTCAAAAGCAATTTCAAACTTGGTCATTTCAAGGTGACCTTCCATTTGATGGATCTCGTCAGAGATTTCTCCTGTGAAGTTTGCAAAACTCATTATCCAATGTCTTAAAGTTTAGATGATATGCATGCATCTTTACCTGATTTGAAATATAGGCCCCCATTTCTCCTTAATCTTCTTGCTGCTTGATTGGTGAGAGCTTGCTACGTCTGATTTGGGTCATCGTTGTCATTTGGCTTCTAGCCCACTCAAGTTGGCCCATGTAAGTCTCTTCCCAGATTTGTTTACACGCTTCAGGTTTCATGGTGCCCATCGTGACTCACTTTCTTGCTAGAGATTTTCTATCTCATCAAATAGTTTGAAGGATCATTCATTACTCCCCTTTCCACTGCCAAAAACATTTGGTGTCACTTGTTGAAAGGATCAAGCTGCCTTTTATAAACCACAATGCCCCCTTATCTTGTTGTAGGAGATATTCCTCTTCTTTTTTTCTTTCTTTATAGAAGGGATCGATTTTCCTTCTAAACACAATGTTGCCCCCTTGTATTGGTCATTGCCTCTAAGTGTGTTCTGTCAACGACTCAGACAAATAATGGTTTTAAGTGACCATTCTCTCATTTCTCTCCTTTTTTTAGTTTGGTGAAGGAATATCTATTCAGAATGAATCTTGAATCTTCATCTTGCATTTTGAAAACAAAAATTGTCTGATGTAAGTTTAAAAGCATTTGCTTTTGAAATCTTGCAACTCCTTGGTTTTTTTCTTGGAAAAGAGATTATTTGCTCTTGTATTTGGCGATGTTGTCTTTGGTGAAAATATGTCATGAGGTGACTTTCTGTTTTTATGGGTTTCAAAGTGAAGGGCTCGAGAAAAAGCTTGAGGTTTTGTTTGAGAAAAATTGTCTCTTTTTGAATACTCATTTTGTCAGCATGAATAATAATGAGTAGCTTCTTCTCGATGTCATGACTCCTATGAAAAAAATACTCTTCACATTTTGAGAGTCTTGTTTATTGTTCCAGGTTGCTTACTTGCTTGATTAGAAAGGACTTCTACAGGCACGTAATGTAGGCTATGGTGTTTGGTTATAAAAGAAAATGATTCATAAGGCTCAAAGAGTGTTTCAGGGTTTCAAAGACCGAGGATCACTTATCAGCAGTTCGACTCTTTGTGTCATTCATCTTTTCTTTTGCCGCTCTTCTTTGATTTGCTTTTTCATTGTTTTGCTAGGGCACACTTACTTTATCTTGGTTATCACTCTTTCTTGTGATTTGGGCATGCCCCCTAGCATTTGAGTTTCTTGGGCTCTTTTGCCTTTCTGGTTTTCTTATGGCTTTTTCATCTTTTCTCATTGAAATTTTCACTTGCCCCCAGTGTGGGGTGTGATCCTAGTCAAGATTTTTCATGAAAGAAAAATTATTCAGGCTAAAAAAGGGACTGCAAGGGATATACTTTTTTAGAATGTGAAAGGAATAACAAAGATGGCATTTCCTCATTTCAAATGCAAGCAGTTAAGATCAATAAACTTTGACCTCGTCCAATATGATGGTTTGGTCTTTGCAAAGAGATGTATTTCATGAGTCTATGAGCAACGAGTTCACTTCATACCATTATTCATACATTTAAAACAAACATGTCTCAAGAGTCATGGTGTGAGGATGACAATTCAATTTCTATTCGTGCATTTTTGGTTCAAAGTTTAGTCACCTCAATGAAGGAGTTGCTTGATTCATGTGTCATTCTACAAGTAGAATGTCATAAATATTGTTTTAAATAAACACCAGATTATTTTTGAAATCAATGCAAGTTCAATTTTCAAAATTCCTTTGGGGAAACTGATTTTGGTAAAAGCGATGAATTGAGTCTACGAGATCACGCGAGGCTTCAAAAGTGTATTTGTGAGTGCGTAGAGGGAATCCCTTTCAAGATATTTTGGTTGTAAATCGGAGAAAGAGACACAATTGAAGGACAAACTCATTATTTCTTTGAAATCCTAAGAAGTAACAAAGACCTTATACTAGCAAGGTGACATATAAAAAGGGCTAAACACTTATCAATCATCGATTGGAATTTCTGGAATCTTCTAATTGTCCCTCTCCTATGAATTCCTCGACAAGGGCACCTTTCTAATAGTCAGTTAGGGTCACACATAGACCAGTCTTAGCCTAGTGACATTGTGGCTTCGTCTTTAGGAGAAATGATCTCTAGATGTCTTTGTTTTGGTAGCTCTTTCTCTTGCCTTTATAATCACCTTCAACATTATAAACTTTGGTTTCTTTCTTTTCTCTAGTGAAACGTGTCTCCTCGGTCGAGTCACCAATCCTTCCTAAACAGATAGCTTGTTTAATCCTCTCAGCTATAGCAACCAAGTCAGAAAAATGTTGTGCAGAGCTTCCAACCAGGTATTCAAAGTATGGGGCCTTGAAAGTGCTGACAAACAAGTTGATCATCTCCTTTTCCAATAAAGGAGGATTAACCTGTGCGGCAGTCTCACGCCATCTTTGAGTGTATTCTCTTATGGACTCCTTGTTGTCCTTTTCCATAGCTTGCAAGCTTGACCTATCAGGGCCCACATTCATATTGAACTTATATTGCCTAATGAAGGCATCAACCAAGTCCTTCTATTTTTTTTTATCTTGGTATTGTCTAAACGTATGTACCAAGTAAGGGCAACGTCACTCAAATAGTCTTGAAAAAAGTGAATCAACAGTTTCTCGTCATGGACCACCTCAGCCATTTTGTTGTAGTATGCCTTGAGATGAGTTACAGGGCATTGAGTTCCTGTATATTTAACGAACTCTGGCACCCTAAACTTCTTAGGAATGACTATGTTAGGTACCAAACACATCTCAACAGCTTTTATATGGTCATGCAGGCTAGTTCCCTCGAATTCCCTCAGCCTTTGTTCCAGGGCAGCCCATTTGTCCAGGCCATCTTCTTTTACCATCTTGTTCTTTTGAGATTCCTTCATTGTAAGGTCAATGGTAGATGACATTCTTATGGGATATGCTAGTTGAGCCAATTGGGAATACATAGCCTGTTGAGACACCTCACTTGCCCCCAGATTCTGTGGATTTACGAGCATAGATTCAGGCTGAGCTGTAAATTTTGCCTCTTCAGGTTTAGATCTTGAGGCCTGTTCGAGTAGGCTAGTAAGCCTTGCGACTTCTTCTCTAAGATTTTCCATCTCTTTTTGATGTTGGGCTTCCAACTGGGCTTTTTCTTCGTTTTCCATTTGTCTGTTTCGCAGTTGAGTATTATAAGTGTGTTTTCAATGGGGGACCTATATTTCACTTGGAGTGTAGTATTATGACAGTTTATAAGTGTATGTTCAAACATGCATGAAGATGAATGCAACATATTGGGTATGGATTCGCCTTTTAGGGGGTGACATAATGATCGCTATTCTTTGGATGTGTGGTCAGATCCAAATCCGATATGCATTGCAATACCAAGAGGAGATATGTTTAGCCTTTTGTCATTTGAGCTTTCAGTCACATTCTTAGTGTCTTTCATTATGCATCTAAATACCTTTGAGTAGCGGTATCTCACCGACATCCAGTTTAGGGTAGTCTCCGTCGGTCATTTGCAAGGATTCAGACTCAAGTCCATACTCATCAGTTGTTATCTTAGAAATAACTGTCATTATGTCACCCAAAAGCACGTTAAGCTTATCTCAGTGAATTTACGCAGGGATTAACCTAAAGGATAGGTTCTAGTCATTAAATGCATCAGGGTAGTTTTGCTATCTAGTCTCAACGGTCTTTTGCATGCTCAGTGATCGCCCTCGAAAGGTTGATATGAGGTTTACAAGCAGCGTGAAGATAGAGGCCCTGAGTAATATCAGTTCGGCATATCGACCACTGTCGAGCAAACAATCATGTGAGAGTTGGATAGTTTCGCGAGCCTTACCCAGGCTAAAGCAATTGAGGTGCTGTTACTCCTCCACTTATCTTAAAGTTGATATCACACGTATTAAAATGGGATAAGTGATGCGTGAAAACCTTAAATCCATATCCAATATATATGCATGATAAACATGAAAGACAATGCATGCTAAAATAGTAAAAAGAGCAAAATAAATAAAACTTGATAAACTCAACATAGCTACAACAAGGAGAAACAAAAAACAGTACGACAAATATAGTTTAGCAATAAAAAAAAGACAACTAGCAAAGCTTAGTCCTAAGATCCCCAGTGGAGTCGCCATTCTGTCACACCCGGACATCGCAGCGACCAATTAAAAATAATATCTCGATATAGAAAAAGAACAGATATCTGGCATCTTGTTCTTTTAGAGGAAAAGGTCTAGTTTAAGGAGTCGCCACCTAGTATTATGGTCACTAGGAACCCTAACTGGTCAACAGAGATTCTATGGGACGAGACTGATCACGCAAAAGGGAAGATACTATCACCCCTTAAGCGTCCTACCTATGACAGGTTGCATTGCTGGTTTGGCCTAAAATTGCTAAGAATTTGTTCTCCCTTTTCCCTTTTTTATTCTTCCTTTCATGTTCCTGACTCTGGCGTCAGTGAACAATTCCTACGAATATTTCCAACTCTGGCGTTGGTAAATATTGCACAAATCCAAAAAATACGATACTCCTGACTCTGGCGTCAGTGAATATTTTCGCAAAAAAGAATTTGAAGAAGAAATTTTCCATGTCATTTTTTCTTGTTTATCCTTTATTATCATTTGCCCTTTTTAGATGGAAGTAAAAAAACATTGCACGACATATTGACATTTAACAGTAATAGTCCACAGACTGATCATATCTACAAAAAATACAAACACAAAGAAAAAAAATAAAACAAAGTGCGAGGGGCCCACAAATAAACCAACGATGGTCCCAAATATTTTTTGGAATTTTCTGTTATCAAAAAGGGGTTCATTTGGTCAAATATCAAATTCGAATGGGCATAAAAATTATGGTCAAGGCATAAGGGTGTGTTTTGCCAAACACACCCTTAGCAAACACACTTTTGGGCCTACTGGGCCTACTCCTCGTTTTGTTTTGGGAGGGGGCTGAGTCCAGCCCAGCCTGCATGGGCTAGGTTAGACTCAGCCGGCCCAGCCTGGTCACTGGCCTAACCAGTGACCCGGCTGGGCAGCAGGCACGCGTGGTTCAAACCACGTGTGCGCTGCACAGGGCGAAGGTAATTAAATTACCTTTGCCTTGTTTCCTTTCTTCTGTAGTGAAAAAAATGCATAAACAAAAAGAGAGAAGGAAGGCCTTACCTGGCGACGACGAAGGTGATTGGCGGAGATAGAGATGAAAGTGATGGTTTTCCGGAGAATGTTATTCTTTCCCTTGCTCTTGTGTTTTTTTGTTATGGGTTCTCTTTTCCTTTGGTTTTTTTTGTTCCCCTGTTTTCTGCTCCCTTTTTCTTTCGGTCTCTCCCCTGCCTTTTTTTTCTGTCTCTCCTCTCCCCTTGCTTTGTCGACTGCTGGGTATTTATAGGGACCAATCCTCCTCTCCCTCAGCCTAATGTCTCTCTTCCTGATAAGCACGACTGAGGGAGACGGTTCCTGTTAGGATTCGGACGCGAAGCCTAATCCTTATCTCGCCGGGTTGTGATTATCATGAAGATAAAGATTACTTTTCTCTGTTTTGATAGGACTAGGATGCTGGTGCTTCACACTTTCGTTTCCTTTTTTGCAGGCGAGCATTCGACGCTTTGAAGATGAAAATGACGAACAACGCCTGATTGAAACGGCGCTGTTTTGGGGCTGGAAATGGTTATTTCTAATCTGGTCCTTAAAGTTTCTAGATCCTTGCAATCAAACCCCTGGTCTTTTAATTTCAGATTTTAACCCCTATATCATTCAATTAAATAAAAAAAAAACAAAAAGGGTTCAATTTGGGTTACAACACACGTGCATGAGAGTTTGGTCACGTACATTAAGTGGTAGACTTTGTAGGGTATCCTCATCATTTTCAGAAAATATGGCCGAAGAAGATAACCAGTCGCTTCATAATGAGAATAATGAGAATAATCGAGTTAGAATACTTAGAGACCACATGAATCCTACAAGAACAAGTGCACCCTCATGTATAGTTTTCCCTCCTAATGCATCTCATTTTAATTTTAAGCCAGGTATTATTCAACTTTTACCTTCTTTTCATGGCTTAGATCTAGAAAATCCATACTTGCATTTAAGGGAATTTGAGGAGGTCTGTAACACGTATAATAACTTAAATTGTACCATGAACACCATTCGATTAAAGTTTTTTCCTTTTTCATTAAAAGATAAAGCTAAAACATGGCTACAAAATCTTAGGTCAGGATCCATTCGTGCTTGGGATGAAATGCAGCAACAATTTTTAAAGAAGTTTTTTTCGTCTCACAGAACAAACTCTTTCAAAAGACAAATCACTACTTTCACTTAAAAACCAGGAGAAACATTTTTACCAATGTTGGGATAGGTATCGAGACTCTTAATACTTGCCCTCATCATGGTTTTGAAACATGAAGATTGGTTTCACATTTTAATGAAGGGTTAACACGTAAAGATAGACAAATGGTGGAATTGATGTGCAATGAAACTTTTGAAGATAAAGACCCTAATGAAGCAATGGAGTACCTAGACTTGCTAGTTGAAAATGCTCAAAATTGGGACACTACAGGCACTTATGAGGCACCAAGTAAAACTCAATCTCATACATTTAGTGGAGGAATGTACAACTTTAGGGAAGATCATGACCTCCAAGCCAAGTTTGCATCTTTAGCTAGAAAAGTCGAGGCACTAGAATTGAAAAAGAGTGGTCAATTAAAATATGTTCAAGACATTGTGTCTCAAAAATATGAAACCAATGAACACTCAACCAATGACTATCCAACTTTTCCTTCTTTTAAGGAATGCCTCCATGAACAGGCCCATGCTTTAAATAGTTTCTAAAGGCCCAATCATAACCCATACTCATAAACATACAACCCTGGTTGGAGAAATCAGCCAAATTTCAGTTGGAAGAGTGGTAACAATAATGCACAAACTTCACAGCCACCATTTCAAGCACACCATAATTTTCAAAATTCTCATGGATATGCACCTCCTTATGCTCCACCTTCTAGAAGAAATCTTGAGGAAACATTGCATTCATTTATTGAAAAGCAAGAGATAATCAACACTCAACTTGCTCAAAGCATGACAAATTTTAAAGATACTCTTACAAAATTCACATCTGCTCTCAGTTTTCAAGAGAAAGGTAAGTTTCCATCTCAGCCACAACAAAATCCAAAGGGGCAATACAATTCAAGTGCAAGTAGCTCTGGAAGCCAATACATGGATCAAGTCATATCAGTCACTACTCTCTGCAGTGGTAAGGTTATTGAAAAACCCACTCTTGAACCTTGTAAGAAAGATGATGAGTTAATCTCTGAGGGTAAGGAAGGGGTTGAATCTGAACATTGCAAAGAAAAGACTACTTCCCCGCCAACACTTCCATTTCCTCATGTCATGAGCAAACAAAGGAAAGTCAATCACAACTTTGAAATCTTTGAAACTTTCAAGCAGGTAAGGATCAATATACCTTTGTTGGATGTTATTAAACATGTACCTTCTTATGCTAAATTTTTGAAAGATCTGTGCACTGTGAAGAGAAAACTGAATGTGAAAAAGAAAGCCTTTTTAGCCGAACAAGTAGGTGCCATTCTTCAAAACAATAATGCTTTGAAATATAAAGACCCTGGTTGTCCTACAATTTCATGCTTTATTAGAGAACATAAAATTGAAAAAGCTTTACTTCATCTTGGAGCTAGTTTGAATTTACTTCCATATTCGGTTTTTCAAAGTCTCAATCTAGGTGAGTTAAAACCAACTTCAGTAACTCTTTTACTTGCTGATAGATTTGTAAAAGGGCCTAGAGGAATAGTTGAAGATGTGTTAGTACAAGTTGATAAATTCATTTATCTTGTGGATTTTATTGTCTTGGATACACAACCTGTTGAAGCATGTAATTTAATTCCTGTTATTTTAGGACGTCCATTTCTTGCAACTTCTAATGCATTGATTAACTATAGGAATGGAGTGATGAAGTTATCTTTTCGAAACATGACATTGGAGATGAATATTTTTAACATTTGCAAGCAACCTGGAGATGATAATGATTTACAGGAAGTGGACTTTATTGAAAAATTAATTCATGATCAATTTCAAACCATTTCCAGTGAAATTGAGATTGATGAATCTGACGATTTGGAAATGGTCTATTTTCAGGAATCAAAGGCAAGTAATTGGAGACCAAAAATTGAGGAATTTCCACCACGATCAATTGATTCCATACCTTCAAGTGTTCAACCACCAAAACCTGATTTGAAGTCGTTACCATTCAATCTCAAATACTCATTTTTTAGAGAAAATGAAACTTTTCTGGTAATAATTTCTTCCAAACTTAATGCACATCAAGAAGGTAAGTTATTACAAATTCTGAAAATGCATAAACATACATTAGGATGGACCATAGCTGACATACAAGGAATTAGTCCGACATAGAATTTATTTAGAGGAAAATGCTAAACCCTCTAGAGAAATGCAACGAAGGCTTAATCCTAATATGAAAGAAGTAGTGAAAAATGAAGTCATTAAACTTCTAGATAATGGAATCATTTATCCTATTTCTGACAGCAAATGGGTAAGTCCTACCCAAGTTGTACCTAAAAAGTCTAGAGTCATTGTGATAACAAATGAGAAAAATGAGTTAATTCCAACTACAACTATTATTGGTTGACGCAAGTGCATTGACTATAGGAAACTAATTCAATGACTAGAAAAGATCATTTTTCTTTACCTTTCATGGATCAAATCTTAGAAAGAGTTGCAGGTCATGAATTTTATTGTTTCCTAGATGGTTATTCAGGTTACAACCAAATTGAAATTGCATTGAAAGATCAAGAGAAGACTACTTTCACATGTCCATTTGGTACTTTTGCATATCAAAGGATGCCTTTTGGATTATGTAATGCACCAGCCACGTTTCAAAGATGCAAGCTTAGCATATTCAGTGATATGGTTGAACTTTTTCTTGAGATTTTTATGGATGATTTTTCTGTTTTTGGTGATTCATTTGATGATTGTTTAACTAACTTGGAAAAAGTTTTGAACAGGTGTGAAGAGAAGAATCTAGTGCTGAATTGGAAAAAATATCATTTTATGGTAACAAACGACATTGTACTTGGTCACATTGTTTCATCAACAGGAATTGAGGTTGACAAATCTAAAATCGAGTTAATTGCCAACTTACCAACACCAAGATCTATTAAAGATGTTAGATCATTTTTAGGACATGCTGATTTTTATAGACGGTTCATCAAAGATTTTAGTGTAATATTTAAGCCATTGAAACAAAGGATAATATTTTTGAATGGACTGAACATTGTGAAGAAGCCTTTGTTAAACTTAAAAACTTGCTTACCTTTGCTCCTGTCATTCAACCTCCTGATTGGTCATTACCTTTTGAAATAATATGTGACACTAGTGATTATACCGTGGGTCCATTTCCTCCATCATTTGGTTTCTTGTACATATTAGTCGCAGTAGATTATGTTTCAAAATGGATAGAGGCAATTCCAAGTCGAAACAATGACCACAAAACAGTGATAAAGTTTTTGAAAGAAAATATTTTAAGTCGATTTGAAATCCCTCGAGCCATGATAAGTGGTGATGGAACACATTTCTACAACAAGCCATTTGAGTCTTTAATGAAGAAATATGGAATCACACACAAAGTTGCCATCCCTTATCACCCTCAGACAAGTGGACAGGTAGAACTTGCTAATATGGAGATTGACACGACCAAAGAGTTGATGTCTTCTCCCAAGTGTAGGAGTGTCGAAGTAATAAATAACCCGACAAGACCGTGGTCGAACCAAAGGGAGGTTAACTATATAAACTACAAATAAAGAAATAGATAATAACAAAAAAGGAGTTGAAGAGAGCTTTGAGATGCGATATTGATATAAGGATTAAATAAGGATAAAATAATTGTCAAGGTTAGATTATCCACTAATGGTATTTCAAACAAGTATAGTATAAACTCTTTTTATTACTCAACTGGAAACCACACACAAACGAGGTTCCAATCGGATTATAAATTGTTAACATGATTACATTAATTATCTTATTCTAATAATGTTAATACTTGTAAATGTTGTCAGGTGTTCATGATTATAACTTATGTTAACAACAAATCAAGTTCCTTTCATAGCACATGTGTCGATTATACCATACGATTGGGCTATGAAAGTGCCAAGTATTTGTTGTACCAAGGGTTATACAACATAAATCTAGATTAACCATTTAACAAGCAAAGAATTAAAAGTGAACAAGATAACAAATACAAAACATGTTAGTATCAAACATTAAAGTCCATGTTGAGTTTATACTATACTTATTCTTACACCATTAGTGTAACCTTTTCATCTTTACATAATAAACTTAGCTAAACATAATGAAAGAGAGAAACATAAATAAACAAGATAAGAACATAAATAAGATGTAAGTTAACTAAGTAAAGGAAAGGAAATGAAACACTACACCATTAAACAGCTTTACCGATGGACTAATTTTGTCGGTGACAGGAATGGACTCCGTTGGTGAAATAATTACCGACGGAACACATCCGTCGGTATAATAGTCGTTGGTAACTCCCCTTTCCATCGCTAATTCTGTAGCAAATAAAAAAACCACCCACCGACGGTCTTACAGACGGATACGCGCGCGCCTAAATTTTTTTTTTCCAGCGGGAACATTACCGACGGACTAAATCCGTCTGAAATTTCAACGGTAATTACCGATGGATAATCCGTCGGTAATTACGGCATCGGTGGTAATTGTGTGGCAACTCTCTGTGAAATACCGACGGATAATATCCGTAGGTAAAGCCGTCTGTATGTAATCACTGACGAAATATGTC
>Ga0307518_10001596_pt1 | contig 16741 bp, 23 predicted proteins | sample 25_EM_MG_FD_203889 | JGI IMG/M metagenome (GOLD analysis project Ga0307518, IMG submission 203889) | Populus trichocarpa ectomycorrhiza microbial communities from riparian zone in the Pacific Northwest, United States - 25_EM | ecosystem: Host-associated > Plants > Roots > Unclassified | place...
CCTTGCTTCCGTTGCGAGTCAGCACTTCCCGAAGTATTATGACGACTATTATTGGGCGATTCTAGCCTATCAGCACCAGCAGCGTGGCACAGTCCTATGCCATGTACGGTGCACACGGGGTGGGGTAGCTGCCAGAATGATGGCAAGACAGCCGCGCCCACGACCTGTGATGTACCAACTCGAGGGAAGGGGTGGTAGGGGCAGGGACAGGGGCAGTAGACGGTTCGTTGCACCGTCGTGATTATTAGAATAGAAAGCAAGCCATAAGATTCCACCCATACGTACCAGGAATGAAATGAACTGATATTACGGCCGACTACGCTATACATAATACAAAGCTCAGGCCAGGGGGAAATGCATTTTATGGAGATGTCACGTGACGCACACAGTCCACCTGCCCTGAACTGGTGTTGGCTGGACAGCCTCGCCACCAAACCAGCTAGCATCGCGATCAAGACCGTCGACGACGAGGCCGTTCCCCTCTCAAGAAACCCATCATGGTCAGTTTACTGTCCTTGTTCATTTCTATTGCCATACGGCGCACGAATTCGTGGTTTTCATTGTCTGAATGGCTGGATGTTAGATGGATGTACCAGATGGAGTATCGCACAGACACTCTCCGACCGTTGCGCTGATATTTTCTTCGCTGTCTAGGCTCGTGGACCCAAAAAGCATTTGAAGCGCCTTGCAGCGCCATCCTCGTGGATGCTCGACAAACTGAGTGGTACCTACGTGAGTAAACCACTTGCAAGCGGCCATTCGACATGTCATCTTCTCGCCAGGCTCCCCGTCCATCTCCTGGTCCCCACAAACTCCGTGAATCCTTGCCCCTTGTGATTTTCCTTCGCAACAGGTTGAAGTATGCGTTGACCGGACGTGAAGTCACTGCAATTGTCAAGCAACGGCTGATCAAGGTAGATGGAAAAGTTCGCACTGACACCACTTACCCTGCTGGTTTCATGGGTAGGCTTTCTTACTTTTCTTACTTTTCACCTCCAATTACCATCTCATATAGACGCTATTTCCATTGAAAAATCCGGCGAACACTTCCGCCTTTTGTATGATGTCAAGGGCCGTTTCACCATCCACCGCATCACCCCAGAGGAGGCTTCCTACAAACTCCTCAAGGTCCGTAAAGTTGCTTTGGGTGCCAAGGGCGTTCCCCACATTGTAACCCATGATGGCCGGACCATCCGGTATCCCGACCCAGCTATCAGGGTTAACGACACCGTCAAATTTGACCTTGAGCAGGGAAAGATTGTAGACTTTGTACGATTTGATACCGGTAACCTTGTGATGATTACTGGTGGACGCAGCATGGGTCGTGCTGGCGTTATCACTCACCGCGAAAAGCACATTGGTGGCTTCGATATTGTTCATGTAAAAGACACACTCGACCGTACCTTTGCCACTCGGTACGTCATACTCTGGGTAAGCTCTGTCTGTACTAATCCCTGTCACTTGTAGCATCACCAACATCTTCGTCATTGGTGAGGGCAACAAACCGTGGATATCGCTACCTCGGGGCAAGGGCATCAAGCTTACTATTTCCGAAGAGAGAGATCTCCGGAGGAAGCGGGCTGCTGAGCAGTAGATGCCGCACTGTTGTCCTTCATTTACACCCATTTCATTCTTATGGCCTCCATGTGTATGCAATTCAATGAAAATATGCACAATTGCATAGCCATCATTCTCGAAGCACATCACATGCTGGATCACCAGTAGTCTGCTGCTCTAGGCTCGATGAAAGAGATCTTGCCTCGTTTCCTTTCTGCCTCCCAACGTTGGATCCACAGTGCCATCTTCGCTCTCCCCTTTTCACTTCCAACATTCACGGTAGGGACAATCCTGCTCCAGTCACAAGACATTGCGAAGCACGTCAGCTCGAAGAAGGAACTGTGCTCTGAATACGGGACACCATATAATTGTACCGCACATGTAGCCTTTTGGGCCAGTCGCAGATCCGTATAAGAAAACGAACGTGTTTGACCTTGAGAGACAATGACCGGAATAGTCGGATTGGGGTTGTTACCTACGGGTGGTATGTATCTGGAATCTTGCATGGAGCCGACATAGTAGAATCAGAACAATGCACTTACGACCACCCAGTTGGGCGAAAGCCAACCACCCGTGAAAATGTGTCCCCAAAACGCTGGACGTAAGATTGGAGCTTGTCCGATGCGATGAGACCAAGAGGTAATAGGTGGATACCACCTTCGAGGGGATCAGAAGTCAGCAAGTCATGGAGTTGCTGGTCGTTTTGGCACAGTAAAATGGCCATCTTGCGTTCATCACAATAAATCTTCGTCTGAAGAGCTTGCGCAACCGCTGGGAATACCAATGAGGACAATTATCAATCACATTGCCGAACTTTCTCACCTTTGACTATGCGCTCCTTCCCAATGGAGTACGTTCTATACAGCTCGTGAAGTATTCCACCTATAAGAAAATAAGCACCAACCCGATGGCGACCAATGTTCTCCTTTGGGCCTGTTTCTTTTCTTCGCGTTCGCACTGGGGGCGAGAATTGACCCATTCGTGTATGGTAGTGTCGCGTTTTCCATTGGCGTCGATCGGTCCAACGGGTTCACCAGCTACGATCCTCCGTGCTAATTCTGCGCAAGCACATATAACTTGCGGTTGGGGCGGGAATACATACTATTATACACGTCAGCAGCGCCTCTGCCTTGAAGCCGCCTAGTTGATGCACCTTAGGGTCTAAATAGGTGGTGTCCAAATATATGTGGTCAATGTGCTTTCCCCTGATTGCAGGGTGAAGGACTTGTTGCGGGGACGCTCGAAAGTCGCCACAGTGCAGGTACCGAAAAGTCTTTGGCGACCCCACGAAGGGGGAAGTATATACGCTGTCGCCTGCGTTGACGGTCTGAGGCCCCTCAAAAAAGAACAAACAAGAACCCGGGCAATGATTTGCTTCGATGAGGGTTACTGCAACTCCGCCAGTATCGGGTATCACGGTAGGCGTATTCATTGGTAATGGATGAACCCATTTGCGATCGACAGTGAGCATGTGTATGATTAGATTTGCCGTTCCCTCTTGTTTGAATATAAGTATGCATCGAGAGCATTCGATATATCTGCATGGCTCACCGGAACAATAAATCGGGCCGCTCTTCCAACTGGATGCTAAATTTGTGTAGTGATCAGAGTGTGCATGTCTGCAAGCAGGTTCAGCATGTGCAGATGAATGGCGTATAATTGGGAATCGAACGTGAGAAAATAGGCAGATACGCCAGGTATGGTGCCATATCGAAAAGCATCCACCGCAATGGGCATGCCCTGCAAGACCTTGTAGAACGGAGCCTTCCTGCGGTTCCCAGAAGTTCGGGTCGGTTTGGAGTTGTGGTCCCCGGCGCCGTCAGCTTCCTTCCACATTTGGTTCTCCCTGCAAGAGCTCATGAGCACAGAGAACAGATTCGGAGCACCCTCTCGATTGTTTGAATCAGATGACTCGGGTGGATGTGCAAGGTCCAACTCCTCAGCAACACCATTAGGTGATGAAGCCAGGTCTAGGCACTTATTGACATGGTCTTGTAGCTCCTGCGAGTAGCGTTGAGTCAATTGACATTCTTCTCGATGTTATGACATGTGCGCACAATCTCGGATACCCCTGACAATTCTCTACCGCATATTGGACAGAGACCCGATAGGACCCCATCAGGATTACCCTCGATATGATTACCCACTTCTCCGTCGAACGTTTCCGGGACAAGTTCATCATCGCCAGCATCCCATTCCTCACTCCCAAGTCTCGAAAATTCGGCTGCGTCTACACCCACTGGCCAGGTGGTAAGCGTGGATTGCTGAGGCACTTGACAGTCACTGGTAGTGGAAGGTATACTTCTTTCTATATTTCTGTCGCAAGAATCGGCTTTGCTGTCGCCGCCACAAGGAAGAGGTTGTGGGGTCAATGCCGTCCGAAGGAGCGAACTAGCCACCCCGAATATAGACGTTGTAGACCCTGGCATTTTACAACTTGAGTGCAGAGGGTTGGGTGGAACAGGGCACAAGGGTTCTTGAAGTGGGGGTCCATCTGCAAGTAATAACGTTGATGGCTTACCGAATGTAGGTGCACATTCCCTGTCTGTGGGTCCTGCATTAGAAGAGCTCGATGAAGGGACCAGTGAATGTGCCGGGTCGCAGGCTGTCGTTTTGAACAGGCATTCCCCACCGTTTGCGTTTGTGGGATTGTCCTCGTCGTCAGAGTCAATAACAATAACCTCACTGGCTGGGGCTACACTGCAAGGATCTGTTCGAACCCTGCCCTTTTTTGCGGCAGATGCAGCAGAAAAAAAGTCAAGTAACGAGCCATTCTGTGGTGCCTCCTTGCGCTTTTTCGTCGAAGGACGGGCCATGTGTCGATATCACAGTATATCTGTACTTGGTGTTCGTGAGGCAGAGCTGTGCGAGTCAATTTGGTCAAGTCGTGCAACTTCCAAGTTCGTCTTACGTACTAGCTCCTGTCTTACGAACGATTTCAATCACTTCAACCTCGACATCGTTGACCGAGATCAGTACGTTTGCATTGCTGCTTATCCGACTCCTGAAAGGCCTGAAGTGTGACTCATACATACTGGGGAATCATATTACACTTTGAATTTGATGACTCCATCGCGATCGGGCACCACCGTAACGGGTTCATCCTCTCTTTGCTGTGATTCCACTGAACGTGATCCACAGTTTCCATGTCCTCCAGGGCCACCGCGATCCTGCACAGGACACCGTGGCTTCCTCCCGTGGCTGTCGCCGCCGAAGGAGTATATGTTGAACTAGAAGATGGTAAACGCCTTATTGACGGTGTTGGGGGTGCAGCAGTATCTTGCCTCGGCACCAGTCATCCCAAGGTGATCAAGGCGATCAAAGACCAGCTCGATACCTTGACGTGTAAGTAAACGTCCATGAGCTCTATTAATCGCTAATTATACCGATTAGATATCTACAACATGCAACTGTCCAGTAAACCTGCCGAGGAGCTGGCTAAATTCCTTGTGGACAGCAGTGACGGGGCGTTCGAGCTTGTTGCCTTCGCCTCAGGAGGTGAGAGAGACAAGCCCTTCATTTGATACACCGTATCGAATCACACATATCAGGTTCTGAAGCCATGGAGGCAGTTATCAAGCTCGCACGACAGGTGGGTTTTTCGGCGGCGAATAGAAATATCGCCTCTAATGCAATAGTTAGTATTGTGTGGAAACTGGTCAACCGAAGCGGAAAAATTTCATTGCCAGACAACTGTCATTCCACGGAAACACACTCAGCACGTTGTCGCTTGCCCATCACCCAACTCGGCGTGCGCCATATGCGGACATTCTAGACATAGAGCACTTCCATCATGTGTCGCCTGCGTATGCAAAACGCTTCCAGAGAGCCGACGAGACAGAAGAACAGTACGTCGAGCGGCTGCGACAAGAACTGGAGGTCAAGTTTCTTGAACTCGGCCCGGATACTGTGATAGGATGTCAGTACACCTTGTCAAATTCTTTCCACGTGAGTGACCGGTGTCGTAGTTGTCGCAGAGACCGTGGTTGGTGCTACCACAGGAGTAGTTGGAGCACCGAAGGGGTATTTTGCGGCGATGAAATCGGTATGTGAGAAGTACGGTGCATTGTTCATCCTGGACGAAGTCATGTCTGGAATGGGTCGTAAGTGTTTTGCAAGTCAGAAAAATGCCGATGCTATCCCTTTCACTAGGCATGGGATCCCTGCATGCTTGGCAAAGTGTCGGAGATGGCGCCTCACCCGACATCCAAGCGGTTGCCAAAGGACTGGGTGGAGGGTTGGTGCATCACTTTCTGCTGACGGTGGCTGACCCATGCATAGATATGCGTCCATCGGTGCAGTTTTAATGTCCGCCAGAGTTTCCAGAGGCATCAAGGGTGGTTCGGGGCTTCTCAAGCATGGCCACACGTATCAGGTGAATCATTTGATTATTCTCTGCTAAGTGGTATTGAATGTGATGTGTGCAGGCCCATCCACTGGCTTGTGTTGCCGCACTGGCTGTGCAGAGGGTCATTTCTGAGGAAAATTTACTGTCCCGGGCTGTGGAGAACGGCGAGCTGATGAGCATGCTCCTTCGGCAAGGGTTACAAGCTGAAGGCGCCATCTCCAGGCCATTTTGCTTCGATATCCGGGGGCGAGGTGCGTTCTGGGGGATCGAGTTTGACTTTGATGTTCCGGAGGCTGCGAACATGGATGGCAAGGGGGAGTCGTTTGGAATGGCTGTCCAGGCGCGATGCTTTGACAATGGGCTGATCGTATTGGGCATGACCGGTGGTGCCAACATTGAGGGCACCAAGGGGGATCATATTATACTTGGTCCTGCGTACAATGCGACGAGGGAGGAAATCGACCAGATGGTGGACGTCTTGGTGCGCAGCGTCGAGGAGGTGTTGGGGGAATGGCAGACATAGGGGTTTAGTTTGTGCTTACTAAGTAGTCCCAAGCCACTCGGCATCTGTGCCGTTGCCACCTGTTTTTCGCACGCTCTTGCCTGCGGCCGTTGTCGAATAACTTGCGAGTCCGAAAGTTGCAGCACCCTTGCGTGAAACTTTCGTGGCCGACTACGAGGGCCTTCAGACTGTCATCCTTCCGTGCTCCAGATTCGATGGCTGGGGGCATGTTCTAAATGGACTTACAACCAACCCATCAATTCGAAGCCGCCAGCTCCAGCACCACCACCTCGCAGCCACTCCAGTCAGAGTTTCTTCGACCCCAGCCCGCTTCAGCCTCAACTACCGTCTCTGAACAACGATCGACTCGCTCAAGCGCGAGAGTAAAAGCAGCCCGTCAGAAGGAGAAAGAACGTGACCAAGCAAGAGACAAGGACAGCGACTCCGCAGACCAATCAGCTGCCCCCTCTGACAACCCTCGCTCATCCAAACCAACTACATCCAAGAACAAGCGAGCTCGAGAAGGCAGTACAGGCAAGAGTAAAGTAAAGGAGTCCAGCGACGAGTCTACAAGAGCCATCAAAAGGTCTGTCCATCCCATGATTATCCGCCACCCCTTATTCTGACACTGGATCTACCGGGATGCTAGGGCTCGGAGAGCCACTTTCCCATCAGTCTCAGCTTCATCGTTAACCATCAACGAGCCTACAAAGGACCGGAAAGGGAAGAAACGGGCAGCTCCTGAAGCCGATTCCGAAGAAGACGCTCCAACTACTGCCTTGTCCTCTTCGAAACGCACCAGAAGCACCGCATACTCCTTGAGATCCAGAACAGACCCCTCGACCTCATCTACCTCCATGCCCAAAAAGATAAAGTAAGTCGAGTTTCCTCTATTCAGTTCAGGCACTGAGCATGGTGCCATTCAGGGCCCCAACAAAGGGCAAAGTGGCGGCCAAGGCCAGGAGTGGCCCTTCTTCCAGTGCCGCAAGACTGAATGACGATGACGTGGAAATGTTGGATGCCCCCATGATGAAGTTTGAAGGACCCGCCCATGACGAGCATGGAGACAATTATGGCGATCACGATGACGATTTGAATGTCCACGATAACGAAGGTCCTCATGGAGAAGGCGAAGTCGACGATGGCGGTGACGAGGATGAGTCCGTGCCAACAGCCGCCGTCCGAAACTTTGCAGGGCTAGATGAATCTGCCGCTATGGCCATCTTCGGTGACTATCGTCAGTTTGGCTCCTATATGGTCTCCCTTTCCAGCCGCCTGAAAACCATGCTAAACAATATCAAATCTACTGCAAGTCCAGCCACGCGTCTTTTAACTTTGCAGGAGCTCAGTGAGCTCCTGTCCATAAGCACAGAAGACACTTTGGCGGGGTCGTTCCAGGTCGAGGAATTTGTGAGAGAACTAGTGAAGATTTTAGGCGGACGGGGTGTAAATGAAGATGAAGACGAGGGTGGTGACGATGGTGACGACCAAGAAGACGCCGCAGTCGCCGCAGCTCTGGCTCTGAGTACAGCTGGCTCATTCCAAGGAGACGAAAATCTGGAAGCCCAGGTACTTGCGTGCCGTTGTCTCGCTAATCTAATGGAAGCTCTTCCTGGAGTGGCGCATACCGTTGTTTATCATGGTGCCATTCCCGTCCTCTGCAGCAAACTGATAGAGATATCTTATATCGACCTGGCCGAGCAGACCCTCAGTGTAAGTCGGGCCCTTGTCGTTTGCGAATCAACTCTGATCATGTTGCCTTAGACGTTGGAGAAGATTTCGGAAGAGTTCCCAAGTTCCATTGTCCGCGAGAACGGCTTAGCGGCCCTACTGAATTACCTTGACTTCTTCTCGATTGCTGTCCAAAGGACTGCGCTACAGGCTGCAGCAAACTGCTGCAGAAACATCTCCTCGGACCACTATCCCATGATCCGTGGCGTCTTCTCAATCATTCGCGACTGTCTGGGATATTCCGACCAGAGATTAGTCGAATTTGCATGCCTCTGCGTCATTCGAGTCATCGATTCCTACCACCGTGCCTCGACTGAGAACTTGGAGAATCTCTTGGACGAAACTTCCATTCGTGCCATCAATTTACTCCTCATGCCCTCAGGAGGTTCGCCGATGATCGCTGCCAATACGTACACCTTGCTCTTGAGAGCTTTGGCTACTGCTGCCCGTGCCAGCCCAAAGATTGCGATCACGCTGCTGCAAGCAGATGTTGTCGACACCTTGTACCACATCCTTACCGGGGTAATCCCCCCTTCTAGACTGAACGGCGATGCTGCTAAGGGGGATGTCACCCATATAACTGTAATGGCAAATCTTGCTCATCGTCCCAAGGACCAAGTAGAAGAGGCCCTTAGCCTTATCTCTGAACTCATGCCACCACTTCCAAAAGGTACGCATCTTTATCCCGTAGATTGTGTCCTCTTTTAATACCTTGTTCTGTCGAGAAGATGGTGTCTTCGACCACAAAGGATATACTGACAAGGCACTGGCACGTATGGTAAAAGCAAAGGCTAAAGCAGACCGTGCTACTTCCCGTCACGCAACTGTGCCGCCGTCACACGCCTTATCTTCAATGGTGCCTCTGGATTCATTGCAACACGTGCATTTGGGGCAGAATGAAGCTACTCAGGAGTCAGATACGCAGACCCAGGATGTTGACGAGCCGTCCCACCCAGCATCTATGGCCGATCCTGTTGTTATCAGGATGGAGTTGCTACGCTCAAAGCCCGAAGTTGTCGGACGCTTCATGCAGCTGATAGTGCCCGTCCTTGTTGACGTATATGCTGCAAGCGTCATCACTCCAATCAGAATCAAGACGTTGACTGGCCTATTGAAGGCAGTGGGCTTCCTGGAAGGTGATGACCTTCGAGCTGCTCTCAATGTAAGTAATGTTGTCACCCTGGTCCCAAGTACTTATTCATATCCCCCCAGATGGTTCCCGTAGCGAGTTTCGCTTCTTCCATCTTGTCTTCCAAGGACCACCCATCTTTGGTTATTGGGGCAATGCAACTTGTTGACCTCCTTCTGCAGAAGGTACCCGCAGATTATAGACCAGTCCTCAGGAGAGAGGGTGTGTTCCATGAGATTGAAGCTTTTGCCTCAAGGACGCTTTCCACGGTCAAGACAAAAGATAAGGATACTTCTGATGCAACTGCAACTATGCACTCCCCGCCAGTTTCTTTGCACATCTCGTCTTCTATCCCTGGATACAAGAGGATCCATTCACTGTCACTAGAGCCAGAAGACGCTATCACATTGCGTGCACGTGTTATTCGCTTTAAGTATGCACTAGGCCAAGAGGAGAGTGATGGAGACAAATCTTTTGATGAATTCCGGCGTTTGGTGACCAAGCTTTCTGCGCCAGATGCGACCGAGCAAGTCATGGTATCCGGTCTAAGGGACTTGGCAGAGCATTTCACCTCAAATGCACCCGTCTCTAGTTTTGAACTTCTCCAAAGCGGGGCTGTGGAAGGGCTACTTCGTTTCGCAACCGAGAAAGGTGTGGTTCCTATGAAACGGCGTCAAGAGCTTCTATTCGAAGCTTTCACAAAGATTCCTAGAGGCGATAGCTCGGGTCACTCGCCATTCGCAATTTTGGTCAAGAAACTCCAAGAAAGTTTGACAAGAATGGAAAATTTCGAGGTCATTGCGATAGCTCAGGGCAGCGATGACTCAAAGCGTAGCTCGCCATCGTTGCTTGCTCGACAGCTTCGTCTGAGGCTTGTGACCGACGACGACTCCGACATACCACGCAACTTGCAAAACATGGTGGTGTCAATCCATGCCATTGCGACTTTCCAAGCCCTAAACGACTACTTGCGACCCAGGGTTGCAGGAGTCCTATCGAGCGGCCGTCTGTCCAATATGCTCGCTGCATTGGCAGCGTCAGGATTTGGTCCCAGAGTTACATCTCGTGCTCCACACGAAGCCGATGGGCAAACCAGCCATCCCATCGAAACCTTATCCGCGCCGACTTCCTTAGATACACTCGCTCCGTTTAATGAAGTCCGGCGGCGTCGCAGTCAAAGGTTAAGCGCCAAAAATGGATCCTCTGGCAGTGCCGATGCCACCGTTGACAGCATGTCCACTACCCCTGCCCCCCCACAATCCAGCAGCTCACGGCGAGAAGAAACCATCTTGAATGACACCGGGTTCACCGCTGAATTCACAGACGATGATGTAGATGCAGAGGTCAGTGACGGTTCTTTGTGTTGAATTAATTTAATCTTTTCTTATGTAGGTTTTTGAGGACGATGATGTGGATGCAGCGGCAGATAGAACAGTTACGTTGTCTATTGCAGAAGGTCAGTTCACCAACTTTTACGTACACACACCTTTCATACTGTTTTTCCGATAGATGGAGGAAGAGTGGAGGCACAAACACCCGAGGGCACCCGCGTCGCAACGCCAAACTCGTTCAAGGATACTCCAACAGTATCTACAGGGCGCTTTGGAGTCGCAAGCAAATCCACCTATGCAGCTGCTCTGAAGGCTAAGCCAGTCGATTGGCACCTTGAGTTTTCGATGGATGATCATGTTCTTCCGTTGGACCTGACAATTTACGGTGCTATTCACCAACAGGAAATGAGGAAAAAGTCCGGCAACCAACCTTCAAGTTCCATGTGGCAAGGTGTCTATACAGTGAAGTTCCGTAAAGTCAATGGACCACCTCCTGGTCCAGAAGGTGAATGTGCTAGACTAAATGGTTGATTCCTTGTTTTGACGTTGGGTTTAGTGCGAGGTGATGCTCCTGCAAAGATAAGGTCACCGAGTCCGACTTTTTCATCTCTACCGGATGAAGTGCCTCATGCCAAAATTCTGCGCCTCCTACGCGTCTTACACAAGCTTAACGCGGCAGAGTCTGAACGCCCAACCAGACCTTTGGATAATCGTGCTTTGCCAGAATCGGCATTCATCAACAATAAGCTTACGGCAAAGTTGAACCGTCAACTAGAGGAACCCATGATCGTTGCCAGGTGTGTAGCTTCGCGGCATGAGATGCCACCTCTGACCTGCGAACTGTCTAGTTCTTGTCTACCTGACTGGGCCATTGACCTACCCCAGAATTTCCCGTTCCTCTTTCCGTTTGCAACCAGATACAACTATCTGCAGTCAACGTCGTTTGGTTACGCACGACTAATCCTGAAGTGGCAAAGCCAGCAGGGCCGGACGCAGGACAGCTCACGCCGCGATGACGGTATAGGTTTCCTCGGCCGCCTTCAGCGTCAAAAGGTCCGCATTGCTCGCAAACATATCCTTGAATCTGCAGTCAAAGTCTTTGAGCTCTATGGGTCTTCATCGTCCATCCTCGAGGTTGAGTACTTCGAGGAAGTCGGGACTGGTTTGGGCCCCACGCTTGAATTTTACTCGTTGGTGTCGAAAGAATTCGCGCGCAGGGACCTCAAGATCTGGCGTGACGCTGATCCAAGCTCACCTGGTATTCACGTCTATCACCCAGCAGGACTTTATCCAGCGCCCATCAGTCCCGATGACATCGCCAATGATGGTGGACAGTAAGTCAATAATTTATCTGTGCTATGAAATGGTAAATCCGTTTTTCATTAGGAAACGCACACACATCCTTCGTGTTGTCGGACAATACGTAGCAAAAGCGATGTTGGACTCTAGGATCATTGACCTCTCATTCAATAAGGTCTTCGTCAAGCTTGTCCTTGGGGAAGAAGTCCCGTTGACGATCGATTCCTTGAGGGTACGGTGACTCTCTGACATCTTGTACCTCCTGACGAATGCCCCTAGCTGGTTGATAACGACCTCGCTAACTCTCTTGCTAAGCTTCAGGGCCATGTATCCATTAAAGGCCAGAATGAGAAGGTGTGGTTAGTTTACCCTGTGTACGATCAGTTCTGATGTCTGGACAAACGGAAAGCTTTTCCGTAAAATTGCTTTGATAGACATCATAAACGTGGAGGATCTTGCGCTCGACTTTACACTGCCAGGCTACGACATAGAACTCAGGGTAAGCATGTTGTTACCAACAGTCCATAGGTTCTCATAAGTCCTGCATTAGCCCGGTGGCCGTGATATTCCTGTCACGTCGGAGAACGTCGAGCAATACGTTTACGAGGTTTTAGATGCAATCCTAGGATCGGGGGTTCAGCCTCAGGCGAAAGCTTTCCGTGAAGGTTTCTCAAAAGTCTTTCCTATAACTGATTTACAAGCATTCTCTGCGGACGAGCTGGTTATGTTGTTTGGCAATTCTGATGAAGATTGGACTGCTGAGTGTACGTCGGTCCACGACATTACTCACTTCATTTACTGACCAGGTGCGGATAGCCCTCAGCGAAGCTCTCAAGGCAGATCACGGTTTCAATGGAGAAAGCCGGTCCATCCGTGAATTGATTGAGTTGATGACGGAATTCGATTCTTGCACTCGTCGCAACTACTTGCAGTTCATCACAGGAAGTCCGAAACTGCCCATTGGAGGTTCGTGTCCCCTTATAGTCTTGCGTTTGCTTCCGTTTATGTATTTTTGTTCTAGGGTTCCGCGGTCTTAACCCGCCACTTACAGTCGTCCGCAAGCCTGCCGAGTCTCCACTAACACCTGATGACTACCTCCCAAGTGTGATGACGTGTGTAAATTACTTGAAGTTACCGGAGTATAGCTCGAAGAAAGTCATGAAAGAAAGGTTGCGGACGGCCATGAAGGAAGGGGTTGGTAGTTTCCACTTGTCTTAGTATCCCCTAATTATCTGAACGCTGAACATGTACACGCATACACTTTTTTTGTCGTTATTTGTACCAATCGTTTGCATCAACATATCTTCACTTTTGTCTTCTTCGTACTCCATGAACTGTAATATTACTCAAATTAGTACTCATCGGGCGTCATTTGTTTGAAAGGGGCGTGACAAGGGCCAAGGCTGTCCTTGGCAAGACTGTCCCAGGTGACTGCGGATACGAATAGAACAGTACTCACAAGAGGCATCCTACCCGACTATGCATGGCCGACCAGACAGACCACTGCTGGTGAAATGTACTTTTGACCGATGGAACAAACGGATATCTTTTGCATCCTCCCGGAATTGCTCCTACGACCTCCTCCGTAATCGTGTACGTTTGATCGTTCCATGTTTGCTTCATGCTCAATGCGACACGCTGTAGATCGAGCAATGTTTTTCCCTCTATGCCACTCCCTATGCCATCTCATACAGGGATGACGATGGCGAGGTCACCGACATCACAACAGAGTCAGATCTCACCGAAGCGATCCAATACTTCCAAGCAGGTTCGGATGATCCACCATTGTCGTCTGCGGCGTCCATCCTTTCGGGGCGGAGCTTTGGAAGTAAACGCATCACATTGCGGGTCCTTATCACGGTGGATTACGATGGGCCAAGCTTGAGTGACACCTCGAGTCTTGCTAGCTTGGACGAATATAAAGGAAGGAATGAAAGTGACAGTGAGCTCAGTTGGCCAAGTGCTTTCGGACCTGGTGGAACTAGCGAAATCGATGACGATTCGGTGACCGTAAGTTCAAGGGATAACAGTGGTCGCTTTGGAAATGCGGCATTTCATTTCCCCGGGGATGCAACAACGATCCATAGCCACCACGCAGTGAGAAGAGATGCGTTTTCCATCCCAGAGACAGGCGAAGACGAGGACAAAGGCTCGACGAACCTACCTGATGATACTGGTCCATTCGCAGATCGTTACACTACCTCCGACGCAAATGAGTGCCATGAGGGTGTCGGAAATGTTTCCGAAATTCGTGACCCCGTCGAGGCCTTCTCTGATTGTCCACATTCCCGTGCGCTTTCTTCTTTCGGTGAAGCACTCAACTTGTCTGCGCAAGACAGAGGCGCTGCATGGCTGCGCGATCAGAATGCGCGAACCATCAGAAGCATGCTCGGTGCTACTCCTGAACCTTCTGACGCGGATACCAACTCCATATCGTTGTCATTGTCTGAAGGACAAATACAGGGAGGGCGGATGGGCGGCGGTTTGGCCTTGCAAAGGGACCCAAGGGGGAAATACTACTACTCTTATACTGTTGGCAGTTCTACCACACACCCCTCGGGACACGAAGATGGTTCCAGCTGCAAAGATCGCCCAGAACCTTGCGCAGGTTCGTTATCCGGTCACGTTCGACCAAGTAGCATGCAACTTTCATGGCTTGCCTCACAACAAAAGCTCCCAGACGAACCGAACGCAAGTGGATCTATTCCCGGTTCGCAGTCGGATATCGATATCCCCCCTGAAGTCCTCTACTTTACATCTACATCTCCTCCTCCGGGTTCCCTCACTGCGTGCTCTGAATGCGGGGTTCTATTAGATGCAATACGTTACGTATGTGCAACTTGTGGAGAGAAAGAACCAGAGAGTTGCTCCGCTGCTCCGATCAGGATGAGTCCGGATTCGTGCCATGACACCGAGAAGGACCTTCGTCTTGGATACACTTTCCCCACATCTTCCCATCTCACACTTCAGCTCTCATCATCTCCCTCATTGCCAGACACTCAAACCCTCGTCGATTCGTCACATACCCAAAGTGAACAACACAAACCTTTACCTCCTTTACCGGGTACGTGCACTCCGACACTTCACGGCTCTCATGGATCCAATTCCCGAACTATTTGCGAGAATGTAGGCTACGAGCTCTGTTCCGGATGTATTGAGAGTGCCGGTATATACCACGCTTTGCGAGAGAGTACTGAGAGGTTGGACACCATTGGGTTGGAACCAACATCTCCTGAAGCTGCTTTGTCGTTGTGGCGGCGTTCTGCACCTCGCCATAAAGGTCAACTGCGCCATGCGTATTTTGAAAAAGTATGGGGTCCGCGAGGCTGGGAGGATGTCGGTAAGAACCAGATTTCTTACTTTTCCGCTTATCTTCATTGTAACAAATTCTCAATCACAGAGCAGGAAGACATGCACATGTGTAAATGCTCTACGTGCAACTCTATGATTTTGAACAAGCGTTTCAAATGTGCGTCCTGTAAAAAGTTCAACCTGTGCCGCGCTTGTTACGGGTAAGCATCCACCCTTCATCGTTAAATATGGTGCAATGAAGTGTTTGCGTAGCCAGGTCCATGATATACACCCAGCCCATGCTTTCTTAATCGTTCTAGGACGGCCTACCCAGTCCCGGACAGAGCTCAGTGCCTTGCCAAGTACGTTTATGCCTCCCGACAGCAACGAAGAGTCATGTGGGTCTGCTCAGTTACGCAGTTTGACTTGGTTTATATTATCCGTGATTATCTAGCCATGAAGCATCCTGGAGTGAAGTGTGCCCAGTGCGTTCGTTCATCTTTACCTGTACTATCACCTTAATTGTCGATTCACGCGCACTCCCGAACATTCATCCTCTAGCTGCCTGCAAGACATTGTTGGGGCCCGTTTTCATTGTGCAATTTGCGATTCGGTTGACATATGTTCGAATTGCGAGTCTGTGGGGCTACCTGGAAACTTGGATTCGGCTGATGGTGGCCATAGCTCCTCACATATCATGATTAAGGTATAGTTCCATCTGTCCATCACTGGAGCTCACGTTTAATGTGACTATTGTAGATACCATACCCGCTTGAATCCAGTGAAGTCCGAACAGCTTCACGCCGTGCCATTCACCTTTGGACTGGACGAGATGCGGCCCAGGTTCTCACAACCCCTCATTCTAAACCATCTTCTGTATACTCCTCATATGCACAAACTGTTGTGGGGTCAAGGATGCAGCTCAACCAGGACGATACACCAAAAGACCATCGTGTAAATTGTAACGGGTGTAACGAGGTATGATCGCGTAACTTATACTTTCCATTTACTGAGTTCCACAGACCATATTTGGAATACGGTACCAATGTGCGACATGTCCGTCATCACCCGCCGTTTATAGCCTGGTCAGTACTCTCCGTGTCGCCCCGCTTGGACTTGCAGTGACATGGTAATCCAGTGTGCCTCGTGTGAGGAACGCTCTTATTCGTTGCATGATCCGATGCATTCGTTCTTCAAACTACCACGGCCGGTTCAACGACCTCTGGTCTCTACTCAACCGTTCCTCCCCAAACTGTAAGCTGCAAGCCTCTTCAAGGGTCAAATTTTACAATTTATTTTGTAGCTACAAAGTCCCTGCAGGGCCACTCGGGATGGTCGCACTGAATGCAGACCCTAAAGGTTTGCCCCATTCCCTTCCTTCCGGTAGCATTGGTTGAACTCCATTCAGAATACCTCTCATACCTTGTGCACTCCGCCGCGCTGTGCGACCGCTGCATGGAACGAATACATGGGGCTTGGTTCCGCTGCGTTTATTGCGCTAAAGATCTATGCGAGGATTGCGAAGCACTTGATACTCATGATGAGACGCATGT
>Ga0307518_10001597_pt1 | contig 16741 bp, 16 predicted proteins | sample 25_EM_MG_FD_203889 | JGI IMG/M metagenome (GOLD analysis project Ga0307518, IMG submission 203889) | Populus trichocarpa ectomycorrhiza microbial communities from riparian zone in the Pacific Northwest, United States - 25_EM | ecosystem: Host-associated > Plants > Roots > Unclassified | place...
AGAATTTTCCATGCGTACTTATACAAAAAAACTGTTCTACAACAAAGAAGGCCAGAGTATATTTTACACCCTGGCGAAGGAGTCAAATCAAAGTATCTACGCGACATTCTGAGTACTTACGTGTCATCTGAGTAGAGATGGAGAAAGTGAGTGGATTTTCACCGTTAGATCGAGATGTATCTCACCATCGTATTGGAAACGCGTCTGCTCGAAATAAGTTTTAACTCCTAAAGTCGATCGAGACGCTGTCCTGGACGCACCTTCTTCGGGTTGTCGGGAGCGGTTCGTACATACCTGTCATTGTCCATCGGCCTTGGATGTATGTGGATTAGTTTAGTGAGAGTGCTTTCAAATTAGCCACCGCACCGTTCTTTGACCTAAGAGAGTTATACTCAAGCAAGCGGAAGAAAACAGAAAAGCAAGTTCGCGTACCTTGCAAGACGCGAGCATACTCTGCAGTGTAACACAAACAGCGGTTACACTCAGGACCGGAGACCACTCAGTTCCGAGAATAGAAGCACAGATCTGAATAGTTCAGGGACTCTGTCTGGTAAAGATCTCTTGATAGCGCTTACATGTCCATTAGAATATATGTGCTGCACCGAATGAGATTGCAGGGTAACAGAGGAGTATGATCGAGGTACACTCACTGGATGGATCGGGGCCTGACTTCCCTGATCTGCAACAAATTGTACTGCGGGTGCGGAAATAGGGTAGTTCGCATCGAAGCGAAACATGAGCTTGAAGCGCTCTCCCTGTGGTCATATCAGATGGACGAGACTAGAGGAATATCAGGATGGAAATACCTGGTATAAACTGTCACCCAAGACCTCTATCGAGAAAAACCAAGTTTCAAAATCGTCCGCACTCAGCAGCTTGATTCCTGTGGGGCATAAACGCGAGCACGAGTGGGCTATACGCACACCAACCAGCTGGACACCCTTCCGAGCCACGAATCTCGAGAAGCTCCTTCTTCAGACGCCGAGCCGAGATGGAGGCCATGCGAGAGTGATTTGCGAGTCTGGCACAACGCTGCAATGCAAAATCAGGGTGCAGGTGTATCCGCATTTGGTAATCGACAAACAGTCGCAAATACATTCCCGTTTTTAAGAGACGTGTTTGTGTTCCACAAGCTCTCACAATGTCTTTGATTCCTCCCTGCCTTAGAGTCACCTGCTGACCACTTCCAAAGGACTTGCAGGCGCTCGCGGGGAGGTAGATCAACCCACTTGTTTTTTTCGCTAGTTCTGTCTGGTTTTGCACCGTTGAACGCTGAACACCAAGTTGACATAATGTACACAGAACCTACAGAGTAGAATGTCATCTGCCACTTGCTTCGCTCGCTCGTTGTGCTCTGTCTGCATTGATTCCCTCCAAGATACTTCCTGCACCTTGTTCAATCAATGTTTCTGCCAACGTTACGCCCAACTTTTCCGCCTCATCTGCGTTGTGAACCCGTTCGGTTAGCGTATCCTGAACATGTAATGAACCATCGATCGCCGTCACGCAGCCCGTGATCTGGAGCAATCCGCTCTGTAACCCATCGGATCCTTTCTCAACATCGGTGAGCTTGGTGTAAACGCCAACAGGAACGCTACACCCTCCCTCCAGTCTACGCAGCAAAGCCCGTTCGGCGAGGCATTTCAGCCAAGTTTCGGGGTGTGTGAGAGCCTTACATAGCTCGTGTGCTTCTACGTCGTCAGACCGGATTTCAACTGCAAGCGCACCCTGGGACACGGCATGGTAAAGCACCGGTGCACCCAAGTCGTCTGTGATGCGATCACCCTTTCCGAGCCTTACGAGGCCAGCTCTCGCAAGGATCAGTGCAGTGTATGGTCCATCTGGTGCATCGAGTTTTGCAAGACGGGTATTCCTATCGGTTAGACGATGAGCGTGTGATGGTCATCCACGACCGAGACATACAAATTTCCTCTCTAGTAGACTTCTCAATCCATTGTATGCATGAATAGATTATGCGTACGCACCACATCCAAGAACTGGAGTTTCGGGAACAATCTACGCAGTTGAGCGACTCGCCGTACACTGCTGGTGCCAACCACGCTGCCATCTGGCAACTCCTCCAGGTACTTGTATGGGAGTCCCTCTTTCACAACCAGACTGTCCACTGGATCCTCCCTCCTCAAGATGGCGCCGATCTCGCACCCATCAGGAAGCGCCGTCGGCACGTCCTTGAGACTGTGTACGAGCATATCCACGCTCTTCTCTTTCAGCGCAACTTCGAGCTCTTTGGTCCAAAGCGCTTTTCCGCCAAGTAGGTACAATGCTTGAGACTGATTTTTGTCTCCTTCTGTGGTCATGAAGGAAGTGCCGAAGGAAGTGGAAGGAAACGCTGCTTGCAGAGCATCGTGAACGACGTAGGTTTGAATTTGAGCGAGTTGAGAAGCCCTGGATGCCAGAACAAAGGACCTGGGCTCCGATTTCGCTGGTGTCATTTTGTACACGTTGGCTCGCCCGAGCCCAGATCGATGATTACCTGCAGCCGAACGTTGAATAGCGCGTAACTTGCAGTAAGTCCAGTCCAAAGTACTCTCTCCGGATATGGGGTTCGGTGATCTAATTCGTCGAGAAATCTCTAACCTACTTCATAGATCTACACTCGGGGCAACCAGTCGATCTCACTTGCGACTGGAAGATCTACTAGAATATTGTTCAACCTGGTAAATCATCGCGGTGGACGAACGATTGTCTTCCATCGAATCTTTCGTCTGCCTTGGGGAAACTAGATGGTTCATAGTACATATCATGAGAGATCACGGTGGCTACAGAAGTCGCTAGTAATGGTTTCAAATGTGAAGAAATCAACGCAAGCCAGTAACGATACAAGGTACTTTGAACATGGTACCATGGGATATAAAGTAAGGAAGATGAGAGAGTGGTGTTGTACATATTAGCCCGGAAGCCAATCTGGTGCAAACCTCAGCCTGGTTCTCTTCAACCTACCAATGGTTCTCTTACGTTTTGCGCCTTCGCCCACGGGCGCTTTACACCTCGGTGGGCTCAGAACAGCCCTTTACAATTACTTGTATGCAAAAAAACTCGGCGGACAATGGATACTCAGGATCGAGGACACTGACCCTGTATGCCCCGTTCGTTTCACTACATTTGAAACAAGTTCACTGGACGACGACACGTAGACGCGATATGTGGCAGGCGCAGTGGATGGCATACGATCCGCGTTAGAATGGGCCGGGTTAGAATATGAATATGGTAAGATTCCTTTGACTTTTCTGCCCCATTTCTTCGGTATGACTCTCCACGAGGCCCAGTACGGGGCGGACCGCACGGCCCATACTATCAGGTGTGCAACACGTCTATGCCAGTAACATGGTTAACTGACCCAGAACAGTCGGAGCGTTTGGACCTATATCGCACGTATGCACACAAACTCCTCGAGGTGCAGTTAAATATCAATGAATGTCCAACTTCTGACATTTATTCAGTCAGGCCATGCCTATCGATGCTTCTGCACTCCGGATAAGCTTGCATCCACGAGGGAGCGGCTCGCTCGCACCGGGGCTAACGCGACATACGACAAGGCGTGTCTGCATCTCACGGAAGAAGAAGTTGCGCGGCGTGTACGTGCAGGGGAGAAATCTACTGTGCGGTTTAATGTGCGTCTTTACTTATAGATGGACCGCTCTTGCAGTTCATCCCAGTACAGGACGACAAACTACCGGGACGCGACGTAGGGACGGATTTGGTGTTTGGTACTCTGCGAGACGCACACGCGTCATTGCCCACCGATCCCATCCTCCTCAAGTCGGATCTCTTCCCAACATACCATCTCGCCTCCGTCGTGGATGACCACGAGATGGGCATTACTCACGTTCTGCGGGGGGAGGTAGGTTCCCTTTGTATCGTTTATACATCTATATTACCTACCATTGTTTTCCTTAGGAATGGCTTCCCTCTCTTCCGCTACATTTGGATCTTTATGCATCGCTGTCACTTCGGCCTCCTCAATTTGCTCACCTCCCTATCCTACTCAACCCTGATGGGTCCAAGATGTCGAAACGCAAAGGAAACGTTTCTGTACTCGACTTCATGGTATGCTCCGAGTCCATCGACAAGGTACTGGTCCGCCCGCATTATTTAATAGTCTTTTTTATATAGAAACGAGGGTGGGAACCTGAGGCTGTCATCAACTGGCTCGCTCTGGCTGGCTGGGGAACTCCTCATGGCCAAAGTAAAAGGCATTCTCCATTAGCTTCTTCCAACGATCCTCAGTCCCCAGAAAGCACTTCGGTCATGACTCTTCCTGAACTGATAGAACAGGTTTGTTTTCATTTCGCTTCGTCATTTCATGTTGCCTAACTGTTGGATATCAAGTTTGACCTAGGCTCCCTAACGCACCGCCGTAACATACTTGATCCTGGGAAACTCGAATATCTAAACAAGCACCATTTGATGCGCAGCTTGCAAAGTGAGGAGACGACCGCATATCACGCACGTCGGATACGCGAGTGCATGAAATCCTCATTTCCACTAAGGTACCATGACCAAATTTACAGGCTGTTGGTTCTGACGGGTCTCTTTTAGCCAGTACACTACGCCAGACTACATTGCCAAGGTATTCCGCGTACTCCAAGTAGGATTGACTGAAACTCGTAAACTACCCGCGGAGGAATTGACTTTATGCTATGTAGGGTCGAATCATCAACATTTTCGATGTGCCAATCCTCGGCCCATATTTCTTTGTCGATCCAGATTACACCACTGCTGAAGCGCAGTCGATGCATGCATCTGTTTCAGCTGACGACTACCGTAAGCTGCAGATACGCCTGCGAGAGCCCTCAGCTGACAACCTTAAAGGAGTTGCCCTGGAAACGACAATCCGTTTCATTAATCAACAACTGGATGAAAAGGAGTCAAACATTACAGCGGTAATCCACAAGGCCTGCAATGCTACTGGTCTTAAGCAAAAGACTTTCATGGTCGCAAACCGTCATGCTCTCTCAGCAGTGAAGGTCAGTTACCTTCGAGTGCCTGTCGTGCAATACTAACGGTCCAAAAGTCTGGACCAAGTATTGCAGAAATTATTGGAGTCCTTGGGTCAGAGCGCACAACGTCGAGACTCAAAGCAGCGCTTTCTGTGACACCTGAGTGAGGATTCTAATACACAACCCATGATACATCCTACGGTGCTGTCTAATACACGAATGTGCTAACGCGATAACGTTGCAAACTACAAGCACCGGTCAAGGTGCAAACAGACAGGTGAGAAAACATTATGTTCTTGGTAAGTGTCTAGAGCGTCTCCCATCCGCCGTTGTCCACCGTACTTTCCAGCTTGCGTGCAATGGTTGTAGGAATTCCATGATTAAGCCATGTCTTCCGTATCTCCTCCCATCTCGGCCAATGTATGTATTGCCGTTTTCCTCGTCTATTACGAATGCCAGTCAGAAAGGGAAGTACCAAAAAGGGCCACGGGCTTGCCTCATAGAAATGTCAACTTCGCCGTGCACGTCAAGGTATGGAGACTGCCCGAATGACCCATTGTTAGCATATAGATACAGCACCGAACATCGCTTCACAACGAAGTAAATACCAATCGCTCCACCACACCTAGGTAAACCAAGGCGTTAGCACACCAAAGAAAGAAAAAACGAATCGAAACGCACTCTCGTGTATGCATGTTGCATTCACCTCGTCCGCTTGAATCAGCGTCCATACAGCAGTTGCTCAGCATACAGCACGTTACGCCACATATCAGACAGATCGCCGCGTCGATGGGAACAGTGTTGCACTGAGGACACCGCATCACCTTGTCACGGCCATTGAAGAGGTGGTCAAGCACAACAGGAAGACGTGCCATGCGGTAAACCGCTGGGTAGTCAAGGATGACCGCGCAATGGAGTTGCGACGCTGCATGTGAGTGTCCGTAGTGTGCACACCAACCTGACAGTGCATTCTGGAGGGTATCGTGGTTGGGCAAGTTGGACAGTGGCGGAATGCCGAGGAACGACAAGAGGCGTTTGTATTCGTTGTCTTGGGACGAGGCAGAGGAGGACATAGGGAATGCGCTCGGGAGGACTGAGCGACAGAGGATCGCAGCCCGCCGGAGGAAAGGAAGAGTAAATGCATAGAGCAGCTTCTCGATACGTCCTTCACCAAAAGTCTCCAGCACGAGCGTGGAAGTATGCTCGAAGATAGGAGAGTGGCGCACGACAGACATGAAAAACACTCTGACATCACTAAAAAGGTCTGCATGGCTGCGGGCGACAGGCTGAATGCCGGTGTACGACCTGACTTTGTTGAGCAGGAACACCACTCCAATGATGGTACGCGCCAAACACGCGTAATAACAAAGGATGAGGACATGCTGAAGCATCTCCGGTGCAACCGCTGCAGTCTCGATGAGGACGGTGAATGGATCGCGAAGCAGCAAGGGATAAGAGAATGGTGTAAGCGCTGTGCGGCTCCATTCGGGCAACAGCCGCTTGATGATGGCCTGCTTCACCGACTCGCGCCCACCGTCTGGTTTTGCCTCCAACTCCATTCGAGCGAGCATGCCAAGGCAGCCAAGAAGAGCGCGAATCATCCGTTGCTGTGTCTCCGACAATCCATCCGCAATAGTACCGCCTGAATCACGCACACCACGAGCAGCGACCTCGATGGAAGCGATAGTGTATCCGACGACTTCTTCGGGGAGATATATCCCCACGCCGCGTTCACCAGCTTCTGGCTCTGGTCGTTGCCGGAGGTGCCGCGTCTGTTGAGATATGACCTTGGACACGCTCATGAGGCTGTCTAGCATTTTGTACATGTCCGCTGCCTCAGGCCGTCGTGGATGGTTCAAATAATTCGGATCCTGCGCACTCCAGAAAACGAATTCTCCGGTGCCATTTCTGAATTGGAGGGAGTCCATGACAGGATCGGGTTTGGACTTGAGAATGGAAATCCCTGCAGCGCGAATCCAGTCAGGGAACGGAACATTACTCGCTGGAATTGTGGATGGTCTGGATACAGGGAGGATAATATTGCCCAAGCTTTTGCACAGCGGGCAAATATATTCCTTGCGCATTATGTTTTCAGGGTGATTTCGCATCATATGAGCACGATGGCGCTGTCGAATAGACATGTTATAAGTCGAGAAACATTCCAAGTGCATCATGTGACCACACATGGAAGTATGCAAACCAAATCGCGTATGTTGAGTCGGAAAACCATCAAAGTTAGGGGGGAATTGGGTGATGTCTTCAAAAACACTTGAAATTTCAGGTGGGAAAGTGGTAGAGCTACCGGGCCGTTTGAGTCGATCGAGTGACGGCGGTAATGTCATGAGCTCGTTGAGGTAAGAGCTATTACTGTCAGGTTGCTGCCTAAGAAGGCGACTTGGCTGGACAAGACCGAGCATTCCGAACGGCTGAGAGTCATTGAGATCCTCCTGGCAAACAATGCACGAGCCATACGAGAACAGCTCCTCTGGCGTAACATCCATATCCTCGTCTTCTTCGTCGTCTTGATCTTCAAAATTAACCGCAAAGCTGGCCTGCTGTGCCTTCATTTGAGCCATGATGGCCTCCTGGCGCGCCTTCGCCGCCCGCTTCCGCAAAGTCTCAGCATCTTCCCCCGGGTGTGGAACATTCACGACTTTACGACGCGTTTGAACCTCTTCCGGAACGAACTTAGTGATCTCGCCCAGAATCCAGTTGATTCGAGCCGCGTATGGCTTGAAATGTTCATTGTGCTCTATGGAACATATCACATCAATGAGATTCTTGTGGTCCTCGAATGTCTTGATAGCACAGAGATGGCTGAAAACGGAGGCGCGCTCTACCAGTGCAAGCATGACGAGATGAAATGCCTGGTCAAGGATGGCCTCGGACGACGGAGGTGTCGTTCCCGCCGCTTCTGTGAGCATCAGAATGTTGTAGATCGCGTAAAACATAACCTGCAAAAGAACTTCCGATTCGAGCAGCGACGGAAGGATCGAGAACGGGCCATGGTCGATGCCAATTGGCTTGGGCACAACGACGGGATCAGCCACGCCTGTCTTCTTCTTTAGCCACGCACGAAGGACGCCCTCGACCTCCTCCCGCCGGTTGCGTGCATAGTGGTAATAGAATGGGCTGACTTCAGCATAAAGCTCGTCCCGCAGCTCATATGTGCCCGTGTCCGACATCGATTCAGGCGCTCGGAAGAGCGCTACCTTTTCCAACACGTGCTCGAAGCACACATCATCCACCATGCGTTCGGCCACGCGCTTCACGAGATCTGTGTACGAACAAGGTCCAGGCGCAAGAGCGTGGATTATCTCACGACGAACGGCGGTGGCAAGTGGCATCTTGGATGCGCTGGCCTTCTCGGTGAGTAGGGTAATGATGACGTAGAGCACTTCTTCGACCATACTGGAAAGCTGGACACCCTCGTAGACAGGATGGACGACCGCCCCACTGAAGAACTGGAGAAGCCCGAAGCGGTCGAGGATGCTGACAAAGACAGTATTGGGATCCAGGATAATGAGTGATGTCTGCAGAATGAACAAGTCCTGATCGTAGCACAGTTCGCGAAGCATAAAGTCGCGATAGTGCAGAAGCTGCCCTCGTATCGGGAAGCCATTGCGCACCCACAGGCCCGAACGAATCTGTGCCACCATCGAGAGCACTAAGTAATGATTTAGTCTCATATGAATCTGGATGCGCTTTAATGCAACTTACCGCGCAACGGGAAATCAATCATAGTGAGGATCATCGATTCCGTCGACATGCGAATGAATAGCTCCCTAACGCTCGCTATGCCAATCTGCATTAAAGACCCCTCCGACAGGATATCCACATGCTTGAGCAGCTCCGCCAAGAGCCAGTGCAACGAATGGTGAAAGCTCACCCACCCTTCAAGTACGTCAAACTCGATGATTGTGTATTCGACATCACCAAATGCGACGGTGTGGAAGGCGGGCGTCGAGAATTTTTCCTTGTCGAGTTTGTCGTTGCTCAACGTACACACTGCTAGAATCTCTTGGACCACCGTCGTGATAGCGCTTCTGAGCTGAGACGGTGTAGCCCACGCAAAGGCTTCGCCGTACACTTTGATGACCCGAGACAAGGATAATGTGACGTTGAAAACGCTGATCCAGGCGTCCGTCTCATACTCCACGTGATTTGTTGCCGCGCGTTTATTTGGATGCACGCACATGAATAGTTGGCAGACCCTGGAGAACTGGCGTACAAAGGAGACATTGCGCGCAATCAGCTTTTGGACAGGCTGGTTATGGCAGAGGTAGCGAAGATCGCTGAACACTGGCATGAAGCGCTTTGATTTGAACGGAAAGCTCTCCACATCGAGCTCTCCAAAGTTGGTAGATGTGGTGGAGCCACCAAGTATGCGTTTCTCGGCGATTTGGTTGGTGAAGAAGTTGATGATAATATTCAAAAGACGCGTGACGAGATCGTGGTGGCGTACAATGTGGCTCGCAACCGAGGGCACAGTGAATAGTTGCAATGCGAAATACTTGATAGACGTCTCTGCCTCGCGATCGACAAGAAGATATGCGTCAATAACGCGGTGATAAACGGACGCAAAGTGACTCCCTATGAGTGTCTATTCAGCTATATAAGACCATTGATTATGGTGTTTCTTACCTATGGCTATTTTGTGGGAATGCGAAAGGGTCAAGGTAGACGCATACATCTCCTTCAGACACATCCGCGGTTTCTTCCAAAGCCTTGTGTGGTACAAGAAGAGCCAGTCAACTCTGCATGGATTAGGAACGTCCGTCGATAGGTCAGGGATCTGCGGACCCGACCCGTACATGTTGCTCTCCCGGCGCCGAGGCGACAGCAATTCCGCGGCAATAGCCTCTCGGATGACGAGAATGTCGGTTCCAAGACGGCTCCGAGTCAGATCCACGAGCCATTCGATAATAACCATAGAAACCTGCTCGCGAAACGTGTCATAGGCTCTACGGACGGTGACTCCGAGCTCTATTTTGGATATAATCTGCGCGATCTCGAGGAGACGAACAGCGTTAGTATTCATGTCGACAATTTCGCGACCATTCTCGTCGATAGAGTGAGCGAGATTGGATGCATCGGCGCGCTCGCGGTTAGTAGTGTCGCACAGCAACTGGATTACCTCATCAAAGGAGTGTTTGTCATCGTTCCACAGGACGATGCAATACTGGTCCTTTTGCATAGGATCTGCGGAGGGCTGCAATCGGAGGTCAGCTTCGTTAGCGGGAATACTAGGTTCATCTGGGGAGTAGTCGAGTGTGTCGAGAAGATAGTCGAGCGCGTAGCCAACAGTTCTTCTCATGGAGTCACGAAGCTCCGGGGGGCACGAAGATCGGAAGGGGTAATTTTGGACAGGAGGGATCTCTGATTCAGCTATTGACCGTGGCAACACTCTCGGAGTAGCGTCCAAGGAGCTTTGGGAGGTATGCAAGAGGAGTTCTTGGTCGTCAAGGATGGGATGGGATGGACACTGGAGACATCGTCTCCATGCTTCTGGATCACCACAGTCACAGCAACCTCCGGACTGTTGTGCGATAAAAAAGCTGACGTTGTGGTTGTCGTGATTGCTCGCACGGAAGCACCGGCCACACAAGACACAGCTCTCGTCAAGCGCACAGTCCCTAAGAGCTGTGGGTTAAACACCTCGCAAGCAAGAAATGTAGGGTGACGCACTTGCATCGAAAGCAGCTCTCACCCTTTGTGAATATGTGTCCGCACGGTCGTCCCGGTACGACGGGATGCTCCGAGCCAGCGCCTCCAAATGCGAGTTCAGACTGCACCTGACTGAGAGTGGCATGCATGGGGAGACTCGAGTTCGAGAGAGGCAAGAACATGTGAGCGTATTGACCCCAGAATGCATCGTACAACTCGGAGAGGATCTCTGCGCGGGTGGCCGGGGTGAAGACATATTTGCGTGAGCCTGGCATTGTTTCGAGTGCAAATCGGAGACGAGAAAGCGGGTCAGATGGTCTGTCGCGCGGGTTCATCGTTGCTGGGAACTTGGAATTGAACAGCGCAATGAATCCAGGCATTGCAGGTCAATATCAAGGCTGGAGGAGCAGGTCACGTGCACGCATATCTCTCTCATGAACAACACCTTGGCGTTGTTGGCAGACCCACCGGCACGATATGTGGACGGTGCACTGATGGACTATCTCATCATAGAGGTAGTCTCTGCACTGAGGGTGTCTGCAGCAGTATCAGCAGCTCGCGCAAAGAAGATCGAGCAAGAAATGGCAGAAGCGGGTCTGCTTCCACCTCCCCCTGTTTCAAAAACACACGAACAGAGAGACAGCATAGGAAGCACCACTGCCCGCTCTTCGTCATATGTTGATGAAGAGGACGAGGGCCTTCGATCAAGACTGGAGGCCATGGGGTTGCATGTCGGGGCCAACCTCGCAGAAAGGTTAGAACAGTTTACACTATCCTCCCACCAATGCAAACCTTTCTGCGTAGATTATCTCGAGATCGACCCCTTTTTTCTGACTCGCTCGACGCGATCAAGTTTATATGCAAGGAACTATGGGTTGCTTGCTGGGACAAGCAAGTAGACAACCTGCGCACGAATCATCGTGTGTGTTGCATCCAATGTGTCCATATGCAAGCCATTGAACTCTTCTACCCTCACAGGGCGTGTTCGTCCTCCAGGATAACACATTCAAACCTCTAACTCGCATATCGTCCTGGGAGGGTCGCTCCGAAACACTCAGACGGGCTAGACTGGTGAGGGTGGTCAAACACGTCACTTGGATTTTCTTGACCATATCCCTTCAGTACGTCGCATTTCCAGCGGGCATCATCCGGGGCGCTCTCTCTCGCATGAGTCTAAACGGCACCGTTACCCCAGAAATCACGTCACCACCGCATTGTACGATCTATTCGTTCTTCATCCCTGGATCTAGTATATCTGTGATTTTACAGGCACTTTTCAGATCAAATTGCCCAAGAACGCGTAGAGATCTGTCCTGTTGTATTCGTAATGTTAATGAGATTAACACGTTCACCAGCTCTGGGTCCGGTTAAGTGCGAGGTGGCGCGCATAGCATTGGCAAGATATGTGCAATACCTCGCTTTGGATGGCAAGTCCACATAAACCCCTTTGGACCTTGGCCCCTCAAGAGCCCAGAGGAAATGCAGGTCAAGATGATGGAAATGGGTCTCACTATGGAAAGCGTTATGATTTGAGTTTTTTCACTTCTTCAGCAATAGACCGCACTCTGGTTGCACGGTCAGATTGAGCAGAGACCGACTATCTTGGAGTTGAGAGTAGCGTGCACAGTCGAGGCAGCGACTTACCTGGGCAAGCCTTGGTGTAAGGGATATTGCACTACGGAGGGTGTCCTCCATCTCGGGATAAATGGCCTTAGCTAGTGGCAAGAAATGAGTGACATGTCTCCGCTAACAATCCGACAGAATGCTCACCGAGAATGTGGTCATACATTGGCTCGTTGTGAGCTACATCGAACTCGTCCGAGTCTTGTTGAGCGAGAATGTCAGACATCAATGCTTCTATCTCCTTGGGCCGCGTTCTCCGACGCCCTGCAATGTCCTTGTCCCATTTGAGTCTTTGGTCAGACAACGACCAGATATGCCGGTCGAGGCCTTCGTCGAACGGTTCTACGTTGACATCCTCTTCAACTTCGGATGGCTCATCTGTCGACCGACCGTTGATGCGTAAATTGGGGCGCGCAATGTCAAAGAGTGTCTCCAGAAACTGCGGTATTGTGCGTGAGGAAATAAATGCCCTTGGTTGTTGGCAATGACGCACCTGATTAGCCTGGGGCAATAACTCATTTCTGTCGGTGGCAGAGTGTCCCCGCACCTCGAGTTCCCTGTCTAGACGCTCGAAGAAAGCATCGGACAAGTTGCGCTGGATGCGCTTCCAGTCTTGCTCTGTTTCGATAGAAACTTTCGGCAGGTCTTCTCGCGCATCCATAGATAAGTTGGCTCTGGGCAGCCTGGGCTATTGTGACGCGTTGAAAACGAGTTTCACAACGAAAGATCAATACGTAAGGCTAGCCAACCTCTTTTTCGTAGAGAAAGATAGTCGTTCCTCTTGAGTTGCACTGCGAGGCTCAAAAGCACTCCTAAAAAAGCACCTTGACCTTTTACCACCATCATCTGAAAGATTTTCCCACGGGAAAGTCCAGAAGATTGGAAGTAAGGATGGAGTGCAATAATAGTCTTGCGAGTCACCACGAACGCAGTAAACGCGCTCGTATAGAGGGACCTACCCCTCCCCATAGCAAAGACCCAACTCTCCCTAGCCCCAGTGGCGGACGTGGATCCCCTACCACATCGACATCGCCCCACCCACCCAAACCCAACACACCTTCGGACGTGGACCAGGAAATGGAGGAACAGGCTACAACTAGTACATTCATCCCCGATTGGAGCGATGACGTTGACCCCTTACCTCAGACTGCAAACAACGGTGAACTACCCTCACAAACGGAACTCCTCGTTTCACTGCACAAAACTCTTGAGAGCGTCGCGGATACTCTGAATAAGTTGTCCATCCACGCCGTGATCCCAGAGCGCACGATTATTGTCGTACAAGAGATACACCGCAGAACCACGAAGGAAAAACCACCAGGTGAACAGGGACCCTCCGGCGATATATTATCTGCCATCAGAAAACTGGCCAAAGACGTAGAGGAGCTCAAACGTACGGCACCCATCCCAACACCTTCCCAAAGCCCAACCAGGCCCAAAGAGGTCTTCGCCACAGGTCCTACCTTCCGCCCTAGCCCAATGGCAAGGTCCCCAAAGCCAACACAACCCCCCTCGCAACCCAATAACCCTTGGCAACGCCACCACCCAGCTCGACTCGTACTACAGATCCCCCCCACAGTAGTGGACCACGACCGTTTAACGGGTATGAAGGCGGTGGAGGCAGTCAATGCGGCCCTAGCGCAGCATGGCGCCAAAACCAGTATCATCGCAGTCAAATGGAACGACAAAGGTAACTGTATCGTAATATCCCACCCCAACTTCACTGCGATGGACCTGGAACCCCTTGGGAACGTCATCGCGGCTGCCATCACAGGCAAGAATGATATCACATGTACCGCCACCCCGGATAAAAAGTGGCACAGAGTGATACTAAATGGAGTGGACACGGGTAAATCAGACATCGATGAGGACATTGAACTAAGCCACTTTCAGGGCCGTCACTCAGACGAGATGCTTCAGGAGCTACAAGCGAACAACCCATCCTTAGCCACCATATCCATCTCGGAGGCAAGATGGCTGACCCGCCCAGAACAACTACGTGAGAAATCACACTCGTCAATAGTACTAACAACCTCGTCACAGGAAGACGTTGAACTCCTCCTACGTCACGTACGAAGAGTAGTAATGTATGGCAGACTGGCATCCTTCTCCCGCTACCAGGACACAAAACCAATCAGACAGTGCACAAACTGCTGGGCGTATGGCCACATCAAATGCAACAAAGACCCGAAATGCAGGATCTGTGCTGGTAACCACACAGAAGACGACCACACCTGCATCGAGTGCCCCCCATCCGAGGATAACCAAAAGAACTGCAACCACCTACCGAACAAGTGTGCCAACTGTGCTGGCTCACACCCTGCCGACAACACGAAATGCCCCACAAGAATCGCTCATGCCGGTACCACCCGCATCCCCTCCAAAGGTGGCCGCCCACATCACAGTACCCCCACCGCTAGTAATACCCACAACGCCACCCAGGCCATACCCTTATGAGGAGACAACATACCAAACCCATCAATATCCTACAGCTCAACGCGAATCAGAGCAACTCAGTTTGCCACGCAATCCTAAATGCAATGGTAGACTCGTTTGACATAATTCTCTTAACTGAACCCTGGTTTGGTTTTATAGGCAATGGACAACGCGGCCCAGTAGCACTAAGCGGCTGGAACCCAATCCTACCACTTCAACCCATCCCAGAAGACCTCACCCCGCGGACAATGGCCTATTATAGGTGCAGAGATGATTTCCACGTCACACTCCGCTCTGACCTAGTATCAGATGCTGACATACAGGTACTACAGGTTGACCAACCCCTGAACCTCCCCACAATCATAGTGAACGTATACAACCAACGGGCTGGCGATGATCGGAACAACTGGTCTGCAGACCGCCTCCATAATGTTGCCCTCCCGGAGAACATCCCGGTGATTATCTCCGGAGATTTCAACATGCACCACCCCCTCTGGGCCATAGACGAACCGCGCCCCGACCCCAGGACCGAGACACTCGTAGAGTGGCTGATGGACAACCACATGACTATGTGCAACGACAAGGGTTCACCCACCTTCCTGTCGCACTGTGGCAGGGCCACGTCGGTCCTTGACCTCACGTTTGCCAACAACGTCGCGCTTGCAACCAACTCCACCTTTGAGTGGAGGATTGCACCTGAGCTAGCACACGGCTCCGACCACTACCCGCTGGCATGGTCAGTGGATCGTGGAGCAGTAGCACTCGACAACGTCGCAGCCCAGAGGTTCCGGTGGAGAAACCTGAAGGAAGACACACCAAAGAAGTGGAAGACGGCGTACCAGTCAGAAGTTGAAGACCGTGCATGGGCCTTCAGAGGACTGCACGACGAAGACCCGACCGTGCAGACCCTTGACATCGCAGCACTAGAACTACACAACGCCTTGCAAGCTGCTATGGAGGCGCATGTACCCAAACGTAAAGACAGCATACGGGCACGCCCGTGGTGGACACCTGAGTTGACCCAAGCGTACGAGTTCTTACGTGACCTGAGAAGGTCCGCACAAATCTTCCTCGGAATAGCTGACGAAGAGCATGCGGAGACCCAGGGCCTGATACAGAGGACTAAAAACAGACTAAAACGGCTGACGAAGGCAGCCAAAAGAAAGTGGATCAATGACGAGCTAGTAAAGGCAACACCAGACGACATATGGGCGTTCACCAAGTGGCCTAAAGGTATACGCCAGTACCCTTCCCCCCCCATCAGCCCCGGTCAAGGCCTACCTGCGGCGATCTCACACGAGGACAAGTGCAATGCACTTCGCAGCGTACTGTTCCAGCCCCCCCCTCCCATTCACGCAGAACCCACCGACCTCGAACATGACCACCCTGATGATATCGCCTGGGAACCTGTATCGTACGCAGAAGTCCATAGAGCGATCTTCGCCCCAAACCAGCACAAAGCCCCAGGCCCCAGCCAGATCAACAACATGGTCCTTCGGTGGGCTTGGGCAGCCAACCCCGTCCCTATCTACCTCCTGATCAGCCGATGTGCTAAAGTCGGATATCACCCCCAAATATGGAGGAAGACAGTAGCAGTGGCGCTACGCAAACCAAAGAAGCCCGACTACTCCAACCCGCGCGCATACCGTCTCATACAACTAGAGGAGTGTCTAGGTAAAGTTCTGGAATCGGTCGTCGCCCACCGCCTCTCCCACATGATCCACAAACACAACCTTGTCCCTGCCACACAGTTCGGAGGCCGTCCAGGCAGCTCGACAGTGGACGCCGCACTCGCATTCACCCATGACATTGAAGCAGCCCGCAACCATGGCCTTGTCACCACCAGCCTGACCCTAGACATTAAAGGCTTCTTTGACTACGTCAACCACGACAAATTAACGACCATAATGCGCAGAAAAAGAATCCCACTCCCCGTGGTCAAGTGGGTTACCTCGTTCCTGTCCAACAGGGAGACGGCGATCTGCCTAGATGGCCGGATCTCAGAGTCCAGACCAGTGGAGAACGGAATCCCGCAAGGATCGCCCATCTCCCCC
>Ga0307518_10001600_pt1 | contig 16720 bp, 13 predicted proteins | sample 25_EM_MG_FD_203889 | JGI IMG/M metagenome (GOLD analysis project Ga0307518, IMG submission 203889) | Populus trichocarpa ectomycorrhiza microbial communities from riparian zone in the Pacific Northwest, United States - 25_EM | ecosystem: Host-associated > Plants > Roots > Unclassified | place...
CCGAAAACAGTTTCCATCCCATTCAGTATTCCCTCTATCAATGTACTACACAAAACTCGCGGGCTGTCCCATTGCCCGCGGTCCTGCATACCCAGCGGTATCCCCTGTTTTGTGCTGATTCTATATAGCCCACCCCTATATGCCTTGATTACAATGCAATATAGGCCCATCAATTACCATAGATGATAGGCATGTCTGGGTCCAGCCCATTGATATGGTGATAACGCATATTATGTACCCCCCATTAATATGCAGCACAATCTTTTCAGGGCTTGTTTGTATGATTCCATGACAATATTTAATTTAATCCAATTACCCTTCCCTTAATTGACACCCTAGCCCATCATCATACATTACAATAATATCCTAGTAGCTAGCCAACCCTTACCAACCGATAACAACTCATCTGGGGCCCTCTGTCTGCTGACCCGTCATACTCAGCCGATTTTCACCCTCAGGTGGCCATGTAAGACAGCCTAAGTAGGTGCATGGGCTCGCCATCCAATGTGTCTCTATGGACGAGGGTAGGCGCATTCAACAGGTGTTCCATGGTGTTTTAGAAAAAATGCCAATGAATCCAAGCACCTTAAAACTACTCGAAGTGTTTGGAAACTCGCAAGCTGTCCAGAGTTTATTCATCGGTAATACATGTCAATTTTATCCCGTTGTGGTGGGCTCGCCACCTGGTATTCATCGCACAAGGTACAAGATTTGAATGTAATACCAAATCTCACAGCCTCGCTGAGCCTGACTCACAGAGATGGAGCAATCAACTCTGGGAATAAATTCACCCATGCTAAATGGAAAGAAACGAAGACATTTTGGGAAGCGCTGGCATATACATATATGATTGTCAAAGGGATTAATGAACGGATGCCACCAATGATGACAGCGAGTCCACTGGTCCATGAGTAGAGCCACTGAGTTGATCATTAGTCAATGAGACTACTACCCTTCCTGCAGGGAATCCAGTAACGGTGGATGAGTTGGGCGACGCTCTTGAACAGAGTCTCTGCATCCAGACAAGTAGTCCAAAGTGGACATGCACTACCAGTCAGGGATCCAGCTCAGCATCCTCGCAGTTGTCAGTACCAGGTGAGTTGAATGTATCAGCAACGGGCCATCTTGTCCTGACTAGTAGTACCCCTTGTATTTCACATATATGCTTTTCAAAGTATGCGGTACCAGTCAGAGATCCACTTCAGCATCTCCACAGTTGCCAGCACCAGGTGAGTTGAATTCATTAGTGATGTGGTTATCTTGTCCTAAAACCTGTTCAAAGTTCCCTTGCCGACCACACATCAATCATGAGCAGGGGGCTCACGCTCCCCTATCATTTATTCTCATGTGTGGAACCTGCGTGGCATCATCGAGACCAGATATTATTACACTCCTCTTGCAGGTGTACATGTGCACTCAGGTAGAGACTTTCTTGATACCCATGCCACTTGGTATCTCTCTGCACATGGATATACAGGTTCAGCAATTCAAACTATCATTGAAGCCTGGAATGCGAGTACTTCAGAGCATAACTTCGCACTAAGACTCTCGGAGTATGGCTTGGCATTAGCAGAGGGCCAGTACTTATGGTATTTGATTCAGCTGCAGTAGTCTGATATTCCTTACATGTGTACTATGTTGACTTTGTCTCTATCTGCCCAGCTACATTCGTTGTTCGTATCCTAGCTATATTCACTGTTGGAGTGTCCAAGGTCCCCAGATCCCATGTATAAAATGCAGATGAATGGGGCGCGATTCTTTCTCTTCTGACTATCAAGATGGTCCGTTTTCTCGGTGTTGCCTCCTTGCTGTTTTTTTAGGTCCCCAGAAGCTGGTTGCCTACCGTAGTATGTCCGTCGGAAGCCGATATTCTTGTCCAAATCGAGCGTGACTGTCCGGCTTTCCATACTCTCAGTGAATCGAACTTCTCGTCTTTTACTACAGAGGAAGGATTATGTAATTGGTCTTGACGGTACACAGATCTCCGCAAAGACCACACACAAGATGTCAGGGAGAGGCAGTGGAGGGAGGTGTCGTTGAAAAATTGCATTCATACATGGATACATTAATGCGCTCCAGGCCTCTGGCCTCCGGGCTCAAGTCGTAAGAGTAACACACTACCCGAGATGATCTCCCTCATGTGTTCGACAACGACCATGCCAGCGTCCCAACCCTGAACAAAAAAGCGATCATTATCCAAAAGCAACATTGCGATCCATGCTTTCATGGCCAAATCAGCATTTGCTGCTCATATTACGGTGAGCGTTGAACTTACTAGGATCCTCAATAGCAGCTGGGAATAAGCTGACGATGCTGCTTGACAATATAATACCAGGAACTTCTGTTGTGAACACCTCCGTTGCAACTATAATCGGGTGCCCATCTTGTTGGCGATGTACTGCGGTGTGTGATTGACTCAATAATGAACAACACTGTAATTCAGCTCACTGAAGATGAAGGCGCTTGTGGACATGGCTGCCAGTCAGGTCTGAAGGGCAAGCATTGGGCAGCCAGCGCAGTATTTGACCTCACTGGGTCATAGTCCCTTCCCACCCAAATCCCACAGATGGCCACAACTTCTTGCTTAGTCTGAAAGATGTCATCGATGCAGACTCGTTGCAACCAAGTGGCGACTCAAAGAAGCAGTGCCGATCTCTGATCAGACATGGTATTGCAACCCGCGGCATTCTGACCATTGCAATGCATTCGCGCATTGTAGTGCTGAGCACGGGCACGGAGGAAACTGACCCCGAGATTGACGATATCCCCAGCACGGAGTAAACTCTCAACAGCAGCACAGTAAATCTCTAATCAATTTCATAGCTGCTGTTGACTGAGTTGAATCTGAGGCACACACCATGGGACGACCAAAGTTGTACAAAACACAAGAAGAGAGGGCGCTGGCTGCTCGGACATACCGAATGAAATATTATCAAAGGTATCGGGTTTATTCTTCCACTCCAGGCATTTTACCTCAGGCTATGTAATTCAGTCATCGAGATCAAATTCGACTCAAGTCGAAGGCCAAGCGCAATAGGGCGAATAATGCTATCAAATCCGACAAATCTTCTTCGTAATGGATAGTTTGTTGGCTAGTTGTTCCCTTCCGACTCAATTTTATAGGTCTAATGTCACCACTTCATGTGCTACTGCAATCAGTTCAATCGGAGAAATAACCCTGGAACCGTACGTGCTTAAATCACCCATCATGTTCAGTGGCCTGAAACTTTGCAGCAATCTTGATGAGCAGCAAGGGCGGATGAGTGACACCAGGAGTCCCCGCCCTGGCGATGCTTCATTAGATATCGAGGACACAGATTCCATCGAACAGATCGACAAATCACTCAAACAAATAACAGGGAAGTCGTGTCATTTGCTTGTGGATACCTTATGCCAAGAGTACATTCAGAGCGGGGACTATTCTCAAATTTGGAAGATTTTGCGCGAAGCGGAGGGGCTGGAGATGCGGGTGCGCACACTGTATTGGCAGTACTGGGATGGCACCTCAGACGATCCCACCAAGAATATTATCGATCGTGTATGATCGATAGCATGCGTACTCGAGGACTTACTGATGCATGCGATGGACGGCACAGACGTGGCGAAGATGTACGCGAGAGGTGCATTCCTTTTCCAAAATTCCTCCCTGGATACTATACACTGAGCATGTGACATTCTACACTACCAAGAAAGTTGTTTTGCCATGAATCCACTGCTTTTGTAGACTGTAATAATTGCAAATCGCATAAGGGCTTCCTATGAGCACATCAACGCATCTTGCTCTTTCCGGAGACAGAGATCCATCGAGTGAGGAGATCCATCAGTGATGCGCTATACACACCAACACATCTTGCTCTTTCCAGTGACAAAGATCCATCGTGCAAGACGTGTTGATGTGCTATACAACACATCAACACATCAACACATCCAGGGATATATATCAACTTTACCTTTCAGAGTCTGTGTCTCACCTCTCCCCCTTGGCATCGTAACTCTGCTTGTGCACTCAAATATCTTACCATCTTACCCCTCTCCTCTTTTCAATTAGAGACCAACTAGGTGTGGTCAGTTCTATTGCGCATTACGTTTCAGGCATAACGCACCTCGACTGCCAGGTATGCCAAAAAGGGAGTGGACAACCTCCGAGCAGAAACAATTTCTGCAGGATGAATTACCGCGGTACACCAGCATGAGCACTAAAGAATACAACCGCCACTATAAAAAGTTCTTCCAAGACTGGTGCGAGCGTTGGCCTGAGAGGGCTATCATGTTCCCAGAACTCCCAGTCAGCGATCAGTTGACCAGCAAGCAAGAAAAGACTCTCGCAGAAGCTCTGTCCAAATGTCAAGAGGTAAGTAACATCACACAGATCAGACTGAGGCACTGACCCTTCACTGCTTGTGCAGCAAATACGGCAGTGGTTGCACTGGCACTCGAAAGGCAGGAAGAATAGGGCTGCCAACAGGAAGTCCTTGGATGTCCTTGATGGGCTAATGAAAGGTAAGAGCTGCACAAAACGGCCGGTGGAGATCTATTCCAAGATGTATTACGCATTGCAGGTCAAGCCCAACAACTCTCTCAACTCACCAGCACAGAATATATGTGGCCTTCGTGGACATATTGAGAAGAAATTCAAGGTCGAGCCTTAAGAGATCCGAGACGAAGTCATGCGCGTCCATAGTGAGCAATCCAGTAGTAAGAACAACACGTCAGTTTTCGAGGACAAAGATCAAGCCCACCTTGAGCTTGACACAGAAGTGCACCAAAGGTAACTTACATACACTAGCGGAGCAGCGGCTGTGCCCACTGTCATCTCCTTAGCAACATACAGCAGTGTGGTTCAGCATTAAAAGACATCCTTGTCCACTTATCCTGCAAGACCGGTTGGTTGTTCTCAATCCTGATGGGTGGGCCTGATCTGACCGATCCCCAAGAGAGATGTGCTGTTACAAGGCAAGTGCATTACTAATCCTAAATGCAATTATCTCACCAGCACCAGCCTCCACTTTGGGAAGAACAAACTCGGACTTAACTTCACGGAGAGTTATGTTGCTTTCGACTCCACCATTGTGCAAGCGTATATGGAGTTCCTGGATTCCAAGTACTGTAAGTGACCTCTACAGTAAATGTAAAATTTAATACAGACCATGACCTAGATGAGGAGAGTGCGTCAGTGTCACACGACGACAATAGCATCCCCACAAATGCATGTACCTCTGTTGATGACACGCAAAGCCCAGATGACAGCGATGACGACGAGGCTGATGTCCATGAGGATGGGAATGAGCAAGATGATGTTGAGGATGATGGCCATGGGGACGGGGATGAGCAAGATGACATTGAGTATGATGAGGACAAGGATTGTGGGGTGGCTGGGGAGGCAGTCAGGTTTGAGTGTTGACCTTTTATACCCTTGCGTGTTCTCAGACTCTGTTTGGACAGTGTTACTGATGTTGCAACATATCCGAGCATTGCAACTCCTCCGCAAGGTGCAACACCTCCACACAGTGCAACGCCTCCACATGGTGGCGCACAACCTTTCGACTTCGGCTCTTTTGGACCAGAATTGGACTTCATGCTCCAAACAGGGTCTATGGCGATGTTTCCCCAACAGTGCGCAGTCTCAACAACTCCCCAGTGGAACTTTGGTGGTCTCAGATCAGACACATTTTTTTCTGGCGACATGACAACTGCTAATACTGCCACTGATTTCTCTAGTCTAGTTCCACCATCGGACTACTCAGCAATGTTGGCTCACACAGGACTTGGGCTGCCCATGTTTTCTCCCGCTGTATCTCCATCAAAAAGCAGTCTCCCTTTATTACCTCCCCTGCCTTTGATTGACTACAACTCTTCGGGTGACAACTTTACTTGGCATCTTCAATCATTCACATACACCAGGCCAGGCAGTATGCCTAATCGTCCTCAGCAGCCGATCGTGCAATACTCTGAGGTCCCTGAAGGTCCTCTGCTAGGCAAACACAAACCAGTGCTGTCTTTGTGTGCTCAAAGGGATAACAAGATAGGTGGTCTAGTAAGTAAGGAAAATAGCAAGCCTGTGCTTGTGCGGGGCAAGAAGGGGAAGGGGAAGTGCCCTGTGCCTGATGCAGATGAGTCTCGCCCCAGAAAAAAGGCGAAATAAGTGGGGCGTTGGTGTCAAGCACCTAATACTGATAGTTTCTACAGGAATATCAAGACCATGGTCTGAGTGAGCTGTTTGCTCTCCATATCAAGTATTCCTTTTAATAAATGTTGTATATTCCTTCATTTAAATGTGCAATACTATTTCCTTGCAATACATGATCTGCACTATCAACTAATATATTTAATGCAATGCATGAAGATAATTGCAATGGGATGGATCATTGCAGCGGGACAATCATTGCAGCAGGACAATCATTGCAGCGGGACAATCATTACAGTGGGACAATCATTGCAGCAGGACAATCATTGCAGCAGGACGGGACATTGCAATGGGACAATCATTGCAATGGGACAGAACATTGCAATGGGGCGGGACACAACAATTAGACGATCATTGCAACGGAGTGATCATTGCAACAGGACAATCATTGCAACAGGACAGAACATTGCAATGGGACGGGACATTGCAGTGGGACAAACAGTGCAACACATGTTGCAACAATACATCGTTCTGTGGCAATGAACATTGCAATGTTAATGTCACCATGAACGGCACACCAAGTTATGATGGTAGTTAGCGCATTTCATTGCAACAAAGTCACACGAACGGTTCGTCTGTGACACCTGACATGTCTGACACATCTGACATGTTCTGTCCCAGACACTTCAGACACACATCGAATTGCTGATGGCCTTGTGCAATGTCGCCCCAAAGTCATGCAGGGGTCACCGAAAAGTCGCCCACAATCACCGAAAAAAGTCATGCATCACTATATATTTGTCTGTTTTTGTTACAGACGGAGCGTCACATAAGGCTCCTCGGCTGGCACAATTTTTTCGATTAGTCCAGGCCTTTCAGCAGAGTTAGAAAATATGCCTGCCCTGCTGTTGTCTTGAAGCTAAGACCAATAAATGGCCTCCAAAACGGCTTTGACAAAAACACAACTCTGTATTTCCCCTACTGTCAACCATGATGCATTAGGTATGCATGCATAAAATAGGTAGTGCATCAGATTTCCCTGGAACCGAGTTGGGACCCACTCAAAATTGCTCATCTGTGCATAATGCAAAGTGCAAGCTATTGTGGCGAAATTTATGCATTATGAGCATTGAGCACTACCAATTGAATGGCCTGGGCTGAGCAAGGTGAGGTGCATTCAAATCAACTAAAATATGCCCTACCACTACCTGCCATATTACAGACATATTCAAAGTTAACACACATCTGACCAAGGTCAATTACTACATCTAAAATATATAAGGAGCAATTGCTGGCGGATGTGTCTGCATCAAGTCATACAAGTGGAACTAAGTGGATACGATTGATGGCTGGTGGCACTTCGTCGTCATCATTGGGTGGGTAGCACCAATGTGGCAGTGATGGTCAATGTTGGTGTTGCTGTCGTCACGGTCATAGTCTCAATGTTATTCTCATTACAGGCAGTGGTATGGCGTCATTGTGGTCGTGGTGATCTATCAGCTTGGTTGTTGTTTGTGGTAGTCCAACATTGGTTGCCATCGTGGTTGTGACAGTCAACATTGGTGGTGGCATTGTCATCATCGACGCCGATGACGGTCATCACTGTTGTTATTGCTAGTTGTGGTTGTCGTGGTTGTCAACACTGGCGTTGGCGGCACTTGTTCTCGTCATCGTCCTTGTTGCAACAATATAGCACAGCGCCGTGTCTTTGTCAACACTAGTCACAACATGTCACACGGATGTCACATAGGCGTGACAAAAGCCTTGTGCATAAACGACCTAATGCATAAACTTTGGGCGGTCCCATTGAGATGCGTTATGAGGTAGTCTACTGTACCTAGAATAAATAAGCATCACGAGAAAACGAGTACATGGGGAAAAAAAATGTATATACACGATCTTTAATCGTTGCATACGGCCTTTGCGATATCGTTGGCGCGGTTTTTCGGTAGGGTTTTCTGCAGTTTTCGCTGCAGAGTACGTTTTGAAGGGCACTCCTTTTTGATAAAACCCTTCATCTTCTTCAAGAATTGCGACAACCATTTGTCTGAGTCCATAATAAACGGTTCTCCACCTTCCTTCACTTGCTCCTTCAGTAGCTTCAGCACGCGTTGACGGGAGTCGTCCAGTTTGGCCCTGTGCATTTCCACGTTCTTGCTGATCGTCGTAATACACGCATGGGCATTACATTCAATCCCGAACCGAGTCAGGAATCTTTCGTTCTCCGTCCACCACTCTTCCATCTCATCCGCATGCTCCAGGCGTGTGACCAATATAGCCACCGGTACCTCCTTGTGGCAAAGGCCTTCCTGGAAAAGCTTATAGTTAGTCTGGTGGTGTGTAAGTATTCTCCCTCCACCAATGCAAAACAAGAGGAGATCAACACCCCCCACACGCTTCAACATTTGGATGAGTGTGGTTGCCTTTCCGATCGCATCAACATACTCTTCTCCCCCCATTTCTGGGCTGTCAAGACCAACAGTATCGAAGATACGAAGACAAGACGTCTCCATATTGAGTCGATATTCGGTTGAATCCAAGGTACATCCACCCGCCCTATCCGATGTCTTGGCTATTTGTGCTCCAGCAATAAGATTGACGACAGAGCTTTTTCCAACACCTGCCTCCCCGAAGAGCACAATGTTTGGTATCCGGATGTGGGGGTTGGCTTTTCTGGTCAAGAATAGGGCATCCTCGTTTGATAGACCACATTTCTCGGTCAAGAAAGTCGTGCCATTAGTGAGGCGATCGAAAAGTGTTGTTGTTGGCTTGTCCAAAGTACGCCGTTTATAAGAGGTAAAAAGGAGTTTGACTACACTCTGTTTGGATTGTTTGCGACGGTGAGCGGCGGATTTATGGGAGAGGGTGATACAGGCATGCCCGGCAAAGTCATAGTTCTTGATTTCGGCCTGATTTCGGCTCCACCAATCATCCATGGACTGTTTCTCCCTCTCCCGGTGTGTGACAATTAATGCAATAGGCACGGTCTTGTCAAAAAAGAAGTCATAGAACAAGTGATATAGGTGCTGAGTCGTGGGGTTCAGCTTATCCCCCTTCGTGCAGAGGAAGATGAGGTCGAACTTGATTTTCAGTGACCGTAGCATATCCAATGCCACTTCGTAGGGGACGAAATCGCTCGAGCTTTCGCTGCGAGCTGAGCCAAAACCCACAGTGTCGTAGACACGGACCCCGATAGAATCCACTTGAAGCGGGTACACTGAAAGAGATTTTGTACAGATGGCGGCATCCAGAGATACTGGAGCGAGGGTCTGGTTGGCCAACATATTGATCAGGGAACTTTTTCCAGCCCCAGTTTCGCCAACAATCAGAAGTGTCAGAGTCATTCTGAGAGTAGATAAGCATGACATTCAGTCTGTCTTTCATGCATAGAATTTACTTACGATCGAAGATTTAAAAATACGCCTAGATTTCTTGAGAGTTCTGGTATAGCGTGCCCAAGCTAACTAAGTGTTCAAGCATGACTGAGAACATCAAAACTAAAACAACTTACCGTCAATCGGTTTAAACCACACCGGGCTGATAGTTCGGGGATTGCAATGGTGGAGGAGTGCTTCGCACTGTGGCGACCACTTAATGGAATTCAGTGAAACGCTCAGCAGACTCGCACCCTGTGGCAATCATACAGCGAAAAGCAAACACCTCGCGCGAGAAGTATGGTTTTCAAATTCAGGATGCATGGACTGTGAGGCAGCGGAGGACCAAACCAGCGCCAATCATTGAAACCGTATCATATAAACTGTATTATAGCTCCGGTGAGGACGGTGAGACTATGAACTGATCAATCTCGATCCGAGGTACGTTAATGCAAAATGTAGCATCCAACGAATGCACGGAGTGCTTACTCCGCAGAAGCACCTGCTCTGAGGCATCAATTTAGTCACTAATATTTCAGGGTCCTGCGGAGTTATACTGATATTCGAAGGTTAGGGCAACGGGTATGGCAGAAGTGGAAAAACCCCAGAATTGAGGTTGATGTCATTGAATGGACTTATTACTATTAGCAAAATCTTCCATCGACGTTGTTCGGGATTAGCCGAACGCACAACCCTTGTCGTCGGTGGGAATACCTACCCAAGATTATTGCAGCAGCATGGCCAACATATGTACTATCCAGCCGAAAAGTCCCTTGCATCGCATCCAAATCTGAGGATCTGATCTGAGGAGCCGCCCAGGCAGCACGGGGTCCATTGAACAATAATATTTCGTATACATGACTCTGAAGCCGGGACTCTGTGTAGTAAACTTATCCTGGGTTCCCGCTGGTTTCCATGCCCAGACTCATCTTGTCCATGAGTACAAGCGGAGAGCTGAAGGAACTGGAACAAAGTCGAGGTGGCTGTTGATTTTGCTATTTGTAAGTATACTCCGTGGGGGCCCTTCAAAATCGCAACCACGACCATGGTCGGTTTTCCCACGCTACGACAGCTGGGCAAGGTACACACAGAACACCACTGGCCCCCCCTAGAACGATTATTACGAGTCATTAAGTTGACCAAAACACACGAACAATGCCAGACTGGCAAGAACAACCACACTCAGCGACCACGTACTCACGAATTTTTCTACCCAATGTAGACATCCTGAACATACCAAAGACCAACCAAAGACGAGTTGAAACGTGAACCAATCACACAAGCAACACGATTATTCCATGTGACAGTCCACTGTGATGCTGTTCCCTCTTGCGAGATGTTCGCCTCCCTTTTCCCAACCTGAGGTTTTAGTGGGTATAACGGCGCCCTTCAACGGGTTTACCAGTAGGCTCACGGAGTCCCACATCCCCCCGTCCTTAACGAGAAGTGCATAAGAGCATTTTTCCTCGGAACGAAGCCCAACTGGGTTTTCGATCTAGTGTATTATGTAGAGCTTGACTTGTCAGTGGCTACATAATGATATCACTTGTACAAAAAAGAAAAAAGAAAACTCCGTGGGCGACGGATCTCAAAACTCATGGTGCAGCGCGATCGATCCTGACAAATTGTGAGACTCGCAACGATTCCGTAGTGGAATTCTGGCGAGACTGAATTCAGGGTACTGTAATGTCCCCTCATTTGAAAGTCAGCCCAATTCAGAGTTTCCAAATCATGCAGTAGGCCTAGCCCTTCCTTACTTACTGGCGGGCAATGAGGTGGACAGAACAATCGATCACGAGCTTATCGCCAAACGCATTTGCACATGCTGGCAACTTGGTGGGTTGAGGGCAGCCAGCATGAGAGCAACGCCGCCTGTTGCATTGCGGATAGTCCCACCCGCCCATCTCACCCTTTCACCCTACTCGCCTTACTTTACTCCCAGTTAAGGCTTACTTTCGACTCAAAACGCGAATCGAAATCGCATCACAGGTTGTCCAACAGGTGGGATCCTTCCCTGTCTCGTCTTATTTCTTCCCTCACCGTCGCTACAACCTATTGGTGCCTAATTTCACGTCACGAATTACTCGCATTTCAAGTCTTCGACGCACCTGTATGCCTCATATTGTCTCTTAGATGTCATGTTCCAATGTTAACCTGAACGAGGTCTATCTTCCCTTTCCCTCCATCATACTTTTGCCTCGCGAAGGGAGTCGTTGGTGAGTCCCATTTGGTTGCTCTTCCGCGCATTGCGCCTTAATTATTAGAAGACCAAACTTTCACGAACCGTGGCCGTGCATCTCCATCCCATGTGTAAAAGTCGATCGAATAATGATTAACTTGAACAATCAGATCGGCCGATGTCGAAAAGAATTGAAACGTTACCCCCCAGGAGATGCTCGTCGGGCTGATGCCCTTTTCAAGCTCGCAGACTCCCTGGATGACAGGTTCTTGGAGAAAGGTGACATCGTGGATTTAGACGAGGCTATTGAGCTCCATCGAGTAGCGTTAAGTCTACGCCCAGCCGGTCATCCTCAACGTGATACGTCACTCCACTCCCTCGCACTGTGTCTATGGCGCAAATACGGCGAACAGCCCACAGCGGCTGCCTTAGAGGAAATCATCACGCTCAGTCGAGCTGTATTAGAGCTCCGCCCCCATGGCCACTCTGGTCGCACCGACATCCTCTACAACCTTGCAGTCTACTTGAGGAACAGATTCCTCAAACTCGGTGAAAATCCTGATCTCGATGAAGCGATTTCTCTGTGTCGATCAGTGTTAGACCTCCATCCGGCCAGTGATTCAGAACGGTCAGACTCGCTCCATACCCTCGCACTTTGCCTTTGGCACAGATATAGCAAGCAGGCTACAATGCCTGATTTGGAGGAAGCCATCACGCTTAGTCGAGCTGCATTAGGTCTCCGTCCCTTGGGCCACTCCGGTCGTGCTGTCACTCTCAACAACCTTGCAGATTACCTAAAGGACAGGTTTCTGAAGCTTGGTGCAAACAATGATCTCGACGAAGCAATTGTGCTACATCGATTGGCATTGGATCTCTGTCCCATTGGTCATTCAGATCGGTCGGACTCACTCCACAACCTCGCATGTTGCCTTCGGCACAGGCATGGGAAACGGGCTACAATGCCTGATTTAGAGGAAGCTATCATGCTCAGTCGAGCTGCATTAGACCTCCGTCCCTTGGGTCACTCCGGTCGTGCCGTCACTCTTAGAAATCTTGCAGATTCCCTGATGAACAGGTTTCTGTCACTCGGTGCAAATGCTGACCTCGACGAGGCAATTATGTTGCATAGATCAGCGCTGGACCTCCGTCCAGCGGGTCATTCAGCTCGATCGGATTCATTTCATCAACTAGCACTTTGCCTTTCGTACAGGTATCGCAAACAGGCTGCCATACCTGACTTAGAAGAAGCCATTACGTTCGGTCGAGCGGCGTTACAACTCCGCCCTCTGGGTCACCCTGGTCGTGCCGCCACTCTTGACAACCTTGCAGAAAACCTGAGGCACAGGTTCGCTGAACTCTGTGAAGATGTTGATCTTGATGAGGCTATTGCACTGCATCGATCAGCATTGGGCCTTCGTCGGGTCGGTCATCCAGACCGGAAAAACTCACTCGACAACCTCACACAATGCCTTTGCAACAGGTATAGCAAACAGGCTACAATACCTGACCTAGACGAGGCCATCATGCTCAATCGAGATGCATTAGAGCTCTGTCCCACCGGCCACTCTGGCCGTGCCGTTGTCCTCTACAATCTTGCAGATAATCTGAGGGATAGGTTCGTCAAGCTCAATGAAAGCGCTGATCTCGATGAGGCCATTACATTACATCGATCGGCGTTAGACCTCCGTCCAAATGGACATTCAGATCTGTCGAACTCACACCATAACCTCGCACTTTGCCTTTGGTACAGATATGGAAAGCAGGCTTTAATGGATGACCTAGAGGAAGCCATCATCCACGGTCGAGCTGCGTTAGACCTCCGTCCCCCGGGCCACTCTGGTCGTGCCGCCACTCTCAACAACCTTGCAGATTACCTGAAGGACAGGTTTTTGAAACTCGGTGGAGATGCTGACCTTGGTGAGGCGATTGCGTTGTATAGATCAGTGCTGGATTTCCGTCCGGCAGGTCATCCCGATCGGCCGACCTCATTAAACAATCACATCTGTTGTCTCAACTTCCGATTCGATAGGAAGGGGGAGGCAGCAGACTTGGATGAGCTCATCACTCTTGATCGGGCCATATTGAAGCTTCGACCTCTGGGGCATTCTGATCACGTCTCGACTCATCACGCTCTTCTAAGCCACCTTCGAAAACGGCTGCAGAAGCATGATAGGCGCGCAGACTTGGATGAATGTATCTCACTTGGACGAACTATACTAGCGCTGCATGCACCTGCGCGTTCTACCTGCGCCACCTCTTTACTTGACCTCGCTTCTGATCTTTACAGCAGGTATCAGAAAACTGGAACGATCACTGACTTAGAAGAGACGATCACACTCCGCCGTACCATACTGGACTTCCATCCTCCGGAAGATCCTGGTCGTGCCGTGCATCTCAACCCCCTCGTGATGTGCATTAAAGAGCTACTCGACAAATCTGGGAAGGCAGGGGACTTCAATGACGCTGTTTCCCTCGCACGGGAGGCCCTGGAACTACTCCCAGCTGGGCATCCTGACCATCTATCATCTCTCTGTACCCTTGCCAGTTTTCTTTCAGCGAAGTTCCGCCAAGGTGGTGACTTGGCTGATTTGGAACAAGTTGTCAAACTACGCCGAGATATATTAGTGCTGTCGCCAACCCCTTCATCGTTTCACGAGCTCGCGCTTTGCTTGTCAGACCGCTTCGAACGACTAGCCGTCCTAACTGATATAGAGGAAGCCATCACGCTGACGTCGTCTGCGTTGATCCATTGTCCGCTGGGACACCCTGATCGGGCCAAGACAATCAAGAACCTCGTCTTATACCGTCAAAAGAATATCAATAAACTAGCGCCAAAAACTGATCTGGATGGTATCGGGAGGTTGATCATGTGTGTTATTTATGACACTATTGAATCCCTTCCACCACGATTGCTAAATACGCATACTGGCACCATTCTTTGTCGAGATGCGCTGGTATCCGAGTTTGAAAGCAGTCTAGAATACAAAAAACTGCTCTCGTCGACCATAGCTTACCCTATTCCCCAGCGCAACGACCACATTCGTAAAACAGTGCGGTCATACTTCCAATTTGTTACGTTATCCCATCGATGGAGCAAAGACGAGCCACTGCTACGTCACGTCCAAGGTCGAAATATCTATGATATGGATCTTACTACCGATGGCTTTATAAAGCTACAGGCGTTCTGTGCCACTGCTTGCGACTCCGGATACTCGTGGGCATGGAGTGATACATGTTGCATTGATAAAGACAGCACCGTAGAGCTCGCAAGAGCTATCGCATCCATGTTCTCGTGGTACCGGCGATCAGCCCTCACTATCGTGTACCTTTCCGACATTTCCAGAGACGACAAATTGTCCAGTAGTACGTGGTTCTCTCGTGGTTGGACTCTTCAGGAGCTGCTCGCCCCAAGAAATGTGCTGTTCTACACACGAGAATGGTCTCTCTACAATGACTTATCGGTCTTGAACCACAAAATGGAGCGCATGGTGCTGGCCGAACTAGAAGCTGCGACGGGCATTGGGCGACTTGGTCTTACCGATTTCAATCCTGGCTTAGATAATGCGCGATCGAAGCTCCAGTGGGCATCAACACGCCATACCACAGAGCCAGAGGACGTGGCCTATTCGCTTTTTGGCATCTTCGACATATTCTTACCCATCATCCCCGGTGAATCGGCGGAGCATGCTCTTGGTCGTCTTCTCAAAGAGATCATATCACAGTCAGGGGACATTTCAGTTCTGGACTGGGTTGGGGAGGCATCACGATTCCACAGCTATTTCCCAGCTCGAATTGTTTCATTTCAAACTCCACCCTATTCACCACCCACTTCCCAAAGAAACGGGCTGCAGTCACCCATTTATAACGGGCAAAAATTTCAAGGAGATGCATATAAATTGTTCGACTCGCTTTTAACAACAGACCCCCCACATTTCATCGGCCGACGACTTCGGCTACCATGCATCATACATCAGGTCAGAGCAGTCCGGTTGCAACAGGCAGATTTCCGCGCACCACAGTATACATATGAGATCCAGGCCGAAGGCCTGATGCCATTCGAGATCACACTGTCGTGCGAGGTCAACATAACCGACACCTCACGATATGTTCTGATTCGGCCATGGCATCCGAAATTACTCGCCTCATCCCCTGAAGCCCGCAGTGCGGCTGCTTCCACGTTGGTGACAATGTTTGGACAGCCATTTAGTGCGCTTTTATTAGAAGAGCAGTCTGGAAACGAGTATAAGAGGATTGCATCGTCTTCCGTCATTATCGTTGGTCTGGCTGATGTGGCTGGTATCTCACAGAGCAAAGTTCAGATCGTCAATATTGTTTAAGAGGTACATTTTGCTGGCATTTTTCCGCTCAACGTCTCACTCACATTTCATTTCACATGTGCAATACGGCAGATGAAATCGGATGTCGCATCAGCCTCTCCCGGGAGTGAAGGAGAGCGGACACGCCGTTCATCAAGCCTGCTGTGCATTGGTTCCTTGGAGTGCCCACTTGGGAAGATCTTACTATGTGTCCTAGTTTAGCAACATCTCCACTATAGTAAGGAGCAGTTACCAACAGTTGTGGTAGTTCGTAATTAGTAAAAGTGGTGTACGAACTGAGCATGGCATGGTGACATGACTTGTCAGGGTTTTTCCCTTTCTTGAAGCCACAATCATTCAATCCACCGAAGTCTACAAAATGTCTGGAAGTACTAGTGGCTCGAGCCTCCGTCAGCCCAATGAAGCTCACAAAGGTCGGAATGGCTTTCGTGAGAGCTATGAACCAGCCGAGAAGCAACACCCTGACGACATCGCAATAAGAAACCACCGGTACGCGCAGTGGGTGTTGAAGCACAAGGGAACATCGCTGCCAAGGTGAGCATCCTACTATCTCACCGATCTTCTTGGAATATCCAATCGCATCCTACCGGGCATTTGTGACAATCGGAAGCAAAGAAACTCTTCGTGATCTCGGAACCAGGAAACCATTTCCGCCCGAAAATCTCGAAGAAAAGATCAAAGAACTAAAGCGCCAGCACGCCCGAGA
>Ga0307518_10001601_pt1 | contig 16720 bp, 25 predicted proteins | sample 25_EM_MG_FD_203889 | JGI IMG/M metagenome (GOLD analysis project Ga0307518, IMG submission 203889) | Populus trichocarpa ectomycorrhiza microbial communities from riparian zone in the Pacific Northwest, United States - 25_EM | ecosystem: Host-associated > Plants > Roots > Unclassified | place...
TACAAATACTCGCTATATAGTACCCTTTCTCTCTAAATACGTTACTCTCCTACGGCCCTGTGGCACCGCGTCTTAGCACTTTTTGTTTGCTTGCAGCGGGATATAAATTTAGAATTCTCTCTCTCTCAAAAGCACTCCTGCTATTTCTTGCTTACGTACATATCTTATGTAAAACCAACCAAGTCGTACTAACAAGTTCAATTCCCACAAGTCGTACACTCTCCTTTACCAACAGAGGTATAATAGCACAATACTACTAAGGCCTTTGGCCATCGTACCAAGTGATGTCTTCCTTAACTTTCTGGAAGCCTGGGACAGTCGCTCCAGGAAGTAGCCTGGACAGAGCCACACAAGACGAGGGTACGGTCATCCAATCTGCGCCCGCACAGGGGTCTCTCTCCATACAAGCCCTACGCCAAAATCTTCCGATCGCGAAACATCGTCCGTTGACAAACCCTCCATAACCACGATCGATCCATTGACGTCTCCTACGATAGGTGAAAAGCTGTTGCACTGTGTCGAAAAATATGGGGCTACCATTGTAGTTGGCCAGACTGGTTCGGGGAAAACTACGCGTACGTGGCTGCCTAACGTCGTGAGCAAAATTCTTTGACGTCTTGAAAGAGCTTCCACAGTATTTATTGGAATCGGGCTGGGCCGCCGAAGGGAATGTGATCGCGTGTACTCAACCGCGAAGGGTTGCTGCGACCACAGTTGCTACCCGAGTCGCACAAGAGGTTGGCACTCTCTTGGGAGATGAAGTGTGTTCGCACTCGTGATAATGTCACTAGTATTAATTCTTAACTACGTAGGTTGGCTACACTATCCGATTCGAGGACGTCAGTGACAAGCAGAAAACGCGTATACGGTACATGACTGACGGGATGCTCTTCCGGGAAACCCTTGTCGACCCCCTATTGACCCGCTATAGCGTCATTATGGTCGGTATCAACGTGCGTTTTGGTTATTTTCTTACTACTCTTTCAACAGATCGACGAAGCTCACGAACGGAGTCTGTATACCGATCTCCTTCTTGGCGTGTTGAAAAAGTATATGTCTTCTTCTATTGTGGGGTTCGCTGTGATTAAACATTACATCAGGATCCGGCGAAAACGTCCAGCTCTCCGTCTCATTATATCATCCGCTACACTTGACGCAAGAGCTTTTCATGAGTATTTCTGTGCAAATACTTCAGTTGACGAAGCCGTTATAATCAGTCTGGAAGGGCGGACGTATCCCGTGGAGGTGGCATATCTCAAAGAACCAGCCCCGGACTATGTTAGTAAAGCTGTTGAAATAGTTCATAGCATTAATCAACAGGTTTGTCTTCCGTTCATTTTTAACCTCTTGGTCACTGTAAAACCACAATAGCATGGCCATGGTGACATCCTTGTGTTCCTCACTGGCAGGGAGGATATCGAGCGTTTCCTGGAAGAACTCTTAGAGCTGATATCCACGTACGCACATATCCTTTATCGCTTACTCTCTGCTGGTAAAATATGTCAAATGGCCGTAGCGAGAGAGGGCGTACGACGGAGATGATACCTTTGGCTTTGCACTCTGGTTTGACGACTGAAGAACAGCTGAGGGTGTTTCAACCAGCAGAGCGCAACACACGCAAAGTCATCGCTGCCACTAATATCGCTGAGGTTCGTCGCTGGCTTTTTCCCTCTATCTATTACTGGAAGAATCTGCAGGCAAGCGTTACGATAGATGGTGTGAAATTCGTAGTCGATTGTGGTTTTGTCAAGGTTTGATTCTCCCCCTCTGCGCTATAGTCTTGTTGAGGGATCAAGTAGATCCGCACTTTTAACCCAACATCACTTCTGTCATCGCTATCCATGGTGCCAGTCTCACTCGCGTCGGCTACACAAAGGGCCGGTCGCGCCGGTCGAACATCACCTGGGATCTGCTACAGATTGTATCCTGAGTCGACTCTGACAGGTCTCCCACTTAGCACTCCGCCGGAGATCACGCGCACAGACATGAGCACGCCTATCCTTCAGCTGAAGTCACTTGGAATAGACGACCTGATGAAGTTCGAGTGGGTTACGGCGCCGCCTGCCGAGAGCGTCCTCCGTGCCCTTGAAGGTCTGGTTGGCGCTGGTATGGTGGGAGAGGATGGTCGATTGACTGTCCTTGGCCAACAAGCTGCGGAGTGGCCGGTTGAAATTGCGCTTGCTCGCATGGTAGGCGCTGCTCTGTATCTGTCAAATTTGCTTATTGTAACCATTGGGTGGTAGCTTTTCAGCTCCAAGGAGTTCACATGTGGTGAAGAAATCTTGACGATTGCCGCAATGACGACCATCCAAGTGCGCTTGGCCTTACTATTTTCTCCCGGCGAATTCATAGTAAATACCAGGATGTCTTTGTGATCCCAGATGGGTCGCAAGGTGCCCTTGCCGAACTGGAACGCCGCAAATTCACGGCTGAAGAGGGGGTACGTCTGTTCTATTTAAAGGTACTCCTGCTCACTGGCCATCCAGGACCATCTTACACTTCTCAACGGTTAGCATTCAGGCCATTTTACTTACAACAATCGGCGTTAACCTACCTGATAGCCTACAATGCGTTTACTAAATACGGAAAATCATCCTCCTGGTGCAAGGCTCATGCACTCAATTTCCGCGCCATGTCCAGGGCCGTTTCTATTCGTTCACAGTTGAAGAAATACATGCAACGATTTGGATTGCCTCTGCAGAGCTGCGAAGGAGACGCAAAACGATTACGGCAGTGCCTTGTTAGTGGGTATTGGCGTAATTGTGCAAAGTGGATGGCGGACGGCACTTATCGTTCTGTTAAAGGAGATAAAGTGGGATTCAAAACATTCGCTATGCGGCCGGTGTTGATGTTGTTTACCTAGATCTTGCACGTTCACCCTAACTCGGTACTTTTCACTCGAAAACCCCGTTCAGGTTGGGTCGTGTTCCATGAAATGGAAGAAACCAAAAAGAACCAGTGCGCCATTACATTTATCTTATTCACATTGGATGACCACTGAGCTTTTCTCGAAACAGAATCAAGATTCTCACTGAAATTGAGCCAGACTGGTGAGTCGCTTTCCCCAAGCTTCCTTTCAGAACAGTTGTAGAACTCTCGCCACTTATTCCAGGCTTCTTGATCATGGTCACAAATACTATCCGAAGCACACGAGTGGATGAAGTCCTGACGAATTGTTCGTTTATTGCTACCAGTGTACGAGACCCGTACTATCGAAGATTCTATAGCATCAACCTGGTGAATGATGAACTGACCTCGGGAGATGATCATCGCTTCGAAGTGACAGTACCGCAGGGGCAACCTATGTGGTTGTAGCCCTTACGCAGGTCGCGCGTTGTTCAGCCTCTAGCAACAGTACTCAGTACTGGTTTCTCTGAAGGTCCAGGATGTGCTATCCCACCATCCGAGGATAGAGTGCCAACTCTTTTCCGAAGTAGATGCAATGACTATTTCATTTTTGTGAACCCAGTTGGCAACCATTTAATAGGCTGTTTCAAATCAGATAATCACCACCGGTATCTGTAGAAATACCTGAGGGAATGAGCAGGTTATTTCACTCTCCGTTTGGAAGGACATGCTGTAAGATATCCTTTGCGCTCGCATAGACGCTCAAGGGCCAGTGAGAAGGCCCCGTCAAGTACAAGAAACTGTTAAATAGCCATTCTCGCGTGATGCTTGTGCAGATCTTGAAGGAGACTCTAGCTCCGACGTTGTACTTTGAAAATGAATAGTGTAGCCAGCACACAGAAGGGACTCGAACCATTGAAACACTGCATCCATGGTTGGACATCCGAAGGCATCGTGTTGGGCCATTATGGCCATCAATGACTCTTAGAATCTAGAATCCCGTTATGAAATACGCAACTTACCTCGAAGACCCTGATATAATAAGCATCAACACAAAAGATCACAGTAAGACTTCGGGAATTCAAGAACCACCGCGCTTGATTGCAGTTGTGGTGGGGTTTATGACTGGGCAAGTATCTAGCAATTCCCATGACAATAATGCGAGAGGCGGTATCCGCAATGCCGGTACCTTCGTAGTACTGCCAAGAAATGTTCGACCTAATGACTTCCAGCGTCTCTATGAACAAGTCCCAGTATATTTGGCTGTGTAATTATAGGTTACCGTAACGAGGCCAGATATTGCTACCAAACACGTTCCGTTCAGTTTAAGATCAAGGACCTGTTTTTCCGACGACTCACCGCCTCGGCTTCTGCCACAGCTACTTTAAATCGAGCAACCTCTTTCCAGCATTCTAGAGGTGTGGACTGGTTTGACCTGCAACGAATCCAAATAACGTGTCTCAGAGAGAGAAAAGTAACGCACCTGTAGCACGATACAACCTCGTCACCAGCTTCCTTCAGGAACGGGAAATCGTTCAGTTGACGTCGAGTTTGGTATCTGTCTACCTTGGCCCTAATCTCTTCAAGGTTTCCGATAAGCGTTGCACTGTTCTTTGCTTCACTGAGAGGGGTACCGTCGCCGACGTCACTCTCACGGTCAAGATTTTCCTTCTCCAAAGCCCGATAAATTTCCTGCTGTACCTTTTCCTCCTCAGCCCGAAGAGTCTGCAGTTCGGCTTGGATTCGGGATTGTATGCGGCTGTCAAGAGAAAGTTGTCTCTCGGGGGGAGTCTCCGGAGACGCTAGGCGGTCTGAAAGGTAATCTACCACATCCTGGGAGAACTTTACGGGGCTGAGGAGTGCTGGTGGGTAGGCAAAGCGAACTTGACACACCTGTACGGGTGTTTGATTGGGGATAACCTTTGGAGTCACATCAGATTTGGACTGGCTGGCACCCATGTTGAAGGCAAAACAACGAACGAACTTAGACTGATGGTCTTGATTTCCGACGTCACGTGAGCACTGACCTGTATGCAGTAACTTCAAGTTCCCGTAGGAACTTCCGACATTGTCATCTCCAATAATATTTTTGCCTGCTGAGGCCCGCTCGATCAAGTGAGTTCATAACGAATCAGAGTTGGGCTGATAGCGAGAAACATGTCGCTTCCGCGGATTATCAGGAATCTGGCATGCTCCGATTATTTTGGAACATACCAATATTCCCGCCACTAGTGAAGACGGGCATTATCCCGATATACTTCTTATTTTAGTTGTTGGTGGGTCATATCATGTCTATGTTTAGCCCAGCTGAAAGACTGAATCTAACCAAGGAAATGTGAATCACCTTCGAACTGAGTTCTTGTTTCTCTCCCTGATCGCTTTCAAATTTTCTTACCTGGTATGGTGGACTGATATCTTGTTTTGAGGGGAAAGCCACAACATGTGATGTGACTGTATGTATTAAAGGGGGAGGAAGGTCTCAAATGGTGTTCGGACCCTACCTCCTGCCCCTCCCCCTCCACATGAGGGGCTCAGCCCAACAGTTATAAGGCTGGCTTTTGCTCAGGCAGGCTTCAGACAACCCACTCTACTTCAATGGCTCCACTCACCAAGATTCTTCTGCCACTTGCACTCACTGGCTTCGCCACTGCCATCACTGTCCCTGTCACTGAGAATAGGGCTCTGGTTACCAAGGATGATGGTGGTCAGCCCCCATTTATGACTGGTCTTCAGACTGGTCAAGGTGAGAAGCATTTTTTTTTTCACTTGTGCCATCAATGTTCTGAGCTTGCATGCTACTAGGCACATTTTTTGATGCTGAACTTGGTGCTTGTGGCTTTATCAATGATAACAGTGAACATATTGTTGCAGTCTCCAACCTCCTTTTTGATGCTGTCCCGTAAGCACCAATTCTTTTTGTGACTTTCTTGCCTCATACTAATGTGCTATATAGGGGCTATGATGGGGACTCATTCCATAACCCTGTCTGTGGAAGGCAGATTACTGCATATTGTGAGTATAGCCATTCTTGCATTAACCCTTTAACTAATACATTGCTCAGATAAAGACAGGAGCACCACAGTCACTGTCACTGATAGTTGTGCTGACTGTGACATCACAAACCTTGATTTCACGCCCACAGGATTTGCTGACCTTGAGCCCAACTTGGATATCGGGCGCATTGACATCACCTGGGAATGGGTCTAAAGTGTTCAAGTTCTCGAAGCTGGAAGAAAAAGAAGTTTGAATTGGATAGTAAATAAAAGTTGTTGTAAAATACTAAGAGTTGTTGATTGTGCTGTTGAAATTTGGAAAGTCTGTTCGGTGACATTGTATCTCCATTGAAGGAATGATCATTCAAGACCACCGTCTCCCCTAACTTACGGAAACATTCCATCGTACAGATACTAACATAGTTATAGTTACCACTTACGGTTGGCCTTTCGACAACAGACTGGCAAATGTGTCTTCTTTAACTCGTTCGAGGATACGGATTATGGTACACAGTACGTCGCTTCGAACTTGATTTTTCTTAGTGGTTATAACTCTAATGATCACGTTAGATTCCATGGTTATTACTTCTTGACCACGTGCACCCATGAGGGTTCCAGCACTCAATATACGGATCCCAAACGTTGTGGATTCCCCATATTTTCTGACTTGCCTCGGACTTGTTCTTGATGCAGCCGCTGGTAATTGGTTCTTGAAGGAGGGAGGCGGAGACCCGACCAACATTCTCTTCCAATTCTGCTAATTTAAGGCTGCTGGCTTATTTAAGTCCTTACAGTACTTTCTTTCGAGATTCAAACGCCAACAGTTCCGAATATCTGGGTCCAGTGGACAGCGTAGTAAGCCATCTGCGTATTGAATACGGGGTTTCTATTGTCGTTATGAAGCCGACACCTCCGAGTGCTCTAGAGCTACGAATAAGGCATGCTTTTTCCCACTGATTGTATATATTCATCACCCTAACCCTTCAGCGCGAACCAATTCCCGGCTCTGAACTCAGTAGTATCACTATCGTTATCGCCAACAGTCTCGACATCATATGCGACAGCTGTTTCTGTCACGCATTCACCATTCTCCCGCACATTCATTCTATTCCGCTGTTTTCCCATTTACTTCATATTACCACCGCATTGGGTGCAGACGGAACCGCCGTTTTTTGATCTTGGTCGAGACGACCTTACGTTCCCCTGGAGATATCGGTGATCGATGCAGATCCTCCTGGTTCTATTAGAAATTGCCTGTCAGTTTGGACACATGGGCCGACAGCCCTCGACAGCCCAGCATTTGGCTGTCCTATCAGACGCATACCATGGTCGATGGGCCAATAGCAGGTTTCGTACATGTACATATACCCACGACGTTTCGGCAAAAAAAACTCATCGTCATCGTCAAAATGTCAGTGTTATTCCCGCACTTGTCTTGAGCGTGCTTATGTCTCATCTCGAGATCAGTTCTATCAGTCTGCGAGCCAATACAGATTGTCAATTGGGAGCTGAATGCGACTGGTGAGATTTCGAAAGTTACATACCTAACCGAAAATGGTTTCGCTCAAATCACGCGAAGGCACAAAGAGCTGACACGGTGATGAAGGCTTACCTACCCCCCTATCCTCGACTCACTTGCTTGCTACAGACTACAGAACCTACCTGAGGGGAATGAGAGAGACAAGATAGTTCGTGCCTAACGTTCGCCTCCACGTGCGCACGCTGTCTTGTTGTTAGACACACTTGAAGTTCAGTGGGTGATATCTAGTACGTCTCATGATAATACGTGCCTGGAGCTGATGCAATCGTTCCCGTGTCGCCTCCAGGGGCTACCCACCGTCTGACGGTGTGATCTCCAGTACGTGTGCACCAGCCTATCACTGGTACTTACGAGTTTTTTTTTTTTTTTCAATAATTGATCGTTATCACGACGTCGTGTGCAGGGGCTATTCCAAACTCAGTTACCCCACCCCGAAGAGCATGTTAAGTAATGTGGGTGATGCTATTACTGCTGGTCGACAATGTGGTCATTCAATGACGAAATTTTCTTGGTATGACTGGCGATCTCGATTAATAGGGTCGTCCGACACTGATTCTGATCGCGGCGGCAGCCCTGAGCATACATACCACATTCCACGAGTAAGGCCGCCCTTGACACTCGTCCTCAAGGGTCACGAACTTAAAGCTGGAGAATTAACAGCACTACCGTACTTACGTGGAGTCCTCCCCTCTATCAAGGCACGTTCTACTCTCGTGCATCACTGGTGGAGCGCAGGTCGAGTCTATACGCTATTTGACCTAGTGCACACCGGATGATCAAGGATCACAGTACTAGTATGATGCATTAATCAGTGTGGAGTGCGAGTCGGGCCCTGAGCGGAAAATTTTCCATCATGTGCGTATGTGGTATGGTCGAAAACTTTACAAGTGGTCTGTTTGTTATCAGCAGCTCGTCTGCTCACTGGTATCGCTTTATGTATTAGTTCCGTTTCAAGTCATCCTGGGAGAAAACACGAACACCACGGCACCGAGACGATGTGATAAGGTACGTACATACCTCGCAGACTACGGCCCTGACGCACACCCGATGACCGGATATCGTTACTGTAACTCTCTTTGCGACATTTCTGAACAGAGCCTGCCGAAAAGATTGAATAGCGCAGACGCGGAACTTGAAATACTTTATATATGGGTGACAGATGACACGACATGGACTCAGGTGGAAGGCCACATGAACTCCATATGATCGCTCCAAATTGCAAGGGCTCAGTTAGACCGCTGGTAGTAGGATGACGCGATGCGAAGCTTGGTAAGGACTGAGGACAATGCATACGTCATGCACTCGGTAAGATGATGCAATCATACCGGTCCGGCCACAGATATTCAGGCTACAAATCCGGGATATCATAACACTGGGTGTCAAACTTACAACATGGAGAACAGTACGTTCAAGTATAATATAGAGCCCACTGATCCGCAAAAGCTGTCGGAGGCTGGGTGCCAAGCCCTCCCCCGAAACGAAACCGACATAAAACACGTCACTGGATATGTGTGGGACAGGTTTTGTAAGTGAACACAGCACCGGGCTATCATGTAAGATGCCGGGCGACAAATAAGGCAAACAAACAGCAGCGATGAGAGCTAGTACCACTCATCCTCCATAGGTATTGGGGTATAACGAGAGCATATTTCTTCGAGAAAAGCCCAAGAACCCTGTCTAAACAATGCAAGACAGTCAAAAATACAGTCGACGCCAACATAATATTACACGAGCAGGACACCGAAAGCCATCCAGCCAAGATAAATATATCAGAAATCTAAAAATGAAACATACTCTCGATCCTCTGGGAGTACGGGTAATGACTGTGTACTCATTTGACTTGAGAAGATGCTTCCAGATCCTGACGAGCAAGTTGAGATCATAGAGGCACCGCCGCGCGAATTGCGCCTCTCATCCACTCGAATATCAGAGTTGTCCGCGGACAGGTCATATACTACCTGGCCAGACCCCTCCGTTTCAGTACTGACCCTGATATGGTCAGAAAGAGAAGGCGGCGGCGGCGGCGGCGGCGGTGGAAGAGATGATTTATTCCATGCTTTCAGGAAGCTGTGTTTTCGTTTCGTTCGTTTCTCCGGGGCGTTATGCGGCGCTGTGGGAGAACATGGTGGGTCTTCTGTGGGTTCTGCTCGTGTGCGCGAAGTCGAGGTGCCCTGGGTCCTCGAACCCAGTTTCAGAGTCGAAAAGCCTTTCGGCCTGATCAAATGGCTGAAAGCGAGCTTCAGTATCAGGAATATCAATAGAAACGAAGAAGGCTCACAGGGTATCAATGATTGAGTGCTCGGGGTTATTTGAAGCTTTGCGGCCCGAAGAGGGGGGGCGCGATTTTGATCGACGGTTGTTGCTAATGTTTCCGTGACCTCCCCTGCCGGAAGACATCTTTGACATATTAAGCGAAGAACAAATTCCGCGAACTATCTCAGACTCACCACCAATGTCGACTCTTTATGACATTTGCGCACTTGTTCTTCGTAACGGGACTCAGCTTCTTTGTGTTGGCTAATTATAGCTGCAGTCCTTGGATGAGTCGCCAAGTCAGCCGGGGGCGACGGTGGCTGGAGGTTTCCTTTTCCGCCGCGGCCAACGGAAACAAACTGTCGGGATCGGGCTATCAGGGTCCATTCATCCGTGCAAGAAAACGAGCATACCCTGGATGAGCTTGAAGAAGGCTCTATTTCACGCGAGGCGGGACTGCTGCGAACGTCCACCGACGGTCGCGCCTCGCGCCCAACAGATGAGCGCCGGATGTTCCCAGAGCCGCCTCGTCCTGAAGACGCCTGTATATTGAATAGGGTCGCATCTGCCATATTCAGGGTTGCCAACAGTACTTACGAACGAGTCGCGACTGCGGGGGAACGAGAGCGAGATCGGAGAACTTAGGTGTGGTGGATATTCAATGGACTGGACGAGGGCCATTGGCAGGGCGTAAAGATGGCTGGTCTAAAACGAGTGAGACAGACAGGTTTAAGAACACTTCCCGGGGCCAGCATGACGCGACTAAATTGATCAGCACAGGTGAAAGACACAGCAAGGATCGCAAGTCGTCCGATAAGGCTTGAGAGGTGACTGGGTGACTGTCCCACGTTTAGAAGGCGTAAGCCAATGGCTTACGGAATCGTTATCTTGGACGCCAGTCCAAATCAGGGGGTGAACTTTCTATCGACCTATATGTGCGTTATCCTTCGCGACGTGAGCATCATTGCATCCAATGAGCATTTCTCCTGTGGCAGATGCCGAACATTAGAGACGATATTCCATGCCCGTGATGCAGATCCGTAAGGTTCGACCCGAATAAGTTGTGGGAGCAACCTGGATAGATCGTGGGCTTCGCCGGGTGGTCGGGGCTGTCTCATGTGGCTTCTTTTTTTCCTAGTAGCTTATTTCTGCTCGTTTAGGAAAAGCTATGCAGCAAAAAGGAATAGCAAGAACAGAGCCCACGGATTTTCATTGGTGCTCGGTTGACGAGACACAGGGTAAGAACATATCCTTGTTAGAGAGCCGTACCAATACAGTTAGGACGAGCTAGGCGATCCGAAGACGTGGACAACCGTGGAAGGGTCATGAGAAGCTGAAGGATCGAAATAGGAGGTACTCGTGTGCAGGGCGTAAATGGTTCCAGCGGACGACACGGATGCCAGAGGTGGGACGGTAGTCTGATTTGAAAGCTTGCAACGGATGATGGAAGTTCCAATCAGGATCTGATCACAGTACCGTCTGCAGAGCCACGGCTGGCGGTTTGGGTAGTTGGTGGCACTTGAAAGATTTTTTCAAAGCCAGGCTGTGGTCGAGGTCTGTCGAGGTTCACCTTGGACGACTACCAATTCAAGGACCTCGTGTGGCATAGTGGCAGAGTATACAGCAATGCTCGCGCAGAACCTATGTCCTTGTATGAGCGTGAGGGACGGAGGGGGTGGGGTGGTTACACTCTGAAACTCGCACAGGTGAACTGGACTTCATCTTGGTAGTAGGGTAAATCGAAAATCGAAATCGCGGGGCGTGTTTAGCCTTTACCAATCAATTTTGATCGCATGGTCGTACGATGTACAAGCTCCGGTCCTTCTCAACTCTCTCTCCACTTACTTACCTCGCCAGTTTGCACTGGGCTGCCACTCCTTATGTCGACGACACTGGAAGCTGCGGATGCTCCCTCTGCATGCACTGCTTCGCCACACCACCATGTTGGTCTCGACGGCGAACAAGGCAGCTGTAGCGTCCGCTTTGACGCCCAGTGTGTTGTCATCCCAGAACTACCCCCTCGCTCACGACGAACCCGCCTGGTCACTAAAACCTACTCGGTGCCCTTGTGGAAGAGACGAGGATCTTTGTCTGGTCCTCAGCCTGCCTCTCCAGACCCAGACGAAGACGACCATGTCATTCTCAAACTGCCACTTCCTCGGTGTGTACAAAATACCGTCCAGTTATCGTACGATCTAATCATTTATTTCTGGCATAGCTTGCAGACAAGGGTGCAGTCCCCTACGAGATCCGGTGAAGCAGTCCCCCTCACCCCATGTCTCGTGCACCGGTCACCTGAAATCAACTCGACCAACTCGACTGGTTCTCCAACCACAGTCCGGCGCAATCTAAGAAAGTCCTCGGTCTCGTCCATCCATGCAGACCTGGTCACTGTGCCCCTCCGTCCATGCTGTGCTGCATGTCAGGAAATAACGGACGCTGCTCGTTTGCAGGGTGATGCGTGGACTGAACGTTTTTCGCGTGCCGCAAAATACCGTCGCAGTCTCAGCGCCGATAGCCAGCCCCGCACCATCACTGTTGCTGGCAGCGCTGCCGCGGCCTCCTTCGGCTCTCTAGCCCGTGGTGTCCCAATTAGTGTGGACGAGGTTGACAAGCGCCGCAGGTCAGTCGATAACGGACTTGTCAGTGGCACATCGGACCTGGCGTGTCTGAATGACACAGTTCTGGCCCAGGAGCGCCGGGACCGTTGTTCTGAGGCACCCAATCCACCGTCTCGTGCATGCGTGCCATTGCCGTCCCCTATTCGGCCGCCTCAGCTGGTCACACATAACATCCCAGAGGAGACTTTTGACGACGACGACGCTCAGCTCTTCCCACTTCCCTCTCCAAAGCGCACACCATGCTCCTCCGCAGCTCCCAGCCCCACTGCCTCCTTGTCCTCTCTACAAAACGGGCAATTGCACCGGAACTCATCAAACAGTCCCGCGCTGTCGAATTGTTCCGGGGAGTTCCTTGCGCACGGACCACGTCAATTCCTCGCCCCTCCCCCAGGTGCATCAACCTCGTCATTGAGTCTTCCTAGGACATCAGAGTGCAGCTATTCCAACCTGACGGAAGATCCCCCACGCGCATCGTCGCCGAATATTCTCGCTTCCCTTCCGCCACTGTCAGGACGGCAGCAAGCCTGGTGTACTTCCCCCACTTCTTCGCAGGGTGACTTTTTGGAGAAGATACCCCAACCGATACCAAGCAACTCATCGCGTTCGCCTCAACCATCCGCTCCGATCCGCATTCCGTCGGCCTCGACGTCGACGCTCACCAGATCGCCCTCGACCTCCCCCTCTATGTCGCCGAACACACGGCGGATCCTCAGGTCATTCTCAGCAGGCTCCCCACGGCAAATGATCTCAGGTGTGATTCGCAGCGTCAATGTGATTGGAGGTAGAGGAGGAGGTGCGTTCGGAATGTAATGCTGAACCTTGTCTGTGGGTCCCATCACCTTCGTGTGGGGGTCTCGCGTTGCCCTGCAACTAATGCAGTGCTCGGGTCTGATGATTTTGATGCTTACTCTCCATATCCACATACCTATCCACTCATGACCTTTCTTGCTCATTGTTTTGATTAGCGCTAACTACTTACTATCTTGTAATATTAATTGTTGGCTGACGCACTGATGTTGTTGATGGAGGTGTGCTTGGCGCAATCGTCTTTTCTCGTTCACCTTGTAGATAGTGTTTCCATCACATTGCTACGAATATAATCACAGCGGAGTGGGATCAAAATTACGCTCGGTTGTTCATTGAACAACAACCAGCCATGATCGGGGAGCATTGTTCAGTTGAGTGTAACATTGTCAAGCGAAGGCATGCGTGTCGTCCTCACTCACCGGATCCCTGACAAGAAGACCCTTGCGCCTGTTGGCCAGTTGTTCTTGGCAGATTTGTGCCTTGCCCGAGTCTACACAAAGGCGACACAGCAAATGCCTCTCTTTCTCGTCTCTCATTTCCTCCCGAAACGCCTCGTTTGCATCTGAATCTTCGTGCAGCATGGCTGGTCATCACGGACAAGGATATTTCCACCCACATTCACAGGCGCAGTGGTGAGCAAGCGACCATGCCGAGTTTGCAGGGAACTCAGCCTCTGTTTCTGCACAGGACACCGCCTTCAGCTCCAGCATTGGGGGTGGCTCAAACAGGATATCCTTCGCTATCTGGCCCACCGACGCTGCTGGACTCAAGGTCCTCTCTCTACAGTCAGGATGATCCATCGCATCGGACCCTCGTATATACCATCGAGCGCCGGGGCACACCGAAGGAGACCAGCCAGCTGCTTGTGCCACCCTTTCCAAATGCCCAGAGACGCAGCACACGTTCACCCGATGTGTCGTATGCACAGCGTCTGTATGCCAGTTCGTTGCCAAAACAAAGGAAGACGTCCTCCCCGCCGCAAGGTACTCACAATTCTGATGGGTTTGTTCACTCTCCCCCACCTCCCCCCAATGTCCACCGGCCGAGACACACCAATTCTCCTCGCGTCGATCGTCAAGTTGAATCGTTGAGTCGAGCGTTCAGCTCAGAGTCGTTTCATGTTTCGCCGCCGCCGCCACCTCCTCCAGCACCTGCTCCGCCGGTGGGTGATCACACAGGACAAGGATATCCTGTCACTCCCCCATCTGATTACCACGAGGAGATATCTAAATCCTCGAAAATGGCATCTTTCGATTATGGTGCTTCGTCAAGTTCTGCTTTCCAGATACCAGAGGATTATGTGCCCGTATACGAGATGCCAATCTCCGAGGAAAAGCCTCCGAAAATACCCGAAGAGCCAATTCCAGTGATTGATCCCCCGCCACCTCCAGCAGAGAGCTCGATTGAGAGGCCTCGGTCTATTCCTCCCCCTCCCCCTCAGACAGATCCCATGGCGTCAGTGCTATCAACCGAGGAGGATGAGGAAGCCGCGGAGGGAGCTCCTCCATATACTTTAGTTGATGAAATACCACCGCCGCCGAGCGTCGAAGACACCCCTACCGAAACAGAACCTCGCGAACCTAGCCCCCACCCTATCACTGCTCCCGACGCTACCGTTCCCAGAGCCCCCGCCTACACTGCCGCCGAGGTGCCCTCTTCTCGGAGTCCTGTTGAGCCACCGCCCACTCAGTCACGTCTTTCCTATCCTGACAGTACTGTTCGACACCGTCCTAGTTCTGCGCTCGACGACTCCTTTGCCAGAGCTCCTGCCTATACTGCTGTTGACCCGCCCTCTGCTCGGAGCCCTGTGGAGCCACCGCGTGCTCAGCCAACTCTTTACCCTGCTGACAATCCCGCTCGGCGCCATGCTAGCTCTACACTCGATGACTCCCTTCCCAGAGTCCCTGCCTGCAATGCCGTAGGGCCACCGCATGCTCAGCGATCTCTATCCCCCACTACTGATAGTACTCGAAGAATGCACGGCCCCCGCAGGCTATCAAGTACATCGACATTCTCCACCACGCCATCTGTTGTCAGCGGGATCGCGACGGATCTGTACGGATCTGCCTACGGCTTTCGCCCTCAGCGTGAACACACCTTGCCGCAAGCCACTCACCCGAACCCAGTGTTCACTCCACCACCAGTCGTGCACCCACCGACCCCGGTTTATGGCAATGAAATGGCTGGCTACGAAAGTTGTTCTGAGTTCCCTATTGCACTTCCCATGTCCATACCTCCTCAGCATGCACCTCATCATATGATGCCGGGCCATCATTTCCCCCACCCCCAGTATGCACCTGACGGTCGTCCTCTTAGCTTCAATGCAACCGCTCCCCCTGTGAATTACCACCCTCCGCCAGAATGGCAAAAAGGGCCGCAGACGTGCCCATCCACATACACTTCCCGTAAGCTTCGTAAGCCCCGCAAGGAACCCGCTCCTAAATCTCACCGTGCATCTTTAGCTCCGCCCCCACATTCCATCCTTGACCCATCTTCGCCTCACACTGTTCCTCAGCATTATCCGCATCCCGTCTCCCCGCAGACTCCTCACAGGTTGCAGAAATGCCAGCCAGGGCCTAATTGACCATCTACGGCGCCTTCTGTGCCTACTTTAACTCCTGCGGAGCGTTGGGCCCAACAGCCGCCGATGCCACAGCCCTGGTAGGTCTGGCCTTTCACATATTTAACCAGCTCTGGACTATGTTTGGATACTTGACCGATGACGACAGTTGACTTCGCCCGAACTTGTAGTGTTCTAGCTATCAAGTGTAATGAAATGAAAGTGGAACCGGACGTTTGTTGTAAGTTGTTGGCACAACGGAGGAAACCGAAAAAATTCGGAGTGAAAACAAGCGACTCGTCACAAGTGCAAATGACATCATTTGAGTCTGTTACGTCTCATTCTCCCATTAACCATGCGACTCTTCCCGAGCATGGATGTCATTCGCGATGAAATCTGTCTGAGAACAATGTTCTTCAGGAAAATTTGCCGTGATTTTGCTAATAAACCACTACCACAGCCCTCCATTTTTGGTCTGTTCGAGGAATTCGGTTTCATGAGCTCGGTCGACGTATGGTATCAATCACGCTTGGTGCAGGATCTAGCGCAGGTCTCTCAGTGTTTCGTCAACAAAGTTTTACACTGCAAATGCAGAGCTGGAAAAGAACATGAATTCTTGGTCTTCGAAATCCTTTCACCCGCTGGTGATTGCACATCATTTGTGGTGCTCACTGATTCACTACGGTTCAGTGATAGTAGTCGAAACAAGTCAGTCGCTTCACATCATCTGTCTCCCTGAAGATGTACTCAGAGATACTACTACCCAGACCTTGCGATCACTGCCACCCAGCACTGGACCGTCTCGATATTGCGGTCAAGGGTACCTACAAAGAATTTTATATCATTGGGAAATGGGGTAAATATGACATCCTTCGTACCCTCACATACCCACCTACCAGCACACGACCTTCTGCGGATCAGCTTTGCGCTGTTTTGGAAGTTGTCAAGACACATGCCGGTGATATCAACCTCGATGGCATACAGTGTTCTTGGTATGCCAACACGATCTTTCTTGCTCTGCAAGACATCTTCCCAGGTGGCGTTGTAGTGCACGGGAGAAAGGAGAAGAAGAAAGGGATACATCAAGGGATCAAAGTTT
>Ga0307518_10001602_pt1 | contig 16720 bp, 11 predicted proteins | sample 25_EM_MG_FD_203889 | JGI IMG/M metagenome (GOLD analysis project Ga0307518, IMG submission 203889) | Populus trichocarpa ectomycorrhiza microbial communities from riparian zone in the Pacific Northwest, United States - 25_EM | ecosystem: Host-associated > Plants > Roots > Unclassified | place...
CCATTTTAAGCTAATTAAGAAAAAAAAAATATTCATTATACAATATAAACTAAAATGAAAATAATAATTTATATTTAAAGTTAAAATAAACTTGTCCTTTATTAACCAAATATAAAGACAAATATTTTGTCTTGTAGATTATTATTAAACACAGCTCTATCTATGCTTGTCTATCCTCTTTGTTCTAAGTTATTTCTCTTATTTTACGACAATAATCAAATGCCAAATCACGTGATTAAGTTGAAATTTTGCTTAAATTAGCTGTGCCCTATCCTAACCAGTTACTACCCCTGCAGTCTCCCCTGAGGTAACCGGAGATGTTAATCATCATGATTACTAGCATTTGTTGGTAAGAAATTGAAAGCTGGGTAATTTGCTTCCAGTAACAATAAAGGGCTAGGATGAGTGTCGTTTTTTCTTTTCTTGGAGAAAAATTAAATGCATTGAATGGATCGATAGCTGGGATATATCATGTGTTGCATGAATTCTCTCTGACAATATCAATTTTTTCCTTGTAAAAAGAGTGGGAGAGGGAAGAAAAGTTTGGGATCCAATAGAGTGGAGGTTACAGACAAACCTGGTCACAGAAGCTTAGATCCTCTGGCGGAGCTATCTTCAATGTGCAGCCTCACACACTCTCTTGCAAATATGCGTATTACAGCTGCTGCGTTCTTGAATGATCTTGAACCTCTTCTCATGAACAGCGTCGGCCTTATAACAAGTGGAACACTCTTTCACTGGTTTCTTGTCCCTTGCCTCCGGGGCTTATGTCGCAGAATCTTCTAGCATTACATCGCAACAGACCGAAAACCTGAAGGTTCCTTTCCTTTCCCATACTTCCCTCGTTATGTCTCATGATCACAACTGTCTTCTCAAAGCAGTAAGGCCCTTCAAATCTCTCAATTTTAACAGCTCCAAAGTTAGCTTGCATGAGGTGCTGTAGCCATGACCCCATTTTAGACCTCAACTCTCCCCAATGGAACAGAACCAATCTCGTAGGCTTCAAGCTCTTTTTTTTTATAGACCAACCAACAAAGGGGGCCATACCAGTCGATCCACGCCATATTCATAATAATTGCATGTTGGCTCGTTGCTAGGAGCGGATCAATAATAATAATTTTTTTAAATGTAAAAAAAATCTTAAGAATATTAGAGAGTGTTTTAGATTTTTTTTTTTAGATTTTTTTATTTTTTATAAAAAAATAATGTTTAAACTACTTTTGAAGTATCCTAAATAATTTTTTTATAAAAAAAACATTTAAATTATTTTGAAGTATTCTAAATAAAAATACTAATTATTTTTTTTATATAAAAAAATATTTAAATTACCATTGATGTATTAGATTTCAAGGTCAATCCAAACTGAAATGCCTTATCAAACAAAATATAATATACACAGTATCTGCACGGTATAGTATAATATGACTGCCACGAATGCCAAGCCCTTCATGAGCGTGGCAGAGACTGGAAGAGCCTCCTCAGGGCATACGAGTTCTTCGTTCCATCTCTTGTTTGACACCCCTTGATGCATATAAGCCCTCCCTTGGACGTTTGTGAAGGGTCACAGAGGTATTCAGCTTCATTCGCCTCACAGGTGTCGTCCAAGGAGCTCATAAACCAAGTGTTCCCCACCATGGAAGTTTCAGCACACCTCAGATCTTTCAAGGGTAGGAAAGTGACCGAGTCTCAGAGCTTTGAGATCAAACTGGTGGCCGAGTCTCGGAGCTTTGAGATCAAGCTGCCACTGTTCTTGGAGATAGCTGGACCGTCAGAGGCTTCAAGTGCTCCATTTGGGGAAGAAAGCAAGTGAAGCAGAAGTGGGAGAAGTAAGGAAAAGGAAAGGAGAAGCTTGCAAATGATTGAGTATGGGACTCAGAAGCAGAAGACAAATAGATGTGATGATCTTGGTTGGGTGACAAGAACTCCGTTTTGGTAAACGGTTGCTCCTTTCCACCTCCATACTTCTTCACTCAACTTAGTTTTAGATGGAAGTGGTAGAAACCTGTAGCCTTTTTTATGGCCTTTTGTAAGGAGTTGAGTCTTGAGATTGAAGAAAGCTGATGACCATTTCTGTTAATCGTGTATGGTCGAAGGTTAATGCATAAAATATAGCAACGAATAAAACACTAGCGGACGAAGTCCCACCCACAGGTCCAGAACTGAGGATTTTCCTACCAGCTGCTCTAAATCCAGGGCAAGTGGGGGTTTAGATGTTTATATTTCATGATGGCATGTTCTGATTTTGTTAATTTGCCACTGATCCTATGTTTGGTTAATTTGCAACATTCAAACCTTATTGTAACTGCATCAACTTGGTGCAAACATAAATTTAAAGGGCGAATAACAGAAGATGCTACTCCACATTTCCAAGTTCAGCAGTTCATGTTCGAAAACAATGGCCTATTGTTTATAAGGTTTAGAATCAAGATCCATAATTGACGGTGGCACTTTAGCAGTTGAGAGAGAGTAGCAGTCGCATTCCAATCTCGAGGGCATCAGCTATGGTGCAACTTCGACATTATTACTTCTCTGCTCAAAGAGTCGAGCTCTTTTATGCAACTCCCTGAAACAAAATTAAAAAGGGCCTGCAATTTTACTCCCAGCAACTGACTTCGAAAAGCAAGGAACTAACCCATGCAACAGACATTACTAAAACATAAATCATAATTTCCTATTGGCACTCTTTGCAAAACTTCTCAGCTAATCATCAGCCTAGAAAAACATTATTGGAGTTAAATTGTGAACAAGGCTGCTGAAAGGAATTACAGTCAAAATTGCCGAAAAGAAATGACTTCATATTTACCAGCACTGTTGCAACAAATGCTCCCACTGAATATTGGAGTTAGGGTGTGGTTGTTTTGAATCCTTTCCCAGCTCGCAAAACAGTGGAGAAGAGCAATGTTAGTGGTGTCAGTCTGTCAGCAAAATCAAAATGCTCTACACAGATTGTTAGCTGAGATGTTAGATGAACACTGCTGCTCTATTGGGCCGGTGGGTCCACATAATCTACTCCTCTTTGGCTCCAACATCTTAAAATGGGAAATCGCCACTGCAAGAGCGTCAACCAAACCACATTCACCATGCTCTTCTGACATGCAGCTCAAACTATCAGATGGATGCTGATTCAAGTCCTCTCCAGGAGAGCCAACTCCTACCTGGTTTCCAGGTGACACAAATACAAGTGCATTTGCAAGTTGGCAGGAAGTTGCAGCACCTTGATTCTTTGTTTTTGATCTGATGGACAATGTCTTAAAGGTAAGCTCCGTGTAAAACAAAATCCATGGATGCCCTGAGAAGACACCAATTAACAGTCAGTTTAATAGACAGAAACAGCAATAAACTTACAAAGTACTCCACATTCCCACCATCACAGAGTCCAAGAAATGAATCAAGATCACAAACAATGCACAATTCGGGAGAGTTAACAACTTGGTGAAAATGGATTTAACAATCACCTTCGCAAAAAGACAAGGTCCCATGGATGGTAAACCTAGTGAAAATGGTATCCCTAAGTTCATGCATGTGCGTTAACATCTCCAACAAATTTACACTATCAGAAACTGATGCAGGAAGAAAAGAATGAGCTCAGAATTACAAATTAGGAAATTTGGAGCTGCTTTTAATCAAAACCAGCATCTCAAGGCCAGGAATCGAGGACTTTCCCACTATAACTTTGCGGAGCCATTGCAAATTGAGATTAAATAGGAAAGATGAAAAGATTTTTTTGGTTTGACTCATAAAACAGGACACATCATGCATCATTTATCTAACTTAGTATGGCAGTTCACCACATGCAACGCACAGAAGATGAAAATTCTTCTTTCAGTGAGAGAGGTAGTAACCAAGAGAGTAAATACTCTGATATAAGTGAACTATGGAGATTTTATTGAGGTACACGCTGGCAATCACCTAAAAAGCTTTACATGAAGTTGCTGCTAAGCAGACAAGGGCCACAGAGAGAGGTTCCCTTAAAATGCAAACTGCCTACTCATTAAAGAAGCCATTGACATCCTAGAAAATAAGATATGCATTTGGCAACGTTGTAATCACTAAAATGCAATATTTCGGAAATATTTACCCTACATTGATGACATCAAAGGCTACTAGATCTAGATCAGAATAGCAGCTAAACACAACAAACTTTTTACTTAATTGTATTCTCATTCAAGAACCTTCAAAATACTTTAGATGGCGTTAAAAGTTGATTAATATTAGATTACAAGCGATCACATTCAGCATAGAATATACGGCTTTCCTTTTCTTTTTTTTTCCTATCTAGAAACTACATGTGTGTGTCAGTGATTATGCATACATGGGTTACGGAAGGGGAGGAGAAAGAGAAGGCTGCAAAAGAAGCTCAAGAGAATCTAAAGACTGGAAAGTGGCCTCGAGGGGAAACAATTCTTTGGAGGTGAAACTATAGGCGTCGTGGATGGCTAGATTGGAATCTGGGCTCGAATAGTTGAGGAAATTCTGGATGTAAACCTGATTGATGAAGAGACTATACCTTTGTTTAATGCTTGGTTTCATGATTTTCTAGAACTTCCTATTATCAAAGAATGGGCGACTCCTTATGATAAATTGCTAGAGCACAACATACACTTACACAAGAGTTATTGACAGCCTGAAAGAGTGAAGCCTTCAGCACCATCTATGATCGCACATGCTTTGATGCACACCATCAACAAGCCATCTGGAAGTACTCATCAATTATTCATGTTAAGCATGGCGCAAATAAAAAAAGCTTTGCCAAATTGGAGAGCAATTGTACCCTTCTCTTTTAATTTCCTTTAACTTATTTGCAACAGTAATTTAGCAAAGTACTCCTGGATGAAATCGGTTCAGGCAACACTAAAACCATAACCTCCAGTTATTAACCAATATATCCAAAACAGAATTTGTTTTTCAGCAAAGAAAGAAAACACCCTACCCATTTCAACAAGGTCGGAGCATCATCCATTGGTCTCAGTTACCAATGCCATCTCCAAATCTACTGCAATGACTTATGCCATCAATCATGAGTTCAAGGCAACAAGGGCAGAAGTTTCATCATCCTGCTCAATCCTATCCTTCTCCATCATTTTAAGGATGTCCCATGCTGGTCTCTGAGCATTGAGGTACATTCTAAGGAATAGTTTATACAAAGGTAAAGTTGCAACACCCAAACCGTGAACAGCCTTAATGTAGTGATTTGCATCTTCAAAATTTCCATGCTTCTCAAAGTGCTCTGCAATGGCCATCAAAATACTGTGCGATGGCCTCCAATCACAACGTTCCACCTTCAACACAGAAAAGCCTTTCTTCATGGCATCAATGGCTTTATCCATCTTTTGGCTTTTCACCCATCCCTCCATTAGAATCTCCCAAGTCTTGTAATTTGGGCACCCACCTCTCTCAACTGTATGAAGATGAAACGATTCAGCTTTTCCCATCAATCCATTCCGTACATATGCACCTAGAAGCACATTCGAGACTCTAATATCATACTTGAAACAATTTGTCTCCCATTCTGCAAATACCTGCTCTGCTGCTACAAGGTCACCTACCTTAACCAAGCATGAAATTACGCACATATAATCAGCACAAGGGATCCTCCCACCAACCGCTTTACTTGCTTCCCAAAGCCGAAGAACTCCCTCTTTATTCTTCAAAGATGAATACAACGTAATGAGAAAGAAGTAACCAAGCCGGCCATTAGTAGACAACTTCATCTCCGCATCTTTAAGCACCAAAAGAGCTTTATCAACAAACCCTGCCTTGATATAAACATTAGCCAAACTAGCTAGCGTACTCCAGCCCACCTCAACATTTTCATCACTCACCATTTCCTTGTAAACCATCTCCGCTTTGGCAACCTCAAAGACCTCTCCAAAGGCACCCATCCAAAGATTATAAGAAAGAACATTTCGACATAACTTGTTTCTCTTCATCTCTGCAATCACAAGAGGCACTTTCTCATACTGAGACAGAGCCATGTAAAGCTTCATCATCTCATTGTACGGATGAGGGGTCACAAGGAGGCCCGAGGAACTCAACTTGATCATGAAACTCTCAGCTTTACTGATATCTCTTTCTTTCACATAACCATGTAAAAGAGGCAAAGACGCAGCTTTTTTAGAGCCTGAACCGGGAATTCGTTCAAAATACTCTCCAGCCTTATTTAAACCATTCACTTTAACAATCAATTCCATCATTAAAGCATGATGCCCCGGCGTTATGCGAAAGTTGTTTTGATTTTCCATCCATTGTAATATCTGTGAGCATATATATATATATATATATAGATAGTAACAGATTCTATATAAAATAAATCCCAAAGAACAAAAACGGCAGAGGATAAAAAAGGGTACCTCAAGGGCTTGTTTGTAGCGCTTAGATTTGAGGAGTTGTTTAGAGATCAAATTGAGCTGGGAGAGCTTAACCTTGTTTCCGTTGTTGATCCAATCTTGAAGCACTCTGCTTGGGCTTTTCAGTCTCAAAATTTGAGTTTCAAGGCGGCTGCTGCTGCTGCTATGAATATATTTATACTTAGTGCTGGCTTTACTGATTGGTAATAAAGATTTAAAGAGGTTTCTTGCTTCGAATTGAAGTTTATGGCAGTAACTGTTATTTCTCAGATGATTCGTTATCAGTGACCTAATCGCCATGGAAGCAGCTGCGTCTTTTGATTTTTTGTCGCAGCGAGCAATTTTCTCTCGCTTTTCCTTGTTCTGCCTGAACTAAACGTCGCCGTTGTAATCGTACTCTATTTTAATCCTAAAAAAGGTTCAGTTCGCCTCTTTACTGAGTATCATGGTCTTGGGAATTTCAATAAGTTGGGGCGGCAGGCTGGATTTTTGCCTTCTCCACCCCATTCCAACCTTGAATCAGATGCATTAGACTCCCTTTCCACCCCATCCCCGTGGGTTTGAATTTTTTTTTTTATGCTTTAATACATTTATTTATGAATAAAAAAACTCATTCAATCATGATATTTTATATTTTAATAAAATAAAAAATAATATTATTTAACTTATTTGTTAAATTCCGTCTAAACTGCAATCCCAAACTGAAGCGAAATAAGAATCAATCAAGTTTTATCATTGCATCCAGAATAACCTACAAGAAACCCTTTTTCTTTCCTTACCTTTCACTTTCATTTTCTCACATTTTCATCTTAAACTATATTAAAAACAAATTTCTCTTTTTCTTATGCTGTAATACATTTATTTATGAGTAAAAAAACTATGATATTTGATATTGTGATAAAATAAAAAATAATATCAATCTTTTTAATAGATCAAATGACTATCAATTGATAAGTCAAGTTCATAGTTAATAAATCTAGATCGGTCTGACGGGTTAAACCGGGACCCGATCAACTTGATGGGTAGACTGGTTCGGGTAAGTCAAAAGATTGGGATGAGAAAAAACCCAGCAAAACCTAGTTGACCCGTGACCTGGCAAAACTCGGTTGACCCGTTTTCTTTTTCAAATGTGTTATTTCTCCTATTAAACACCCATTTTTTTTTTAATATTTTTTAGTTGATTATTAATCATTTTCAAAGTTTACTATATAAATACTAGAAGAATATTTTATTTTTTCAATGTGGAATTTGAAATCTTTTAGTATATATACTTTATGTTTATAAAAAAAAGTTATGTTTTTTCAATGCAGGATAAAAAACCTTTTTGTTTAAATACTTCAATTTAAAAAGATAATATACTAATATAATATTTATTTAATGTAGGATAAAAAACTTTTTGAAATAATTTTTTAAAACTTTATTATTTATAACATGTATAGTCTATATTCACATGAATTTTTTTTTTATTTTTTTCATATGAAAACATTAAAATTTTAATTTTAATTTTATTTTTTAGGTTGATCCGAATCAACCCGTATAATCTGAAACTCAATTTCTTAACTAGATCAACCCGAATTAGGGATGATAACTATGGTGAAATTATCATTCCATCCAAAATAATTGATAGAAAGTCATTACTCTTTCTTTTTTTTTTTTTTTTTAATATTCTGTCACTTTCATTTTCTCACATTATCCTCTTAAACTTCGTAAAAATAATAAATAAAACCATTCAAATCTATACAAGTTCAAAATAAAAACCCAAAAGTGAACTTGCCATTAGTTTTTATCAATTAGATGCGACATTTAGAATAGCCTGGAAACTTTGGGATCTGCACTGAGACTATTAAGACTGTGAGATGGTTATTGGGATATATCTAACTTTATAAGGGCTTAAATGTAGTTTATCCAAACAGGGAAACCCCTTGCCTGCCCCCGAAGCACGCAAAACATTGCATTAAACCCTAAACCGCCAGCTGTAAAGGTTTAAGGAATCGGTGGAAACTCGGTGATTCTTGCCAAACACGATGGCTTCATTTTTTCGCTGATTATTATCATTATTATTATTCTTTTATGTTCTTTTAATTTTGGATTGTAAGATTTGTTTTCGATTCCAAATGCGAAGTTACTGCTGGCTAGGACTAGTAAGTGAAATGAAATTTGAAATTTCGACCCTTCGATTAACAAAAAAAATAAATTACTCTCTCAACTGAATTTCGTTTCATCAAAGCAACTGTATCTATCTCGTGTTGATAAGTTATTTGGCAATTTATGCTGTGCAGTGCCGGCGGCATTTGCTATCATCCACCGCCGTTGATCGTGGAGATCGCCTTCGAAAAGTCTCGTCGTTTTCTGATCGATGTAAGCTCTCTTTGTTACAATAACAAACCTGATACAATGAATCTTGGCTTTAGTAGCAGCAGCAACAATCTGTGGAGTCTGATTCTAATTTTTGCGCTTTTTTTCTTATTTTTTTTGTTCTTTGATAAGTTTTGAACAGTTGCGGCCATTCTATTAGCAAACCTCCTGATTTCGGAACTACAGAAACTCATTTGATTAAACGGAGATACATTCATGCCACAGGTTTATAATTTAATTATCGATGAGTATTTTATTATTCTTTTAATTCAAAACTTAAGCTTGCTTTTGTTTTTTCTTCTTTCTTTCTTTCTGTGTAGGAAGTTGTAATGCTAAGGAACGCAGTTTTTACGAAATTCTTGGTGTTTCTGAAAATGCTAGCAGAGAAGATATCAAAACGGCTTTTCATTTGGTGAGTGATTTTGAGAATTTCATGTCCTACATCTTACTTCACTTGTTAATTGGAGTATTAGAGATCCAGCAAGCTTCTGTTTGAGTGGCTGGCTTTGCTTTGTATTTGCAGCTTGCAAAGAAGTACCATCCGGATGCAAATAAAAATAGTGCTAGTGCGAAAAGGAAATTTCAAGAGATTAGGGAAGCCTACGAGGTCCATACCATTAATTCATCAGCAAAAATGTTTATTCTTATCTTCGCTTTTAATGTTTATTTTAAGTGATTATTTTTCACTATTTAACTGCCAAAGTTAGTATTTTTTGATGAGGAAAAAATTGTAATTACCAGACTTTAAAATGGTTGTTGATCTTGCTTAAATTTAAGTGATTTATTTTTACATGTCAGACGCTGCAAGATTCTGAGAAGAGGGCACAATATGATGCGGTAAGAAGCTTCTTTTTTACTTTTATGTATTTGGTTTTTAATATTGGTAGCTTGTTGAATTTCTAAATTGCTCAAACTCTCCAGTCAGCATTGGTTATCCTTTGCTATTATGCAATAATTAATCTGAATATTGGAGTTTGTGTTTCTGTTTATAGTTTTAAACTAACTGTATTTCTTCTTCTTTTTCTTGGATCATATTTTCTGATGAAGATGCGTACTGGAGGTTTGAATTATGGTGCTGATAGTGCTGAGGGATATGGTGCTGATGATGCAGCGGGATTTAGACATGGTGCTGGTAATGCAGGGGGATTTAGATATGCTTATCGAACTAATTTCTCTAATTCATTCCATAAAATATTCTCTGAGGTACACTGTACTAGCTTATATCCTTTATCTTCCTGTAGTATGTTTCTCTCACTTGTCAGTAACTGAAACCGCAACATATTTGATTTCTTGCAGATCTTTGAAGATGAGGCCAATCATTTTGCATCTGATATTCAGGTGAACTTCTTTCACTGCCTTTAATCTCCAATGCCTGTTCTGAACTGACATGTAGTTTCCATGCTTAAAAACTCTTGTGTATTTTCATATTTCGTAGGTGGACCTAGTTCTCTCCTTTTCTGAATCTGCTAGAGGATGCACAAAGCATGTGACTTTTGATGCATATGTTCCGTGTGATTCTTGTGGTGAGTAAAACTATTATTTTCTGGGAATAATTGAATTTGGATAATCTAGCAGCAAAAGGCTTTTCTGTAAATGAATAGTTCTTTTCTTTCTTTGCAAAAAGCTTGGCTATTCAAAGGTCATTCATGCATATTCATTGTGAACATGAATCAACAGTAAATTTTTTCTGTACTTTTTAATTGCAACAAAAGCACTGCAGTAGTGAATAAATCTTTTGAAACCCCTATACCTTTTTCATTCTTGACACAGAAATTTCAATTTGTGAATTTTTATTTTAAAAAAGAAACATATGGTAAGTTAATTTTTTCAAGATATCAGTGGACAATTATTAATTTTCGGGTGAAAATTTAAATCAAACTCAGATATCCTCTGCACATTAAACATAGGGTTACAATGTTCTTTTTCACTTCCTGAAAGTGCTGGGATGAAATTTCTTTCGGCAGACAGACAAAACATGTTTAAATTGAAAAAGAAAAATATCAGACATGATTGAAATTCACATTTTTTTATGCTATCCGTTCTCCTTTCAAAAAGTCTTTTGAAACTTCTTTACCCAGTATAAATGATTGATTTTCCTCCGTCCTGTCAATCCCAAAATATACAATGCAGATGGTCATGGCTATCCGGCAAATGCCAAAGCAAGCATTTGTCCTACTTGCAGAGGTGTAGGGAAAGTAAGTGTTCTGAGGATCTACTCTGATTATAATTAGTGGATAAAAACCATTATGTAATGACCCACTTTTGTGACAATAATTTTCTTTTCCTGCTTCCTAACTATTTAGGAAGGCTGGAAGTTTTATATCTATTTGTTTGTGTCTATTAACCCCCAAATTTACATCCAGGTTACAATTCCTCCATTTACATCAACTTGCAGCCATTGTAGAGGATTGGGCCGGATAATTAAGGTCTGACGTGACTTCCAGAGTTTAACTCCTATTTTTATTCTGTAACTATTGGTGATGATTTATCCATTTTCACAGGAACACTGTACGTCATGTAGAGGATCAGGGGTTGTTGAAGGCATTAAGGATGTTAAAGTTACAATACCAGAAGGTTTGTTTTAATTTATGTGATTAATGAAACCACGTTGCGGTACTGGGACCTGAGTTTAAGTTTTTTACCACTCAATAATAGAAGGAAAAGGAGATTAATAATTTTTTCATTTAGTTTGTCTTCTGATAATAGTTAAAGCTGTTTCCTATAGATAGTTGGCTAAATGAGCCCTTTTGCTCAATGTCCTTACATTGAAGACTAACTGCAGTATTGTGAAAACGCTAAATCTGTGATCGATGAAATTGTAGGGTTGTGTTGGGAAGTTCTGTTAATGATGCTGTTTGTTTGTGTTGTGGGTAGAAAATGCATCATTTTGGTTCACTATGCAGCTTTTAAAGAAAAACTATCTATAAAAAAATGTACTTTGATTTCTGTATTTCCAGTAGATACATACAAGGTGTCTAACTGAATAGCTTTATAAAACAAATTGAGAAATGAAGCTGAGGATGCAGACTTTTAAGCATTAGAGTCCAATCCAAAGTCAAAGTCAACAACATATGAGATTTTACTTTGTGTAGAACTTTCTTGATGCATATCATTTATCTTTATGAAAAAAATTATTATTTCTTTGTTATTGAAGTTCATCTGTATATGTAATTTTTCCAATATCTTTTTGTAATTGGATTAGGTGTGGGTTCTGGAGATACAATCCGTGTGCCAGAAGCTGGTAATACAGGGGGACGGGGAAGTCGATCTGGCAACTTATTCATTAATCTTAAGGCACATCCTTACCTTTAGTTAAATCTCCTCTCTCATGCAGTGAACTATCTTTCATTTCAACATTTATATTTTATAAGGGACCGTATTAGCATTTTATAAAGGCAGGCTTTATGTTGATTTAAGTATGTCCTATTAGTCCAAACCTTATGCAGGACTGGAAAATTGACTAATGAATCATCAAATAGGAATCTGCTTGGAGACTTGTCCTATTTGATTTCCTAAGTGCTTAGAATCAACACATTTTATCTGCTCTGTTTGGCAGCTTGCACTACGCTCTGTTTTCCTCCTCCATTGATCTTCAATTCTTGTGGCATGAACTTCATTTGTAGGATTTTCTCGTCAGCTGTTATATCTACAAAGTTTCATTAACTTTTGAATAAATTAGTCAGGATGGAAAGAGTCTGTATGTGGTGCTAGCTGCATACACCATTGTCTGGAATTTAGTGTATGAACGTGTTCCAAAGTATTACCTTTAATGGCTGTTTCCAAAAACATAATGTTCGTTATTCGTTTAAGAGTTCTTGTTTCCTATGCTTTATGAAATTAACTTTGCTGTGCTTATGCAGGTTGCTGATGATCCTGTCTTTGCTAGAGAAGGTGCAGATGTTTATGTTGATGCTAATATTAGTTTTACACAAGTGAGAACTGAAATCTTATGCAAAATTCTTGTTGAGCCTGTGTCCTTTTGTTGTTTTATCTATTTGACTTGGTGCAGCCACTTTCAAGTGTACCCGTTCCACCCACCATGAAAATATACTGTTTCTATTTGTTCAAATTACTGTTTCATTTCTTATTTGTTGAGTCATTCCACCCTGATCGGCATGAATCCTTCACTCTAATCAAAGCAATAAGTACCATATATTAGTTTTATGAATTTGGACACAAAAGAACAGTATTTTGTCAATTAATCAAGGTTTGTATTTTTGTACAGGCAATTCTTGGTGGTAAGGTTGAAGTACCAACATTGTCAGGGAAGACACAAGTAAATGTAATAACCTTTTACCTCCAACTTAATCTTTACATTTCTTTTAAATTATTCTAGAATCAACTGCTTCAATGTTTTACTGTACATTGTCCAATGAGTTGAGGGATGTTTTGTTGTTCAACTTGGTCACTGTTTTCACTAGGACTGCCAGAGTCATGCTTCATTGGGGATACTGTCTATGAAAGAATGTGCAGTTTAAGATGTATCAGCCTTCACTAAATTTTTCTGGTATTTGAAGCAAGTGAATTGAACAAAGTTATTAAAAAATTGGCCTATTTTATGTTATGAAGACTAACTTGGCCCTGAATTTTGATATCATTTGTATTCATTGCCATGGAAAAATCTGGAAATGTGATCACAGGGGCATAAATTGTTCACCCATGCTTTTGTTAGAATTGTCTTTTTAATTTTAGGTCATATTAAATAGTAATATTTCATGATTTCGCGAGTTCAAATTCCATGCTACACCCAGTGATGTTAATACCATTTCCAAGTTTCCATCCTCTCTGAAATCTAAACTTGTTTATATATATATTATTTGTTTTTTGTAAGCTTTAGACCTGCCTCCACTATTTTAACACCATTTTTTTATGCTTTGTTATATTCCACCGGCAGATACCAAAGGGAGTTCAGCCAGGTCAACTTGTGGTACTAAGAGGCAAAGGTACATTGGATATCCAAATCCTGCTTTAATTTACTCTTCCTACATTTCCAATAAATATGCTTACAATCTCAATTTCCTGCAGGTCTATCAAAGCATGGTTTTCTTGTAGATCATGGAGATCAATATGTGCGGTTTTGCATTAACTTCCCCACGTAAGCTTTTTCAATTCAACCAAGTAGTCTTTAAAGTAAAATATTGTATAATGTCATGTCCTGTTTCTATTTGAAATTATAGTTTGCACCTGAACACAAAATACATGGACCTTGCTCGGCCAGGCACCTAGAATGTGGTTTTAATGTGCAGCACCTTCTGGCAGAGAGGTTATTGTTAAATTGCGACACTGTAAATATGATTTCTTTTTTCACTCTCAGAACGTCCTGTGAATTTTACAATTATCAGATCTGGAAGATCCAACAGTATATATTGGTCTATTTTCCAATCATGTTTTATGTATTCATTATCTTGCAAAGTGTTTTTTTTTTTTAATTTTCTTCTATGTATCCAATAGCTTTGTATTTTTGGATGTTATTTGCTGCAGAATATGCAGCAAAATGCAATGTCTAATCTTTTTTTCATGTTTTATTGTGATTTTAGTGCAATTAATAAGCGCCAACATGCTATTTTGGAAGAATTTGCCAAGGAAGAGATAAATAATGAAAATGACACTTCCAATGAAGGAAACTGGTAAGACTCGTTTGTTCTTCAGAATATGTTTGCTATCCACTGCTTCATGTTCTCGCAACATTGCTGCCCATGAAGACCATATGGATAAGGAGTAGGCTTCATTCTAATTGCATATCCATGCTCTCACACACTGAGATCATGGTCTGTATATGACTACTAAGTATTTGGACCTATGCCTGAATAGTTTACCTTACAATCAGTGAATAGTTTATGAGACCACAAACACTTGTAACCATCGTTTTGGAGACAAATTCAGAATTGTACCTTTACAGTTGTGATTGTCAATTGTACGCTTTGTTCCGTTCTTGCTCTTGTTTTGTAAAATTTTAATTTGGACATTCATACATCAATTGGTCCTATGTTTGACTGCATCCATGGCTCCTTTAGTAAATTTTTTTTTCTTGCTGTAATGAACATCCTGAAATGGATAACAGGCTTTATCAGCAGCTATCTACTGGTTGAACTTACAGGTGGCAGCAACTTCTTGAACGGGTGACGGATCCCAGGTTTATGCTAAAATTTTCTATGCTCATGCTAATCCTGCTGTTCTTTAACAAAACCATGATTTGAAAGCTGACTCACGGTGGCTGCTGGAGATACGTGCACCAATTATGCTGTCATCTGTTGTGGAGCTTTACTTTTATCGATAGAAGGTACCGATTTCTAACACTTAAATAGAAGAGTTCTACATTGATGGTTGTGCTTGAAAATGTAGGACCGATGATAGTTATTGATTATAACGCTTTGTACCTATTTGTGGCACGGAAAATATTATCCAGAAATTGATTAAAAGTTGCTCGTAGATGACCACGTAAATTTATCATGTGCCTCAATGACGTTGACTTCTGCTCTCCATAGTAATACTGTGATGGGTTTATATGAAGTAGGGATACAAATTCAGATTACTTGCAAGCAGTGGAACAAAAGACGTGCACTCTTTTTTTCCCCCATTCGATGCAAATGATGTCGTTGTAGGTGTGGAAGAATGAACAAATACACTATTTGATGGGCAGACATGCTTCATCATGGAAGAGATGGATACTATTGGAGCCTCTCTCTCTCTCTCCCATGCTGGTGGATGAAATGGAGGGATTGCTTTACCAATAATGGGAACGCTACCTCACGGAGCTGGGCCTTGCTCATGACTGCGGTGATTTAAATATGCCAGAATGATATACATACCTTTTTTTTTTTTGAAGTATTTTGTCTGAAATTATACGAGGGTCATGGTGTATACAAGAGCATGAACATGCTAATCTGACCTAAGATTGTCCATTGTAATTCAGACAGTTGGAGCCCAGTGAGAAGCTTCCAATGTATCTCAGAACGGGGTATTTGTCCGTCTAAAAGCATCATTTCTGCTGCTCTCAGTTCAAGTATAATCAACTTGGTAACCTAGTTTCTTCCTCCACCTTTTGAGAATAATTTACGAATTATCTGATTGAACCTCTTCCTCATCCGTTTTACTTTGAACTCAGTTAATCCCCTTGGTTAGTTGCTAACCAAGTTTAAAAACCTTGAAGGAAACTTCGCCATTTTCTCAAGGCAGGAACATCAAGATAGGAGTTTTAAAAAAATGAATCTGGAATGGCATGATCTAAATGGATTGGTGCATAATTACTCTGTTTTTCTGACCATATATAGAGTTGATTTTGCCGGTTCATGTTAATATATATGGAGTCTGAAATTTGAAGAAGTGAGAACCGAAATGAAGGCTCTCATTGCGATGAGCATGAATGCGTTTTAAAAAAACTGGCAATTACAGCACTGTTGCAACAAATGCTCAAACATTTCCTACCGGATTATTACTTGGGGTCATCAAAGTTTCCGGAGCTGCTGGTTTCTTTTTCTTGTTTTCTTTCATCTCGCCATAGAAGTAAGAAACAAAGCCCCAAAGCGAGAGTCCAAGAGCGACACCCTTTTCTACTTGAAATTTCTCTTGGAAGAAAATAACTGCTAGGATTTCAGTGGCTGGAAGGAGAACAGTGATTATAATACCGGATAGCAAAGAGGAGGCACAAAAGATGACTCCTATGGCTCCCAAGAAGAAACACTGCCAGATAATTGCACTCCACACCATCACCACGTAATACTTGACTTCTCCCAGCTCATAGTTTCTTGCTTCTCTTGGAATCGCCTGTAAGAGACAAACCGTAAGTGACATCCATATAACGGATTTAAAAAAAAAAAAAAAAAAATTAAATAAATAAAAAACACATGGATTGGCTAAACTACTCGAACACCTGCCATGAAAATTCTTATTTTATCATGATTCTATATGATGATTTTTGCAATAATATATTCTGAATATACAGAGACTCTAAAGCAAGATTCCAGCCGCTTCTATTCGCTGGCCAATTCTCCTCGTTGTCTATACCTTGGCCGACAAGA
>Ga0307518_10001603_pt1 | contig 16714 bp, 27 predicted proteins | sample 25_EM_MG_FD_203889 | JGI IMG/M metagenome (GOLD analysis project Ga0307518, IMG submission 203889) | Populus trichocarpa ectomycorrhiza microbial communities from riparian zone in the Pacific Northwest, United States - 25_EM | ecosystem: Host-associated > Plants > Roots > Unclassified | place...
CACTATGTCATAGCCCAAACTTAGCAACCATCGAATTTCAGGCTGAGAGTACTGACAAGTGCCAAGCTGAAACAGAGTCAGACGGGGTACGTATGCAACATTTTGACCAAGGTTGTTGCTGATACCTTCTACATTTGAATCAAGGCCCATGTTGACCCAGAATCCAATGATTCCTTGCCATTAGCCCAGCGGAGGCCACATCGCCTCAACCGCCGATTGCCAGCACGTTACCGAGACATTGTACCGGAGCCACCAAGGCCGTTGGCTCCCGCAGAAACCTGAGGAAACCCGGGCGAAGTGGGACTTTCACATTTGTCCCGTCCTCCGAGTGCATCGCCACCATCCCCAGTCCCACATTTGCCCTCGATTCCCTCACGTCCAAAGATCAAGACCCAGCCCAATAGTTTTGGCTTGTTTCGGTTGTACGATGAAGATTCATTGCCAATCAACGACCCTGATACGGAAAATTCGCTGGACGAGGTGGGACCCTTTGTCTGCTAGCAATCCATTTTATCCATACCCAAACGAGACTTCATTGCTTTTGGGAGATTGGTATTGGAATCAGGGACACCACAAGTCTCAGGCAGGCTTTAAGAAGCTCCTTGATATTATCGGAGACCTAGAATATCACCCCAAAGATGTACGAAACATGAACTGGATGGCTATCAACCAAAAACTTGGCAACAGTAGCGTTCAAGACGACAGAACTAGGGGTGATTGTGAATGGTTGGATGGGGATAGTGGATGGAAGAAGGCGACTGTTCAGATAAGCACTCCCTTCCATTGTCGTGCTTGGCACCCTGGCCCAAAGGAATACACTGTTGAGGGCTTTCATTATCGCTCCCTGGTGGATATCATTCGCAAGAATATATCAGACCCCACTCATCGACTCTTCCATTATGAACCCTACGAACTCCGCTGGCAGCCGCCTCATAAGGCCAAGGATGTAAGGGTTTATGGCAAGCTGTACACCTCCGAGAGCTTTTTAATAGCCCACCGTCAACTCCAGGATTCGCTGCCTGAGTTTGGATGTGCCCTGCCCTGACGTATCATCACTCTTATGTTGTGGTCGGATGCTACACAACTCACCGCCTTTGGCACAGCCAAGTTGTGGCCTTTGTACATCTACATGGGCAATGAATCAAAGTACATGCGTTGCCAGCCATTGGCCAACCTTTGCTCCCATGCAGCATATTTCCATACTGTAAGTCTCTTTGATTCAGTTCTAATGGTATATAACTATGTGTTAAAATGAAATAAATAGCTCCCCGATGCATTCAAAGACTTCGCAGCGAACAATGCAGGTGACGGTCGCCTCGGTAATGACTTTTTCACACATTGCCACAGGGAATTATTCCATGCGCAGTGGGGAATACTATTGGACGATGAATTCATTGAAGCGTATCAACATGGGATCGTCAGCCGGTGTTACGACGGGATTATTCGTCGACTCTATCCTCGCATATTTACATATTCAGCTGACTATCCCGAAAAGTGAGTAGGCACTTGTTCATACCAGCCGAATATATGGATTGACTCGGACAACACAGAGTTCTCATAGCCACTATTCGGAATATGGGTGTATGCCCGTGTCCCCGCTGCCTAATTCCCAAGTCTAAGGTCTACCAGATTGCTACTGAAAGGGATATATTGCACCGAACGACCCTTCAACGCTGCGATACAAAAGAACGGCGCGACAAGGTTGTTGCCGCCCGTCGGCTGATTTATGAGAAGCAATATGCGGTGCACGCTTCTCAAGTTGAAGAATTACTCAAAAGCGAATCTTTATTTCCAACATTGGTTGAGTACTCTCTCATAATGAGATTTGAAGTTTGACAGCTGATGATTATGGGTAGAATGCCTTTTCAGAAAGGCTCAGCATCACCGGCTTCGACTTGTTCCATATGCTAGTGGTTGACCTTCTCCATGAGTTTGAGCTGGGAGTATGGAAAGCTATATTCACACACTTGCTGAGACTTCTGGACGCCTCAAAGAAAAGTATAGTTCACGAACTAGATCATTGGTGGGACTTTTTGAATTGGTCCGCAACTTCAGTTTGGATTGACAAGAGATTTAGCTATCGCCAAGTACCTTCGTTTGGCCGTGATACCATTCAACGCTTTCATTCTAATTCCTCCAAGATGAAGAAAATGGCAGCCAGAGACTTTGAGGATCTGTTACTGGTACTATGATTACTTTCCTCCATCTTGTCCTTATCTTATGGTCACGCTAGTGCGCCATCCCCGTCTTTGAGAAGCTTTTACCTGAACCACACAATACTTCTGTAATGACGCTCCTATTTTTACTCTGCCACTGGCACGGGCTGGCCAAGCTTTGCATGCACACAGATGACACGCTCGAGCTGATGGAGTCGGTAACTGCTCCCCACCTCTTGTTCCTAATGCTCATGTGGGTAAGGAAATGGAGGGCACAGGGGTCGAGACTGTGAAGCCGGAGGTCGAGCTTTCTGAGCACCAGAAAGTTCTGCAAGAAATAAGCAAGCATTTCGTAAGAGACCCCTCCAGTGCAGGTATCAGGATTCAAATTTTTTCAGGTGCTGCCATATATTCCCCCTCTTAATACCAACTTCCTATGCAAAAAGCTTGTTAATGCGTTGCAGAACAAGAGGGTCTACCTAGTGGGGCTTGCAAATGCTGAGCAAGAATGCGATGAACTAGTGAAAGTGTTGTGCCCCCTTCTTGGTGATGCAGAAATCAAGAAACTCGTCCAAGCACATTGTAACACAGAAAGGACAGACAGCCTGAAGGCGAGGTACGTGAAGGCAGTCGTGAGCGTGAAGCTGGACAACTTTTGCTTATCAAACGAGTTATCAACCTAAGTGAGTTCTTCACTGATATTAATGTGTATCAGCATCCTTACCCCTCTGCATAAAGTGCAAGTGTACTATCTCAGTTGTTTTGCTCATGTGGTTTACATTCAAGGCGGGAAATGTGGCATGTTGTCGGACACCGTCTTTGTAACGACTGTGTATTTTGTTACTTTCTCTGTATTATTCGATTGGTCGTTGCATCATGGAGTCTGGGATTGTAGACTCCGGTTATAGTGCATCCTGCATATTTCCTCTGACTTCAATCATGCCAGAACTGATTGGAATGTCCAACGAGACAATTGCCTCTGTCTCTCACTCAACACCTATAGGCCTGACATTATCCAAAAGCACTCTCGATCTTCAGCATTTGCACTCAGGGCCCCATTCTCACAATGCATGGCATGGCCAACTATATTCAACCCTTTCCATGTACAAAGTAAACATGACTCTCTAGTTGTCTTCTCTATCTGCACGTCCATAGGGAAATATCCTTGTACTATTGCTTACCACTCAGTTTGCCTCCCCACCAGTTGGCCACTTCTTCCCTAACAGCAAATTTTCTGTATGGCTACATGTCATGAAATATGTATCCTTAGGTACTGTGAAGTTAAATGACAGTGATCCACTGAGTATTGGTTGAGATAGCAAAACAGGGTGACAAACAGAGGAATCACACCTGTGATGGCCAACTGGTGGGGAGGCAAACTGAGTGGTAAGCAATAGTATACAGCCCATATTGATAAGAGTAGCCTATCTGCACAGTTGACGAATTACACCGTCTACTTCAATTCAGTTTCTGACAGGTTTGCAAATCGAGTGAGCCCTCCCATTGGCCAGTGTCACCTCTAAGCGAGTGCTAGCCCATTTATAGGTTTGGAACTGAGGATATAGCCTCGGTTATGGCCAATCCAGTTTCTTGATTAGTAATTGAAACTTAAACAGTGTCACAAGTTTTTCTCACACGAGTTTGCCCCACTGAAGCGGCTAATGGTCTGAGTTTTCCACACCCAAGGTCACATTGGTATGCACACATTCATTGGTCTTGACACAGTTTGATTACAGTTGCCAAGTTGAGAATCAATTAATATCGACCATCGATAGCCGGAAATGGCCGACGACGCCACCTTCACACAGACTTGTGTGTGCGGCAGGGTATTCAGTGATCTCAGTGCCTTCACTTGCCATGAGAAGGGATGTCACAAAGGGAAAAAATGACTCTCAAGTGCTTTAGCCAAGGCCAAAGAAGTTTATCAAGCTAAAAAAGTGAAACTTACGGCGGCTAGTTCTTGCTCAAGCCTGGACTCCAGCGCCAATGCCGGACCCTCCAGTTCAACCACAAATGGCGCCTCTGCAGTGCCAGAGGAACAGCTTGCATTTGACTTACACCAGGTGAGCATCTGAAATACTTATTCTTGGGCCAGGTGGGGGACTGTCTTATCCTTCACAGACCAGTTCTGAGTTATCTCCTCCACAGCCGCAGGAGTTGCCAGAGGATTACGATCTACCTTTAGCTCAGAGGAGGACTCGACGAACTAATCGCAGATTACCATTGCGATTTTGGGATATACTGCCGGAACCTCTGTTGCCCCTCCCTCCCCCTGAAATATTCGAGGATTCAACTTGGATAACACAAGCACCAATGGCAGACACTCCGTCTTCTCCCCCTCTCAATGCCGCTTTAGTTCCTCCTGTACAACCCAGCCGATCTCTGTGCTCTTCCTTGTGCAAAATCCTTAAAACGCACGCAAATAAATTCAGTCTGTTTCGTGTGTATTACATGGACTCTGTCCCTCGCCATGACCCAGAGGATCCATACTCAGTTGAGAACACGCATTTACCCCGAGAGTGCTCCGACGGCGTTCCTAGTGAACCCTCCAACCTGCTGTCCACCAATCCATATTACCCTTATCCAAACGAATGCGCAATGCGCCCTGGGGACTGGTACTGGAACCAAGGTGCCCAGAAGTCCCGGGACAGTTTCAAAGAGCTGCTTAACATTGTCGGTGACCCCGCATTTTCACCGTCTGCCATTTCTCAAACCCGATGGGGTACCATCAACAAGGAACTTGGCTGAAATCACTTCGATGGTGACCTACCACAGTGGCTGCACGAAGATGATGGTTGGAAGTGTTCACCAGTTACAATATCGGTGCCATTTCATAGCTGCGCAAAGAATCTGGGTTGTAAGGACTACACTGTCCAAGGGTTCTATCATCAGTCTCTCGTTTCCATTGTGCGAGAAAGAATTTCTAATCCAGCATATGCAGCATTCTTTCACTACGAACCGTATGAACTGCAATGGCACCCGCCTCATAGGAACGATGACGTGAAGGTTCATGGTGAACTGTTCAATTCTACTGCATTCATCGAAGCACATCGGCAACTTCAGGACTCTCCCCCTGAACCTGGCTGCGACCTGCCTCGCGTCATCGCGGCACTCATGTTCTGGTCCGATTCTACCCAATTGACTCAGTTCAGTAGCGCCAAGCTGTGGCCTCTCTATGTATTTTTCGGGAATGAATCCAAGTATCGGAGGTGTCAGCCAGCGAAGAATATGTGCTCTCATGCAGCATACTTCCAGGGGGTAAGTGAATGTTTTCTCTGGCTAATCCCTATCTCATTTGTGTGCCTAGCTCCCGGATGAATTCAAGGACTTTCTGGCAGAACATTTTGGTGGTAAATTCCCTAATGATGTACTTTTTGCTCACTGCCACAGAGAGCTTTTCCACGGACAGTGGCGGATTCTTCTTGATGAAGAGTTTCTGGAAGCTTATAAACATGGGATTGTCATAACGTGTTATGACAGTATCAAGCAGCGATTCTATCTGCAAATATTCACCTATTCTGCTGACTACCCCGAGAAGTATGGATCGGTCTCTGATTTACATCCCGTGCCTTTTCTGACGACTACTTTCACCGGTGTACATTAGAATTTTGATAGCATCAATACGCAACCTCGGTACATGCCCTTGCCCACGGTGCACAACTCCTATGATACATGTACCTGAGATGGGCACGCCAGATGATATGAGGCGGAGGCAACTACTAGCTCACACTGATGACAATAGCCGACGGAACAAGGTACTCCATGCACGGGAGTTTATCTATGAAAGAAACTATGTGGTCAACACTCCCCAAGTCGAAAACCTTTTGAGGGATCAATCCCTGGTTCCCACTACTGTGAGCTCAGATCCATCCAGCTTGGCTTTCATTTGGTGTACTAACACAGTTGAAGAATGCTTTTTCAGACAAGCTTTCTGGTTTTGGCTTCAATTTCTTCTTGATGCTTGTCATTGACTTATTGCATGAATTTGAGCTTGGCGTGTGGAAAGCCATTTTTATACATCTTCTCCGCATGTTGGACAGCCTCAAGAACAGCAAACTACACGAACTCGATCGGAGGTGTGTTCACTTTCATGTTCGCTGCACAAGTCGCTCAATGGACATTGTTAATTTTCAGATATCGCCAGGTACCTTCATTTGGAAGAGACACTATTCGACGATTTTCAAGAAATTCGTCAGAAATGAAGAGAATGGCAGCTCATGACTTCGAAGATCTTCTCCAGGTGAGTCCGCTTACCACATGACTGTGAGCTTGTTGTTAAATGGTTGCACAGTGTGCTCTTCCAGTCTTCGAGAATTTACTACCAGAGCCCCACAACTCAGTCGTACTTGGGCTCCTTCATCTTCTTTGTTGCTGGCATGGTCTTGCCAAATTACGACTCCACACTGACGAAACACTTGAAATAATGGACAGCATCACCTACTCTCTCGGAAATGCACTACGCAAATTTGCAACTGATACATGTGCTGCGTTCTCTACGCACGAGCTCAAACGTGAGGCTCTGGGTCGTCATCGTTGGAAGACACAGGCCCATTCATCTGCCACATTAACCTGCACCAGCTCTACCGCTGCACGCCAGCCGAAAACGTTGAACCTCCATACCTACAAACTCCATGCGCTTGGTGACTACACGAGTTCGATCAGGATGTTTGGGTGCACAGACTCTTACTCGACTCAACCAGTGAGTACACACTGTTCAGGTGTATTTTTTTCTGATCCCAACTTATTTGTAGGGGGAACAGGAACACAGATTTGGCAAAATGAGGTTTACACGTATGAGCTGCAAGGAGTACATTCGTCAACTGACTCAGATTGAATGGTGTCAGGCAAGAATTCGCCAAATTTGTGAGGCCTCGAAAGCCGCTATGGTACCTGAAGAAGCTGTTCCTAACATACCGGACGAGCACTACAATATCGGAAAATCACAACATCTACCCATTGACCTCAATAGCTTTGTTCGGAAGAACATGGACGACCCAGCTATTGCGGTAGGTTTTACACACCTGATAATGTTCTGGAAATTGTTCAGTGATTTTCCAGGACTTCATTCCAAAGTTGAAATGTCATCTTCTTCCCCACATTGCGGCGATGCATGTCAGTTGTACCCCAGAGTCGAGCAGCACTTCCCAGCCAACAATTGATCAAGTATTGTTCAAAGATGGCCGCATATTTCAACACAAAGTTCTTCACGTAAATTACACAACTTATGATGTCCGTCACGACCAGGATATTTTCAATCCTGGCAGTGACCATTGTGACCTTATTATGCTGGCCGCACCTGGAAGCGATGAGGAGCCAGAGACACAGCACCAATTTTGCTATGCCTGGCTTATCGGTGTTTACCATGCAAATATTCATTTTATTGGCCCAGGATCAAAGGATTACCTCCCCAGGCGGCTTGACTTTGTACATGTGCGATGGTTCGAGTTGGTCCCACCCACGGTCGAAAATCGCACTTGGCTTGATGCGTTGCGGTTCGTTCGAATGAACAACGTAAATGCGTTTGATTTTGTTGATCCTGCAGATATACTAAGAGGGTGCCATCTTATACCAGCATTTGCAAAAGGAAGATCCCATCCAAACCATATTAACCTTTCACCCATCGCAAAAGACGGCGATGACTGGAAATATTATTATGTGAATCGGTACAAGTGCTTTCAACCATTTCACATGATTCCTCTACTAACAATCACGCGAAGGTTCATGGACCGTGACATGTTACTGAGATATTACTGGGGTCTTGGTGTGGGCCACACGTACTCTCATGTTAGCGACCGTTCTGAACGCAACGACGAGTCAATCATGCCACAGGTTATGCATGCGCAAAGCTTGCACGATGATGACGCCTTGGACGATGTGTCATCGAATGCCCATGCTGGAACGGAACCGGTCAACCTTGATGATGAATTCTCACTCGTTGACCGAGATGGATTTGGATGGGAAAGTGAAGACCTGGGTGGAGACGGATCAGATGATGGATCGGAAGCCGATTCTATGATGTACGAGATGTATGGTTCCGATTGGGGAGATGAAGGGAATCTTGATTAATTCCGTGAGTAATTCTATTCCTCTTCTCCTCCCTTTTCCCCATTTCATTCATGTTTCCTTAGTGCATTCAAGCATTTCTATCGAACACAGCACAACTAATTCTTCTGCTTTTTCCAGATCTAAAATGTGTTGCAACTTACGCTATGCATCGTCGCCTTCAGAATCTATACTCACCTTGTCTTTCCACAGTGGTGTGAAGGTATCAACAATCTTACCGATGTCTGGGAGAGGATCACTCCCCTTATGCCATAATATGTCAGGTCGCCAGCCCACATCTGTTGAGTTGAATCCCAGTGTGTCCATCCACTTTTCGCGCTCGCACTGATCACACTGATCATGAGGCAATCCAGAGTGCATTGGGCTCCCCACCGCACTTTGTTTTTCCTATCTTGAAGCGCATTCTCCACTGGCAAAAGGCCTCAGGTGCCTCTCTGTGCCACCACGTACGTGAGTGCTGGGCCTAGTCAAGAGCCCTCTGAGACTCTCTCAGCTTCACCAGCCACCCTCCTGGCACGCTTCTCCCCCAGGATGTACTCTGTTTCTTCGATTTGCAGATAACACGGTGCCCTATTACATTATCTCTTCCCAAACACTCTGGATCCCGAACCCATGGTCCATCCACGTGGATGTAGTGCGTATATGTACGCCGCTCATTCCCTCGTCAACGTAACCTGGTTATCCATAGGCAACTAGCAACTCTTCGTACAGGTTGGCCAGGCATGTGGGGCTCTGTGAGGCCGGGCCACCTCAACACTCGGAACTAGACGATCAGGTGCTCACTGTCGTCTGCAGGCTGTACTGGTGCCAGTGCTTCAGGGTTCTGCGCTCGCACATTCCCAGTGCGTTGTGCCGCACTGGAATTCCACTGTGTTGGTGGAGTCTTGTAGCGAGCACGTTTTGTTCTGGATCGGGCATACAACATCATTCTGTCAGGTTATCTCTGTGCCTCAGTCGTGAGGTACATTCATGGATGTGAACGTGAAGTGGGCGACAAAAAGAGTGGTTGGGTGCTGTGGGTGGCATGTGTATCCTCAAGTGCTTCACTGAGGAATATCTAAGCTGGGGGTGCATCCTCCTTGCTAGCAATCACCAGTGCCAGTGCCAAAACGGACTGGTGTGTCAGTGTCGCTCACTATAACTGGAGCGCATCCAGCAGAGTGCCACTGTCTACCTGTAAGTGAACTGTATTATTGAGGTATCTACTTGGAAGTTTAACAAAAGAGGCAGCACAGCTATCTCAAGGATGGACCATACATCACCACTGAAGGGGCTGTCATAATCTATGACATGGCCACCGTTCATGGCTCAAAAGCCGCAAATTTGTGCCAATCTCATCCCTGTAAGTTGTGTCTAGTTCTCATATTTGTCCTTTTTTTCACTGTCTTGTCAGATCGCTATCGTAGAACAATGTCAAACTACTTGTCTCGGCCCTCAAAAAGCGTATTCGGTGAAGGGTTTTCTTACACAAGGGACTGGCACTCATCGCGCAAGCCTACGACAACCCCATGAATGTAAGGTTTCCGCCCTTTTTCAGCAGTGTTCAGCTCATATGTGCGTGCTATTAGGTTTGTCACATCAAGCGCCTCTCTTGACCCGGTGTGTGTTCAAGGAGGCCAGAATCAAGTTCTTCAACAAATATGACAAACTCATTCCATGCTACGACATCGAGCCGGTAGAGAATACTACTGATACGGTCAGTTTATTTGTATGATACTCTGTATTTACATTGCTCTGACTTGTTTCCAGTACCTTGACCAATTCCTGTTCTTCGAGGCCAATAACTCCTTGCACGCTGCAGACACTGAACCTCCCTTTCTTTTGTACAAGGTTAGTTCTCGTCCCAACATGCACGCAGGGTAATCTCACCTTGTCTTTCCACAGTGGTGCCAAGGTATCAACAATCTTATCATGTGTGGGAGAGGACTACTCCCCTTTTGCTATAATACGTCGGGCCGCCAGCCCACGTGTCGTTTTTCTTACTGAATCCCAGTACGTCCAGTCCCCGCACTGATCACACTGAACACGAGGCAATCGATTTGTTCGAGTCAGAGCCATCACTAGACATAAAAGGACGGATTGGAACAGAAAGGCACCCGTGGCCCTCCCTTCACCCTTCGTCAAATGTTCTTGGGTTCGCCATTCGATGACCTTTGCAGCTGTCGTCCACCTCCAACGACTGCCACCCCCGTCGCCCTTACTGTCCTCGTCTCGCGGGGAACACCACACATTTTCCATCGATCTTCCTGACTGGCCTCTCCCACGCTCATTATGACGTGCTCTTCCACCAGCCAGACGTCGTGTCTGAGGGCGACCAGTTTGAAGAACGCGATCGCGTCTTCAGGTTCCTCCCACAGGAAATGGCCCACTGGAAAGACAGCGCAGGCCTCCGTGCCTTCTACTCCATGTAAGCACAACAACAAGGTAGGTACTTGTCTTCTACCACTATTCCATGTCTAAAACCACGAACTCCCACAGCATTGATCTCAAATTTGTGCTCGGAGACCTCCCTGTGAGTCTCGCGTCTTCCAGTTCGTTTATGAACACTCTTATCAGACCAAACTCAGCCACAGTATATATTTGTACCCTTCATATCTTCGTCATTGTAGTCCATGATTTGTTACATCAAGATCTTGCCTTTCGCCCTAACATCCCCTACCCCGACGAGTATTCACTCGCAAAAGAGATGTTTACCTGCACCACAACCGGGACTTGCGCCCCCTGCAGTCACACGACAGCTTATCCCTCGCCAATACTCTCCGACTTTTCTTGTACATACGCTCGCGACACATGCACTACAAATCCATGTGGCAGCTATCCAGCATCCCCCGCCAGTGCAACCTTTGGGTTCGAGTGCAATCAACGCTATGCATCATCGGCCTTCACCTCTGCCCACAACCTTTCCCATTCTCCACAACTCTGGCACTTGCCCTCGCTTACTGATGATTCCATTGTATCCGTTTGGACCTCTATGTCAGCAGTTGTTCATTGAATGTGCAGGGACTGTGTTGACTGTGACGAGGTATCGACGTTTTCTTCATGTCGCTCGCAACCCATTTGCGGCTGCTTCACAGAGATATGCAGGGTCCTTTCACGATCTGCTTTATATTTGAAGCAAGTTGAAATGATGGTCACCGCGAACTCACCGCTCTCAAGGAAAATGGCAATGTCGCTATTATTTTCATTGATATAGATATTAATGCCATTATTCGATGAGACTGCAGTTGGGCATCAAAACAAATGACTTAGTGACAGAAGCGTGAGTTTCAATACCTTGTTCATGCTTCATACGATTGAGCGATTTCTCTGGGAGGTGGGACGGACTTGTCATTGCGCGACGACTACCCCTGCTCCGTGTCGACCATGGCGAGGTGCCGACACCTTCAGATTGCTCGCTCAGAATATCTTTCGTATCCGTTTGGACCTCTACGTCAGCAGTTGTTCGTTGGGTGTGCAGGGGCTGCGTTGACCGTGACAAGGTACCGACATTTTCTTCAGGTTGCTCGCAACTTGGAATTCACGGTCGCTTCACAGAGATATTCGAGGTCCTTTCGCAATCTGCTTCTTATTTAAAGTAAGTCTAAATCATGGTCATTGCGAACTCACTACTCTCAAAGAAAATAGTGATGTCACGATGGTTTTCATTGATATAGATATTAGTAACTCTTTCATTCGATGGGGCTGCGGCTGGGCATCAAAAAAAATGACGCAGTGACAAAGCTGTGAGTTTCAGTACTTCGTTTGTGTGTCATACAATTGAGCGATCTTTCTGGCCAGAGGTGGGACAGAGTTGGGTGATGCAGACTACTATCAGACCCATGTCACACTGACTGTGACCATGTTTAGGGTTTCCGATTTCCGATTTCTGACCCCCAATCCCGTCACCCATATCCACGCTGATAACTGTGACACGCCACACGGGAATAAACTTGTCACGCTCTGGTAAGCAACAGTGAGGGTATAAAAGGGCAGTCTGGGTCCAACTATCACTTCAGCCTCTTCTATTCTTTTACTCAACTCTTGTTTCACCATGCGTCACGACGGCCACTCTGCTTCTGATGAAGAGCCTTCGTCCAGCGGAAAACATTCGTGATCGAACGCGCTGCAAATGGGTCCCAGGAAATGCCAGTACGTTGTCAATAACTTTAGTCGTACCATACTAATTGCTGTAGAACTATACAAGACCCGTTGGTACATCATGGCCGCCACTTCGGTCGTGTTGTGCACGCCTTTTGCAATGTCCAAACTTTGCTAACCAACAGCATGACTATCATGGTCGAATTGGAGGAGAGGGGACTGGAGACACTCGTCCAAGAGTAAGTATTCTCCATAGCTGCCTTTTTGGCATATCTATGTCGGTAACAATCACACAAGGGAAAGAAAGGAATATTCCGCATTTCGTGAACTATTGAAGATGGTACCAAATCTCGAAGACTGGCTCATGTCCTCGTCCGAGGAGGATGTAGTGTCCATAGCGGAGTTGGTGAGTACTGGTGTACTTTAATTCGTCATTGTTTGACCATTTCAGTAGATTCAAAAAGGCGCAAGTGGTTCTCGGGCTGACGACACAAAAAGCATGAAGGCCACTATAATTGATTGGATTACTCCCAAGGGCCAAACACTCACTCCCCACATTCCTAGGAATGTCAAGATAGGTCGAGGATTCCATCACGAATGCACTGGCGCACTACTTTGCCCTGCGGGGTATGAATGGGCAAATGCAGAGTATGTTGAATTTATACTATGATACTCACTCACGAAAGAAGTAACACATTCCAGGACTAAGGCAAAGCTACGCAATGGCCAACTGCAAGTTGCCAGTGATCTATGGCCCATCTTTTTGTATGCAAACTATTCTTATGACACAGAAGATCCATGGAACGGCCTGCTGCGCAGTGGCCTTTTAGTTTCAGTGAGTTTTATCTAGTACTACCTCTCATTTGGTGACTCGCATCTGACTCGAACTGTATACAGGCTTATAAATACGTATTTACTTCACCAAGTTCCGTCGATCAGGAGCCGAAAGCAACTCGATCTGGTAATGCTCGCATCCACAGTATGCAATCTGTCACCAAAGCCTCGATTGCATATGTTGCCACGCAGGTAAGCCATTTATTGCAAGTGTACAAACTAGACTTATATGTTTACACAGGCTCGCTTTGCACTGACATCTACCCAGGTATTCTCTCGGACTGATCTTGTCACTGATTCAGAGCGGTTTTATAATAGCATCCTTGAACTTCTCAAAGATCCTGACGAAAAAGATGAGGTGGACCAACTAATGGAATGGTGGAACAGGTATGTGCTACTAGGTATTTTTGAAAATGAAATTAAAGAATTGACAGACAGATCTTTCCTTTATATACTGAAAATGAACGACTGCCTTCCAAGAATAGTGTTTTGGCGAGAATTTGCCAGAAACGAGCTGAGAAGGCTGGTACAGCTGCTACTGGAGATGAATAGCTGTTACACTGAACCTGTCCTGCCTTCCCATAATTATTCATGTAGTTAGCACAATGTTTCTGGCCTCTTGTACACACTGGATCAAGAATACAGTTCTGTTTTGCTACAAAGTGACCTGTTGGTGTGATGACTTGACACAATGCTAGTATCTGATAGTATTGGTACTGGTTGTCAGTGAGGCCATGGTGAGTAGGAATTATCAGTACATATAATATTGATGGTGGTTGTCAGTGAGGCCAGGATGTGTACAGATTGTTGATACCTGCAATATTGGTGCTGGTTGTCAGGGAGGTCAGGGTGAGTAGGAATTATCAGTACACATGATATTGGTGGTGGTTATCAGGGAGGCCAGGATGTGTATACTTTTCATGAGCTAGAATATTGATCAGTATTATCAGGTGCTATCTTTCTTGGGGTAAAATGCCATTGATATCACAATGATAGGACTGATCAGTGGTAGGAAAAAAGCTACTAATTTGCACACAGTATCAACACTCCCAGACAATATATACATAGATCTATTGGACAATCAGAATGATGATAATGGTAAGTGTGGGTGAACTTGATAAAACATTATATTACTATGTCAAATCATAAAAATTTCCCTGATGACTAGCAACACTTTTTGTGATTATGTAATCTGACCCCAAAGTGGTGAACATCTATTAATAAAAATAAAGAGGCCAAGGAGGCTCATCTGAGCCTCAGCGGAGGCCTAGAGTGGCCGTAAAGGCTATTGAATAATATTTGGGATGAGCTGAATAAGGGCGGCAACTCCCGGTGCAGATGGTTGGTCTCTAAGACCACTTCTTCCCAGTAAAAAAACCCTATCTCTGAGACCTCTATTGCCACCAAAAGGTGGTGCCTAAGGTGTCTGCATCACCGTCGATGCACGATTGTGTAGAGACACTTTGCAGGATGTGTGGATGGCCCAGATGACACGTAAGTCCATGTATCTGAATCTCTGCCCATTAATTCACTCCAGGGAGCCACATCCCTTTGACTCAGGTTGAGTTGATGGTATTGCTGGCGCTCGTGCCATCTTCGCCGTCAATGAATGACAATGACACGTCGACACCTCAAACTCGACCACCACCACCAGGACGATGATGACAACCACAATCATCATCAATTGTCGGCAGCCACTACCTCACCCTTGACCAAGTCTGAACCACCACCCCTACTATCAACCGTCGATGTCAACACCTGGTACCACCAATGTCACGAACAGCACCCCTAATACCCAGGCTGCCGCCAACAGACAACCACTGACAACAACAACAACCACCACCACCACCACCAATCTGACAACCAGCACATTCAATGCTCAGGCCATTACCAACAAATAACCCTACCAGCATTGATGACGACGATGACGACCATCACAAGTCCAATGACCGCCACGCCCAATAGTGATGACCACCACTGTCAATGATGCGATGACGACTGCCACCACTATCACCAGCGTACCCAATGCCCAGGACATCATCAACAGGCAATCACTAACAATGGGAACAACCAAAATGACCAGCATCAATGACAATGACAACGACGACCACTGCCACTACCAATGTAATGACTAGCATGCCCAAGTCCTATGCCACTACTGGGAGACAAGAACTACTGCCGACAGATGATGACAACAACCATCAACATGATAACTGCCCTTATGGATGATGGCAATGATCATGGTAATGACTGCCAAGGTCCAAGGATGCCAACAAAGTGATGATGGTGACCATCCATCCTATTACTTAGTTTATGTAGTACCATACACATTTATATACCTTCATGCAATCTGAATTAGGTGAGAGCTTTCCTGTGCACACCACATTTCTACAATGTATCACTAAGAGATGTAGGAAGATCATTACACTGGTAAAAACTCAAACCACAGGTATCATAGGAAGGTCAAGTAATCAATGTCTGTCTCAAATAACTAATTATCCTCAGGAACAGGTGTGTAACATCTATGCCAAGCAGGGCCATGAGCCATCTTGCTCAAATCAAGCTCAGGAATACCTCTTGGGATTACCAGATGTGTCCAGGGAGTATAGAAAAACAATTTATGGTATGAGGAAGGCACCCACAGCAACAGTTTCCCATTGGGACCCACAATCCAGCCATCATTCTGCAGATGAATCAGGTCTCGGTAGTCCACATTGACATTGGACATGTTAATGAAAAGACTCTGAGCATCATGGAGTGCATGTGCAGCTGAAGATGAGAAGTGGATTGGTGAGAGTGTACTTGAGAGGGAATTTGTGGTTTGCTCTTTAAGGGTGTTTCCCACATTGCCACCTGTCTGTGCATCCCAAAGTTGGATTGCCTTATCCCAAGAACCTGACACAATGTGCCTTCCATTTGGTGAGAATGCAACTGAGTTGACTGAGTCTGTGTACCCTTGGAATCCGAGGGGGTTGCCCACCTGGCCACCTGTCTGTGCATCCCAAAGTTGGATTGTCTGATCCACTGAACCTGACACAATGTGCCTTCCATCTGGTGAGAATGCAACTGACAAGACTGAGGAGGTGTGCCCTTGGAGGGGGTTGGCCACCTGGCCACCTGTCTGTGCATCCCAAAGTCGGATTGTCTCATCCTCTGAACCTGACACAAGGTACCTTCCATCTGGTGAGAATGCAACTGACAGACTGAGTCTGTGTGCCCTTGGAGGGGGTTTCCCACCTGGCCACCTGTCTGTGCATCCCAAAGTTGGATTGTCTTATCCCAAGAACCTGACACAATGTGCCTTCCATCTGGTGAGAATGCAACTGAGTTGACTGAGAAGGTGTGCCCTTGGAGGGGGTTGCCCACCTGGCCACCTGTCTGTGCATCCCAAAGTTGGATTGTCTCATCCTCTGAACCTGACACAAGGTACCTTCCATCTGGTGAGAATGCAACTGACAAGACTGAGTCTGTGTGCCCTTGGAGGGGGTTTCCCACCTGGCCACCTGTCTGTGCATCCCAAAGTCGGATTGTCTTATCTGAAGAACCTGACACAATGTGCCTTCCATCTGGTGAGAATGCAACTG
>Ga0307518_10001604_pt1 | contig 16712 bp, 9 predicted proteins | sample 25_EM_MG_FD_203889 | JGI IMG/M metagenome (GOLD analysis project Ga0307518, IMG submission 203889) | Populus trichocarpa ectomycorrhiza microbial communities from riparian zone in the Pacific Northwest, United States - 25_EM | ecosystem: Host-associated > Plants > Roots > Unclassified | place...
TTTTTCTAATGTGCTCTATGTGTTCTCTCGGACTCGCCATTGCAACGAAAACCAAAGGATTCGATACACAAAAGATGTGAAATTAAAACCGAGATGGAATTTCAAGCCTTGAGAAAAATTAGTGGTGTGGTCTTGCTATGAAGAGGGAAGAGTACTGGAGAGATAGTGAATATTGGAAGCTTAACATGGAAGAAAGCAAGTTTGGTCTTGATGGGGGGGATAAAGTGGAAAGCTATAGATGAGTCATTAGACACCGTGGTCTTGCTTTGAAGGAGAGAAAAATCACTGTCTCTAAAAAGTGTCGAATACAAAAAGGCATGAGAATAAAAGGACGAAAGATGTGTCAATTGCTTGTAGATGATAACGTGGTATAACTGTTGATCATTTATTTATTTTTGTTGAGACCTTTTTTTATCATAACAGTGGTGAGTTTTAAGGTTATTTGGAGTGAAGTAGTATTTTTTATAAAAGTATTTTTTTATTTAAAATATATTAAGATTATTTTTTTTTATTTTTTAAAATTTATATTTAATTACTACGAGATTTCACAGTTTTCTTGATGGACCGAATCCGTAAGTGTGAGATTCAGACTTCGTCAATGATTTTTTTACCGACTAAATCACCGACGAAAAGTGTCTGTCGGTAGATCTTTTATCGTTTATACTCCATTCCGTCGCTAAGTCTGTCGGAGAAAAAAAATTACCGATGGTTTTACTTGATGGTGAACACTTATGCTACAACCGATAATTTACTATGGTTCGTGCAGCCATCCCATAATGGTTTGTCAGAATCTTTCAACAAATTAAAAAATCTAGCTGCATTTGCATTAGGTGTTTCTTCTATGATTGGACATTGACTGACATTATCTTGATTCATTCTCATTGCATCCATAATCATATTCCTGTAAGGGTTACTGTTGTCATTTGCAACTCCATGCACGTTGTTAGCATTAGAAGTTGACCTAACCACCCTTTCTCCCATGCTCTTATTACAAACAAATAGTTCTCCATGTGTATAACAACACAGGTAATTTTCCATAAACTCTTTTGTGTAGAATATGCATCATTATAACATCTGGATGCAGATACTTTATCGAAGGTATAGAGTTCAATGAAACTGAAGTGCTGAGTTTTTCAGGACAAGCCGACTGACTGGATTCAACAACTATGCTAGAAAGAATCAAATGATTTTGTAGCTTCTGGCTCTGATTTGATGTGATTTGTTCTTTACTCATGCATTTGCAAGTCATCTGCTAGCTTCTGCAGTAAATTCCATGGCATTGCTGAGACGAAAATCATAGGATTCAAGAGCGACAGCTAATTAAATTTACATTGCCAATAATAGCAGAGTGAGAACTCTTACTAAACACAGTGAAACAGATTTTACAAGAAGCAAGATGCTTATTCCTTAATAAAGCAATTATTCAATAATGTCAGCATATATACACATGCACGTCATGGTCAAGTAATAATTTCTCTTCATGGTCAAGTAGAGAAATTTATTACTCTAAGAACATGCGTTCTTGTTGTTTTATCACAATGTGTTCAAGTAGTGAAACTAGCACTATCGAGGACTAATACCCTATAATATATATAATTACTATAAAAAACACTGCCCCCGTCACATAAAAACAAAAAGAAAAAACAAGGAGTGATTCTTTTTTTAAGAGAAATCTACTAATCCTTTTTAAAATTCAATCAAAACACATTAAGACGAATAAAATTAAATAACCAAAAATGCACCGAAAAGAAATTTTATTCTTCTAACTCTCTTTTTTTCTGTTTGTTTCCTAAGAAAATGGGAAAACAAAAGAAAAAAACTAACCCAATCAAAAACCTGTTACAAAAATCAAAAAACAAAAAACACACAAAACTCAAACTTTGAAACAGAAATGCAAACCAATAAAAGGTCTCACCTTTTTTTCTCTAATTGCTTTGAGAATTAGAAATATTTTCCGAAGTTAACTATTCTTTTTTGTTCCAGCCGGAATTGCCGGCATATCTAGTATCATTATAAAAAATAGTACAAAGTGATATAAATTTTATATCAGTCAAAATTTAAGGTTATTCTAGATTTCTTATCCAAGTCCCGGCCAAAATGTTTCGAGTTTACTCTGTTCATTCTGTTCCGAATAAAAATCTGACAAAACTAATTGTCAGAACAAAAAGAGATAAGATGGGGAAAACATGTCTAAAAATGGTGTGAGTAGAAGGTGGGGAAATGACTTTTAAGAAATTGATCAGAATGTGAACTTGCAAGTGAGGTATGGTTTCATTGACCTGAGATTTTGACTCTGGTTTTTAGACAACATAGAAGAATTATTCAACCTCATGGCTTGGACAATTTCAAACAAACTACTATGTAAATTACACACAGCTATCTGCTTATCATGTGATCCTCAACTGATTTTCTATTTTTTTTTTACAGGGTGTTTATTGCAGGTGCAATAAGACTCATCTATTTGCAGCAACCTTGTATTGGACCATCCTAACACTCATCTATTTGCAGCAACCTTGAGAAAACTGGTGGGGTTGATTTATGAGAGAAACTATTCAATCTTTATGTGGAAACAACTTGTGCTCATGTGATCCATTAATGAGGGTTTAAGAAAATTGACAGAAATGGAACTGCTGCAGTAGATCAAGAAGCTCTTGCTTAATCGAAATATCTCTCCTGTTTCATCTGCTACACGTCTAGATAGATTCATTTTTTGGTATCATCACATCATGCTCAATGTTGATACATGCCATAGTGCTGATGTTTTCGGAGCTTCAAAGGAAAAACAACACTAATTAACGATATATATGGAAAACTTAAAAGAATCCAAAGAAAAATTAATAAATACAACGATCTGCTTAATTAGTTTATGCATGGTTTACCAAGTCTAATCCATATTATTAGAGGAAACTGAAGATGAGGTGAGTTTTCATATCCTGTTTTCCCATTTCTAATTTAACTGCTCATATTTATTATATTTTCTTTAACATATGCTGAGACAATTCAAGCTACTAAGAACAGTTAATCTTGCACTTGGCAGAAATGATAAAGAGCGTGTTTTTTAATTTTCAATTAAAAAATTTCTGAAAATGGAGAGGGACTGATTTAGGATATATTTCAAGGCACATATACATGCAGCATGCACATGGCTAGACTGGAATCATCCTGATCATGGGCACATGCACAAAAAGCAAAGGTTGTTGAATAGTCATTAGTCATATGTCTGTTCATGGGTCTGTCTTGAGTTTCTAACATTTTTGTTCCAGTGACTAAGAAAGGAAACTGTTCAAAGTACTTCATTTTCGTTGGAAGAATTGAGTGAAAATTTTGATTTGATGAAAGATCTGATTTTTGACCTTTTTCATTTATGATTCTAAGATTAATTTTGATTTGATTTTAAAAAATTATAAATCTATGATATCAAATATCAAGGATAAAATGTTAAGATGATATTTTTTTTAATTTGAAGGATTAGTTTTGAGTTTTTTTCATAATGGTTATGAATTCAAGACTTAAATCATTATTAATTTTAAATTGAAAAAACTTGTAAAACTTGTAAAATTGATCGAAATATCCACAAGCTCATTCGAATACTGCATTAAAAAAAAATGAAATTTCCTTTCTCGTAAATTTCTCTTTACTTCTCCCCGAAGTTGCCTATTTCCAAGAATAAGCTCTAGGCCGAAGTTACATATTCAAGACACCCCTGCTCTGTTGACATGATGTTATTTCTTTGTATCACTCTTCCTCTGCCAGCCATCTTGAAGTTTAATGCAACCCCTCACCTCTCTCTTCTCGACTGGCAAGTCTGTCTCTTTCTCTTGTTTCGAAATTGAAGACTGGAAGGCTTGTGTGAGCGTCCCTTTTTCTCTTTTATTTTGTTCCTCTTGCGCTCCTCTTTTTCTGCCAGCTAACGTAGAGAACACACCTCTCACCTCTCTGAAAACACTATATAACACAAGGCAATTCCAAGCATATTGTATCTGACAGACCAGACACACAAAACAGATCACATCCACTTTCAAAACCCTTTTTCAACCATGGATAATCTGACCTGACTCGAACTCTCTAACCCAGCTTCACCTTCCTCCGGCTGTACCTCCTTGTATTACTCATGCTTTGGCTCCACATCCAGATACGCCTCCAGTTCATAACCCCACCCCGTCTCCGGTTCCGTTGCCTCTACTACTACTACTCGTAAGTCTCGCGTTTCTGAAAGTATTTCTCTTTATCAAAGCAATTAGAGAAAACAAAGTGAAAGCTTTTATGGTTTTGCTTTTCTGTTCGAAGTTTGGGTTTTGAGTGTTTTTTTTTTTAATGGATTTTTTGTTGGGTTAGTTACTGATTGAGATTTTATTTTTTGGGGCCTAAAATGTTTGTATCTTGAAGGTTTCTGAAATTTTTTCGTTTGTCTTCCCATTTTCTTAGGAAACAAACAGGAAAAAAAGAGAGAGAGTTAGAAGAATAAGATTTCCTTGTGGGGGCTTAAAATGTTTGTATTATCAATAGAACTGAAATGCTCAATCTTAATGTTTGCGATTTTGAACCTGAGTGGCGTTTTCTGTTTGAAAGTTGATCAGCTCACTGATTGGTAGCTTCTTTCTGGATTATGACAGCAGATTATTTTTCCTGCATGTCCTACCCACTTGTCTGCAGGAGTTTTTTTTTTTTTTTTGAGATTTTTGTTTCCTTTCAGAAGAAATGGTAGAAGGCAATAGAACTCACTCTTTTTTGCATATTTTATTGCCACAATTTCTGGCTCTCCCCTTTACTTTCATCTGGCAGTAATTTTTGTTTCCTTTGTATTCCCATTTTCTTAATATACTTTTTTTCAGCATCATTTGTTTATTCATTGATATTCTTATGGACTATCTTATCTCCTATACTGGAAGTTCATGAAGATCTAAATATTTTCCTGTACAACAAATCAATGTTACACAAACAGAATTTATGTATTCGACAGAGGGTTCATTTCATGGAGTGACCAAACTGCCATCGTTTTGTATTTTACTATATTTTTTTTATTGAGAGAGGTGTGTGTGTATGCTGACATTGTTGAATAATTGCTTGATTAAGGAATAGGAATCTATTGTCTGATGAAATATATATTTTATATGAACAGCATAGGCCTTCAGAATGGAGCGCTGAAATGTTTCAGAATTTAAAGAGAAACGAAACAGCCAGCGGAACCGGAGATGGAGTGGGGTTATGAACTGGAGCCCAAGCTGAAGCTATTACTTGAGGTGGATCTGGATGCCCGGAGAAGGAGGTGAAGCTGGGTTAGAGAGTTCAGGTCAGGTCTGGATGCAGGGCCAGAGCTGGATCAGGCGAAGGAGGTGAAGCTGCGTTAGAGAGTTCAGGTCAGGTCGGCTTGGCTTATACATGGTTGAGAGAAGAGTTTTGAGAGTGAATGTAAACTGTTTTTTTATATTTTTATATTATTTAAATAATTTTTTTAAAATAAAAAAAATGTTATTTTAATATATTTCTGTAAAAACAAACTTCACATTCACAATCATTACTCTAGTACTTTCAGACAGACACTTTCAGACAGACGAGGGGTGTGTTCAATTCAAGATGCCTGGCAGAGAAACTGGGCACAGGACGACTTGCCAGTAGAGAAGAGAGAGAGAGAGAGAGGTAAGGGGCTACATTGAATTTCAAGATCATGTCGGCAGAGCAGGGGTGTGTTAAAGATGTAACTTTGGCCTAGAGCTTATTCTTGGAAATAGCCAGTAAGCAACTTCGGGGAGAAGAGAGGAGAAATTTACGAGAAAGGAAATGACATCTTGATATTTGATATCATTGCTTTATAACTTTTAAGAATTAAAATTACACGTGAAAAGATCAAATTTATTCTTAGAATCATAAATTAAAAGGGTCAAAAATCAAATCTTTCATCAAAACTCGTGTTATGAAAATAATTAAAATAAATGTTTTTTATTATTTTTTTATCAATAGAAGAATTGATTTCAATTCAAGAATTATTTCAAGTATTTTATATTTTTATATGTATTATTATATGACTATATAAACTCTATCATCAAATAAAAGAAAATTAATTCTATCATTAGGCAGATACATTTATCACTTAAAATCTTGCCTTTAATTGATCATGTACAAATTTAGACTAACAATCATAATAAAAAAAATATGGAGATTGGTATAGAAGTTAATAAATACTTGTTGTGGACAATACTGAAAAATCACAAATTATGAATATTTATCTTCATGCAACAAATAATTGTTTTTTAAGTCCTGGAAATAAAAATGACAATGGGTTTCGTATTCTCTGTATTTATTTATTTAAATTGAGTACCTTATCTATTTAAATTGAGCCACATATTGATTGGTGATCATATTAGAATTAAAAAAAAAATTATGTGATTTGGGAAAATGAAAATAGCATATAAAAAATTAAATGAAAATCACATTAACATTAATATATGATTGTTAATTAATACACGTACTCAATTTTAATAGATATAATATAGAGCGGTGGATTCTCTTAGAACGCTAAAAATATTTCCCAACAAACAAGTCATTCTCAAAAATAAAAAAATAGCCAAGGCTGTTTACTCCATGACTTTCCTACGCAATAATGCTCATTATAGAGAAAACTAAGATCCGAGTGCAAGACATACTCGCACTATGAAGCTCTAAGGTGCAGAATATCTATGGATGAGTCAAGGTTTACAGTTGATAGAAATGAATGAGGAAGAAGACGTCTAATCTTTAAACTTATAAAGCGCCCGCTTTCAAAAACTGTACAAGAAATGTAGGGAGTGGATTACTCACTGGCTCACCATGGCCTCTGTGTAGATTATACACTTCATACAATGAGGTACAATTAATGGAAGCAATGATTGCAGAACAAAAACAAAAGGCATTTAAGAAATAAAGTGAAAAGTAAGCACCTGATCCGAAAGGAAAACTTTCAACTCTTAATAGTTGTTACCTCCTACTGCCAAAAACCTCTGATTTACCCTTGAATAGCAGATTCATTGATAGGGCTACTGATGATGGATTGAATGGACGGATAAATTTCCGTGGTGGAGCCATCTGGGGATCTTCTTTATTGGTTTTCCTTCTTCTGGAAGGGCCTCCAATGGCGCCAGCACTTTTAATAGAAGATGATTTTGAATCGAATGTTGATGAACAGAAGGAAGTATCTGATGTACCAAATGAAACAAGGCCACCTTTATGTGATGCATCCATAGGATGTCCAACTGCTGCATCCTGATGAGGAGGTGGAAATTTCTCACTCTTGCTCTTAGCGTTTGCTTGTGTCATGGCCCTCCATCTCTGGATAACAAATGAAAATCTCAAGTCAAACTATGCTTTGAAAAACACAAGAAGAGAGTAGAGAACGTATGGTCATGAAGTGAAGGGCCTAACCAGTTGACAATTCTGACCAGTTGATTTGACAACTATTGACCTAAGATACATAATCCAAAGTGGATTTCACCGTGTAACAAGGACCTGTGACCAACCACAGTTTTCTAATGATAGGGAAAGAGCGGTAAACTAAAAAGAGATCACAAAAGAATTCTCAAAATTAGACTTGCCCAACAAGTCTACAGAGATACGGCTTAGAACCCAGGAAGTACACTCATCAAGGATGAAATGACACGTAAGGAACATGTGACATAAAGATTGGTGGATTCGGGGGTGGCTGGGTATTTGCTGTCTTGTAGCAAAAAAGAGGAGCTAAATAGAAAAACAAATAATATTAAGGGTAACAAGAGAAAGTCCTTCACATACATCTAGGTTTGCTGGATTCTCTGCATTGGCCTCTGGAGCTGGGATTGCCCAACCAGCCCGATCACGAATTCTTGTTTTTCTTGCACCATCAACAGCATTACCTTTTCCACCAAGGCCCCTTTGCCTGAGAAGGAAATTAGATAAATAAAGATCGCCTTTCAGCATGGCCATTATACAGGTCCAAAAAAAAAAAAGGTAGACAAGAATGAAGAATAAACAAACCTTCTAGCTTCTTCATCTCTCAACTTCACATCCAATTCTTTACTGGGAGGATATTTAGGCAAACTCGACGGCTCACATGCATAAGGTTCAGTGGTGAAGAACTGTAGTACGAAAACCAACGACATGATTACACTCCAAAACACATATATCAATCCATAAATAAGTTCAAGGAAAATAAAGAATTGTGAAGAAGTAAGAATATCATCCAAGTCCTTGTGTCAAACAATAAATATCAGTCTGAAGCTTGCAAAACATAAAGCCATCTTTTAATATATATAAGCTAGATTGGCAAATAATTGAGTTAAAATCACTCACTTCACTATTTAGAGCTGCAGTGGCAGTGACTCGATCATCAGGATCTACCGAAAGAAGAGTTTCAATTAAAGGCAGAGCAGAAGTGGGGAAATCTTTGAAGGTTTCTACTATACATCGTTTGTAAGGCTGCTGTGGTTTAAAAAGTGTTGCATTTGGCAATTTGGATTTCTTCCAATATTCCTCAGATGGTGAACCACATAACTTAAATATCTTGTGCAGTTGTTCAACCTAAGCAGGGAAAGAATTGAAAAGCAAATCAACTGTAAACAATGAGCCAGCCAACTGAAAGAGAAAATAGCTTACACAATAATATCATCAATAGAAACGACAACAGTTGAGACAATCAGACTAGTCAATAAAAGCAATACATACTCCGAAACCAATATAATGCAAGATAAAATCACTGAAGGTGTGCTTAATTAACCTGCTATGCTTAACGTTTCATGATAACACGGGGTTTTTCCATGGTTGGTAGCTCACATGACTGCATATTTATCCGGGCATTAGATTACTTGGTTTGACACTATCGACTCCCTAACAACATTTTCAGCATCTACATAGAATAAACCAGAATACGATATTATTCTATATTACTATACAACCCAAGATGATGAATAAGGTAGGGATCATTCCTTAAATCTTACTGTTCCTGCTGCCTCTCACCTAGTTCCCATGTTTGAGCATAGGACTCAACATCACTGCCTTGTTTTAATTAGGGCATTGTTGCACCTCTAAACTAATAGTTTGTAGCCCGGATGAAGACTTGAAATAGTGTAAAGATTCCAGCAGTAACAACTTCATCATTCAACCAGAACAAATGAATTTGCATACGGATCTTGAAACCTGGTATGCAAGTAAAAATAGTACCTCTGTCCGTCCAGGCATTATTGGCTTCCCAGCAAGCAGCTCTGCCAAAATGCAGCCGGCACTCCAGAGGTCAACACCAGCACCATAATAAGTTGTCCCAAGAAGAAGTTCAGGGGGGCGGTACCAAAGGGTGACAACTCGACTGGTCATAGGAACCTTGCGATCAGGATCATAGAAAGTAGCCAGTCCAAAATCAGCAATTTTTAGAATTCCTTCATTATCTATAAGGAGATTGGAACCCTTGATATCACGGTGCAGAACACCATGGTTGTGGCAATGCTCAATCCCGGATAACAACTGCTTCATGTAGCACTTTATCTGCCAAAGGGAATAAATCAAGAAATGGACCAGTCAGTTATATGATACATTACCATGGTGTCCAACTCCAGGGCATAGAAAATAACCAAAAAAACTCCACATGCTATTAGAGGCCTGATATGAAAAATGGTTACTTTGATGCTACTTAAGCCATGCATTATAACTAAGTTTCTATCCTTGGGAAGCATCTCATTTGGGCTGGCATTTCCGCCAATAATATGAAGCCCTGGATCTTTCCTAATGTAAATAGCAAAACTGAACACAAGCATATATTGAATGAAAATAACTAAAATTCTGGGTAACCTACTTTTAGTTCAGTATCCATAAACTATCATTGTTTCGATTAATACTTTTGACATTGACAAATAATTGAAGATGTGCGTGCACATTTACTTTTCCAATGAGCTTTCAGAAATGAAAAATTCACCTAAACATAGCCAAAGTGTTCAACATTAGAGAAGTGACTAAATAATCAAATTATGTCATGCCATAAACATTAGCAAATCTTGGAGTTGGCATTTTTTCTTTTTGCATTTATTCATTTCCAAGATGAAAAGTTGATCAGTCTTCCCAAAAAATGAAAGTTAATTAAGGGGAATTTCTATATTCATACATGTTGTGATGTAAAGTTTGAACTTCCCATAAATCTTCAAACCCAAAATAATACAAAACATAATGTTGAGCATATGAAACCTCTATGCATCATAGCAGCACAAATGGACATGTAAACTACGAGGTAATGGGACCCTGTAGCCTTGGACATGGCTTGAAGTAACATCAAAGCTCACAAGCAAATAAAAAAAAAAGGATTAACATATGCACAACCTCAAAAAGACCTAGTTAAACAAACAAGATTAAAAAAAGCACAACACACCCAAAAGCTAAAAAACAACACGAAACAGTCCAATAGCCCCAAATGCCAAATCCATCAACACCAAAACACCCAAAATTACACCCTTAAATACCATTAATTATCACATTACACAACAAACTACTACAAAATCAAAACAACCCACAAAACATCCAATCTTAAAATAACAAACAATGTACCTGAGGTTCAGTGAACTTGACGCCTCGGCGTGCCGCCAGCCCGGCAAGATCATGTTCCATGTACTCAAAAACCAAGTAAAGACTACATGACATTCTTGAAGTGACCAAACCTTCAAGCTTAAGAACATTTGGATGGTCTAATCTTCTTAAAACAAGAATCTCTCTTGCCATAAATTTAACACTCTCTGGCTCCAAATTATCAAACCTCACTTTCTTTAAAGCCACTATCTTTCCTGTTATTAAATCCCTTGCTTTATACACATTGCTATATGTCCCTTGCCCAATCTACAAAAAATCCGAAAATTGTTAATAATTCAATACATGCAATTAAATTAATTAAACTTGGGTTTTGGTTTCTTTAATTACCTTGTCAAGCTTCTCGAATGTGTTAGCTCGGCGAGGAGTCCATTCGCCGATGGCATCACCGGCAACCGCCATTAACCACGATGGCCACCCTTGCTGATAGCACAGACTAACTTCTGGCCGTGGCCTCCGCCTTTCAGTCGTCCCCTGGACATCCACAGCCGGGAAATCGCCGGTATGTCGCGCTGCATTCTGCTTCTGCGTTGATGTTGTTGCTTTCTCCCTCTTAACCTTCACTGCGGCGTCAACGGATCCGGTGACGTCAACGGGTGGTTCATCGGAGCTCCGGTCACGGTCGGAGGATACTTCACGACTCTGGCGATCCCTGGAGGCGGGCTTGCCGAGAACACAGCCCATTAGTTTAGATTCTGTGCATCGGGATTAGAAATGACTGGTTTCCCGGTAACGGCAGAGCGCTGATGGTGAGATTCTGTTAAAATTTCTGTATTCGAAACGACAGCGTTGTGAAGGTTCAAAATCAAAACAGCAAGAATAAGACCGTTTGGTTTAGTTAACGGAGATTGAACGGAGCGTGAACAGCGGACTAACGTAAAAAATTTTAGAGAGCTAGAGAAGATGAGAAATTTCAAGCCCGCGAAGAAGTGGAGGTACCAGCTTATGTTCCTTCGAGAGACGGGAGTGAGTGAAGATACTGAGAAAATAGATTTAAGAAATAAGGCATGGATTCTTATATATTTACATAAATGCCACTGAGAAGGTGAGAGTGTTCAGTTGTCAGTGTTGAGGTGGACATGATTTTTTTAATTTTTTCGTTTAGTGGTTTTTTAACTTTTTTTTATCTTTATTTAATTACAATACAATTAATATTAATTTATTGTTTTTACCTTGGGAAGGTCAAATTTTACGAGAGACGTCATTGGATGAGGGATATGGAAAGTCAAACGAGGAGTAGAAAGTTACTTTTGGGAGACTGAATTTCTTTTTTTCTTTTGTCTAGCTCTGCGCCACAGGATTTGAGAAGGTAGGGACATGAATGGGTGAAAAGGTAAAATTTGAGGGTAGAAAAGTATGGGGCCCTTCAGCCTCGAGGTACCATTCGGAGGCATGGTATTGGATTCGGAGGTGTTTGGCGTACCTTTTTGTACAGACACTGGATATTTTTGCTATAATTAAAAATAGGTACTTGGTGGACTTCTCAGACGAGGAAAGTTCGTTTTTTTAAAAAAATCAAATTGAGTAAAAAATAAAAAATATTGCTCCAACTTTGAAATTCAATGAAACCAGAAGAATGAACAAGATTATAGCATTTTTAACTAAACTGGTTAATTTGTGTTGACCAATGACATGAGGGTTGATTTAGTAGTTTAATGATTCAAGCTTTTTTCCCAAGTCATTCTTCTGGTTGGTCTAACAACTATGAAAAAAATATTATAAATCTTGTTCAGTGATAACATTTTGGATAAATTGTGTAATTAGTATATATATAAAAAATGATGAAGTAGCATAAGATAAAAAAATTTTTGGTGAGATAGCACAGTTTGATGATGCCGTGGTTTTAATACATTATATTTTAATAATATTGCGTTTCAAAATTATGATACATTATATTTTTTGAAACATTATATTTTAATAATATTGCGTTTCAAAATTATGATATTTGTCCGAACATCGTTGCTGTGAACCATGATTTTAATTATGGATATTGTGTATCCATGTAATCTTAAATTGTTATTAGGGATAGAGGAAAAAAACTGAGAAAATCATGAAAAAAAATGATTAAAATTTTAAAAAAACTGACCGGTTCGGTTCAGTTTCAGTTTTATAAGCCTGAAACTAAAAAAACCGAACCAGAAAAAAACCGAGCCAAACCGGTTTGAACCGGTTTTTGTCCTAAAAAACCAAACTGAAATTAGTCGGTTTGAACTGGTTTCGGTTTTTTTAAATAAAAAAATTCGGTTTTGTTACTTTTTTTTTATAAAAACCGAACTAAACTGAAAATGATCACCCCTAATTATTATGTTTATAAAACATGATATTTAATAAATATTAAAAGCGCAATAATATAAAAGTGTATTATTTTGTCAAATCTTTTTTAAATGGTGATACTCCGCAAAAATTTTACATTTCCCGTGATAATTTAAAAAAAAATCCTAACATTTCGTAATTTTCTTCATAGATAGATGCATTTCTTCTCTAATGAAAGAAAAATCAAAGAACAACGTTCAATTTTACAGTAACTCTGGTAGAGTGATGGTATTAAGAAACAGTACCTTGAGGGGGCAAAAGGGAGGTTAGAGAAAGTGGCAGAGCTGGTCCCAAACCCTAATTGCATCCATTTTTGAATTGAACAGGCAGCTGGGGACATTGAAGCCATGGTAAGCAAGTTTTATTACACAGAACTAAATTGTACTGTGCTCGTAGCCTCTGCATTAATCTCTTATTATAAGGACCTTAAGGTTTTCTGCTCAAGTTACCGGCACAGGCTCATGTGAAAGGAAGAATCATGGTGTCATCACTGCAAACCACTACAGTTCTGCAGATGCAGAAGTGACAGATCAAAATCAATTCTACCAACTAAACCTAGATCTGTTTACTGCATTTATTGAAGAAATATATAGAGGGAGCAGGCTTTTAGTTTTCAATTGGCTACTTATTTCTTTCTTCCTTTCCTTTTCGTAATTAAAAAAAAAGAATTATTGGCACTGGTTGAGGGAATCTGCAATGCAATTTGCAAGACAATATTTTTTTTTATTTGTTTTTTGAAATGGCAAGTGAAAATTGCAAAATATTAAGCCAGACAATTTTGCATAGAGGTGAGAAAGTTAATGGGATTATATGAAGTATTCATAAGAATTAATTCAAAATTAACAAAATTAATTTGTTTTTGATTAATTTTGATGTAAAATTTTTAAAAAATAGTTTGATTTAGTTTTGATTTAAAAACAAATTTAAAAACAGGACTAAACCAAAACCTTAATTTCGCAATGCATTACAAATGAATATTGGTTGTGTAAAAAGAATATCTTGCTAAATTCGTAAAACAATATTAAACCAGGTAGCTAGCATTTAATATCTTATTGAATTTGCAATTTCAATTGTTGTTTATCTGATATATTAATTTAAAGAAATTTAAGGGGATGTTTAGGAGTATAGTAATTTTTGCTTTTCAAATATTTATGTTCGGAAATATATCAAAATAATATTTTTTATTTTTTAAAAAAAATTAATTTTGATATCAACATATAAAATAACAAAAAAAAAACTAAAACAAAAAAATTAAAAAAATTATGAAACATAAATTACACCACAACCCTGAACAACTTCTAAGTTTCAAATACAAAAATTTTCAAAGCTCCAAAGCTTCGTCTTTCAACACTACAATGTTAATATAAAACATAGCAATATATACAATTGAAATTAATTGTACTAAAATAATAATCATTTTATTAACATGTTAATTAAATCATAAACATAAACACATCGATGCTAGAATTTTAACTTTTCAGTACATATACTCTGGAAAGGGTAGTGTAGCATCGTGGTTCTTCACTCTGCAGCCTCCAGCACTGCCCAAAAACCTTTTACATAAAATATAAAATGGATGTAGTTAAACTAGTTACATTTTAGATTTATTTTTAAAAAATTACCACTTCGAGTCTTACAAATCTCAGGACTACTAGAGGCTTACATGATTGTTAACTTCAGGATCCGTGAGATTAATCGAGAGTGCGCGCAAACTGATCCGGACACCGACGTTAATACAGACATAGCAATTCTTGGTTTTCAATGTTTTACATGGCTAACGCTACTTGACAAGGGTCACATTGGAAACTCATCATCTTTATCCATATTCGAAATAGTATAAAGATTTAATAAATACCGGTGATAGATGCAAGTATTTATTAATCTAATAAATAACATCTATATCATGATATTTATGTCCATTATCGACAACAACAAAATTTGTGTCGTTTACTTGATCAAATGACGATTAACAAGCAGTGTTAATTTTTGCTAAAGTACTCACACAATTATTATATATATAGTACTGCCCTTTTTTATGGAGAATATAAAGGCAAAACCCTTTAGAGTATAGTATCATATCATGGGAATTTGGGAGTTGGACTACGAAGACATGCCTCATTAATCAGAGAAATACTAGATAGGTTTCCGCTCTGAATTTGAAAAATTAAAAAATTAAGATTATGAATTTAAAGATTAAGTTGAAAACAAATTAAAATTTAATAAAATAGCTAAGAATCAAAATTAAAAATCAAAACATTGAGGATGATACCTGAAATATCATTAAATTTTGAATTAATGGGAAAATTTAACTAAAAAAATCAAATTCATAAAAGAATCTGAGGCAAAAATAAAAATCAAGAAAATAAGGATCAAATTAAAAATAAAACAAGATCATGAATTCAATAATTAAATTGAAAACAAATTAGATTTTGATAAAAAAACACTAAGAATAAAAACTAGAAACTAAAACACTGAGGGCCAAACTTGAAATATTATAAAATAAGAGGACAAACATAATTAAAAAATTTTATATTCCAAATTAAATTTTAATAACCAAAATAAAATTTAAGAGGAAAAAAAGAGAGAAACAAAGAAAAAGAAGAGACGGCCAACAATAAATCGTCAACGTAGAACCAAAAAAGATGAATTGCGGTAACCTAGCTTGATACTAATAAAAAAAAACAATATAAAATGATAAAAACAACCCTCCACACAAAGCTTTGAAAACTTAATTTTAAAGGCGATTTAGTCATCCCAACTTTTTTTAAAAAAATAAAAAACCAAAAATACTCCTTAATCCTAATTAAATGAAAATAACATTCAAGAACAACTCAGTAATTTCAATGCGCAATAAAGTACGAGCTGATCATTATGAATTTGGCAATGATATTTGTACCCCAAGAAAATGACCGAATTAACCTCCTAACTAAGCTAAATGATTTAATGTGACGGGGGCAAAATGATATTTTTATTGTGAAAACATGAGTGAAACGAGAGAGAGTCCACCTTAAAAGTATGATACCTTTTAGTTTATTTTTCCGAGAGCCCACTAGATGAAGAACAGTACTGATTCTTTTTCCCCGAACGATGAAGAACCGATCCCTTCCTTGGATTTGCTCGAGAAATATAGCATTGTTTTAACTCACGCGAGCAATTAATTACTCTAAAGTCCCGACCGAGCAAAGTGATTGCAAAGCATTTACAGCCTAATGGTCCCTCTTGAAGTGTAGCATAGCTAGAGACTTGACTCTGAAAGCTCCAATCAAAGACTTGTCTTTGCAAAGCTAGCTTACATTAGGGCATACTTGCATTTCATGCAACAAAAGTCTTCGTAAAAGAAGCATGCTTTTGAATTTCTAGAGTCATAAGTCCATGGAAGAACAGTGAACTGACCAGGTAAATGCAGCCGATTAGATTAGACGGCATAGTTAGGAGGAATGATGAGGGTGACTTTGGAAGAATTATAAAGAGTTAAAGACGACGAATGTGTAGAATAAATTATGGGCATGGACGAAAATTCTCACCAAGATCAAGGGATTGATTGCGAAATGCGGTGTAAATTGGTGTTTCTTTGAATTATTAATTTTTTTTTTGTTAAATATTTTTTTAAAAATTTTTAAATTGTTTTGACGTAGTGATATCAAAAATAATTTTTTAAAATAAAAAAATATTATTTTAATGTATTTCTAAGAAAAAAACACTTTAAACAACAATCGCTATCTCAATCCCAAATAGATTGACATGTTTGGGGTGTGGTAGCGGTTGTTTTTCAAAGTGTTTTTCATTTAAAAATACATTAATTTTTTTTTTACTTTTTAAAAATTATTTTT
>Ga0307518_10001605_pt1 | contig 16696 bp, 11 predicted proteins | sample 25_EM_MG_FD_203889 | JGI IMG/M metagenome (GOLD analysis project Ga0307518, IMG submission 203889) | Populus trichocarpa ectomycorrhiza microbial communities from riparian zone in the Pacific Northwest, United States - 25_EM | ecosystem: Host-associated > Plants > Roots > Unclassified | place...
AAGGTTCAATTTGATTCAATGGCTTTTCAAGAGCGGAACGAAACATGTGGAATGAAACAGGAACGTTCCGGGTGGAATTTAGCCGAAAAATCCGGAACGGACCGAGATTTAAAATGAGATGAAATTTGTTCCGTTTTGTTCCGTTTTTTGAATTGGTATGGAACGTTTCGGTCATTCCGAACAAAACGGAACAGAATTGACAACCTTGAAAAGAATTGAACAACATGGTAGTTAATTAGAATTGAACATTTTTCTTTCTTCTTATCCAAGTGATTGATGAGCTCAGGGAATGGGCACAGAATACAATAAGATATCAGTAGTATAATTAATTATGAACAGAATTATGGTGTAGCAGACCTGTGAATTATATGTCACTGACAACAGATCCCCACATTCTTCAATAAGACCTCTTTCTCCTCCAGTCACCCTAGCTACTTCTGAGATCAAATGTTCTGTTTCTTCAGCCTGCATCAAGAAATGTTCAAAAGAATCATTCATGATGGGTTGGAGGATAAGAAATGGAGGCAAATTTAATTTTGGTTAAGGTAAGGATTATAGCTTGTGACACTATTTTGGCATATTAGACATGGGTGTGACAGAAGAGAAGGCAATTCTGTTTGGAAAAAGAGGGAAGCACCTACCTACTTCAGTTAACAGACTGTTCAGATTTTGTAGCGAACACGGGACCCTCTTTCTAACACTATGCCCTTATGCCGCATTGTTTTCCTTTGTAGGACACAATTAGGCTGGTCTCAAACAACCTTCCTCCTTCGAAAACTTTTCTCCATTGGTTCTCCTACCCGTGTGGTTGGCGTATATAGTTTATGGTTAGATGTTTTTTCACTTCCCAACAGAAGTACTTCCATTCATTGATTATTAGAGAAAAATGTGAGAAAATCCACCTCACCTTTGGCATAAGGCTTTCAATGTGAAAAGCTATTGTGTCCATCAATTTTGCTGCAGAGTTCAATGCCTCCCCTACCTCCCTAATATCAGCCTACAATGGACATCCATATCGTTGTCAGAGTACAGCACACAAGAATGATAAAACCCTGAAAGTGACCAAAGGAAAAGAGTAAAACATACTCTAGCATTTCCACTGATTGGAACTTGAAGTGAGGCATTCAACAAAGCTTGAATTGCTTCTGACAGGGATACTGAATAATCCGTTTCAAAAGCTGACCATTCATCCAGATATGGCATCTATAAAATTGATTCCATTAGAACAACAAATAGCACTATTGTTGCCGTAAACTATTACATGTAACTGTAGATTGTTTGGTCACAATAGAGATGCCTAAATGCAAAACACAAGTTAAACGCATCAACCAGGTGAGATACAGGCAATTTGTTTTTTTATTGTTATACATTATTATAGTTCTGGGGCAAAAGTTGATGAAGAAGAGGGAAAAAAAACTGTAGAATTCAATAGATACAATAAAAAAGAATGTGTGTGTGTGTCAGCAGCAGCAGCCTTACTTGAGCTTCAACGATGGTCCATAGAAGTTTGATTCTCTGCAGAAGGCCAAGCTCAACGCGTTTTCTTTTCACTGAGTTGTATAATTCTGCTATCTTGACACCAAGGGAATACAGGTTTCTCTACGAAAGACAAGAGAGGATTAATCACTTTTGAGATTGGAATTGAACAAAATAGCAAATATTAAGGAATGAGATAGTATAGTACCTCAGTTTCGCTTGTCTGAGCTTGTGTGGAAGCCTGTGCTTTTGCGTTGACAAATCTCCACTGTAGGTAGTGGTTGTGCAGCAGCTTGAGAGATTGCACATCTTCTTGGTGACTAGAAACTTTCTTTGTTTTTCTAGAAGCATCAATAGGGATCTTGGAGCAAGGGCCCACTGGAGGCAGCTTTGCAGATTTGAGTGAATGAAACAAGGAGGGATCGCAGCTGCTTGTAGATCGCTGTAAATTGAGAGAACGGGAGCAAGGGGAAGCACACGGATTGTTATTATTATTAAGCCTGTTAAGATTTCTCTCCGCTAGAAATCTAGTATCAGTATCGCCGAGGAGATCAGGAAGAGAGCTTCTGAAATCATTATTGATGTTGTGATGATCCGAAGAGGAATCAGTGGAAATGGAGATCCCAGTGGATTTCAACAGCTTCGCAGCAGCCGATGATATGTTGATGTTGGAGGTGGAACGTTGATGCATCAATAGTAATTTAGAGTAAGAGGATGTGTTGATGGGGTTGAGTGTAGGGGTATCGGGCCTGTGACTATGGGTATGGGATCTTGGTTCGTTCTCCTTGGAAAGCTTGACCACAGCACGCTGATGATGTTGTTGTTGTTGTTGTTGTTGTTTTCGCTGCGGGCTGCAGTCGGCGTCCAATTCCTGGCTGCGGCGCTGCCTTTGCAAGGAGCTGGAGCGCTGTTTATTGGACGGAAGAGGGGAAAGAGAGGAGGAGGGAGAAGCAATTGGAGACATGAACCTGGAACTGACCTCCCTCACCCTCGGCCTCCGAGGAGGAGGATTTGGGGGATTCGGGCCTAGGGTTGCCTGCTCTTGCTTCATCATCACCGATTATTCATTCATCTGCTCTCACAGTTGCGATTTATTTGATTTTATCTCAAAATATCCTCCAGACTAGACCGTCAATCGACTTCTGCAATTCGTATCTGTGCGTGAGAGGTACAAGACAGAAGATATCCGATCTGGCTGTGTTTAGGGCTGCTCCGCGATGCGAGAAAAAAAAAAAAAAAAACTAGCCGTTGCTGAAACCAAGGTAAGGCTAACGGTTCTATTTTCGAAAAAGCAGCATCTCATTAGAAAATAAAAAAAAACCAAAAACTCATTAAACTGGAAAAAAAACTCATTAGGATAACATGTTTAAAGTATCAATTCATGTAGCATTAATTTTTAAGTTTTCATTACAAAACATAAATTTTAATTCTATAAATATAAAATCTTATTTCTTCGAATATAGAAAGATCAAATACAATTGTATCTAAATCTATACAATAAAAAAATGTTTTCCTACTAAAAAAACTGGATCTTTAAAGGTGCTACCCAACTTAAACCTTTACAACTATCACAATCAAATATTCAACTCAAACAAACAACCAAGTATAGTAATGATAAAGTTAATCTATCCTTCCATAAACATTCAGCTAGTTCTAGATTTTCAAATGAATTTTCTACATCCAGTACAATAAATCTTGAGAGAATTTCTAAAAAATTTTCAGTTATAAATATACATTACCACACAAACTCATCTAAAAAATCAATCTCTGATATTTCTAGCACTAGTTTTTAAAATGTTGATTATACCATAAATATACTTAAACTATTATATACAAACACTAACCAATTTTCTCCACCAACCTCCCCAACATTCTCATATGTAATCGAAAACATCTAAATGAGCTGAATGTTAAACAAATTTTATTATAAAACACAAAATATTTTATTGATGATTTTTATAGTACCTGTAAATCTGAAAAGAGATCTTGATTTTTTAAGACTTTCAGCTTAAATTTTGTTGCATTACTTAAAGTTCAAATTTTGTTCTTTGAGTGGTTCGAATCATTTTATGTATTTGAACACCATATTACATATCCATTTTCAAAGCATGCATGTCCTATAACATCTAGAAATAAAACTCTTGTTTGGAAACTTATCAGTTGTACTTTTATTAAGTCTAAACATCTATCCTTGAGAAACCTCAAAATTCCTCATAATAGTCAGACTGTAGATGTTACCCCTTACAAAAACTCAAGTGAAGACACTATCATAAACACCAAACACATTATCAAGCAAAAGAACTTCACCAATACCAATCTCAATACCATAGGAAAACAATTGTCTAGAATAAATAAACAAATCTTAAAGACTATTGTTTCTCCAGTTGAAACTACAAAATCTGTAGACCAAAAGCTAAAAACCCAGTATTGAAACCATACCAAATTATAAGAACTAGCCAAACTCAATTCCAAAACAACAAAATTGACTTTCTTAAAGCCATTAAAGATCACCTTAACCACCTTGAAGCTTCGTCCTCCACCTTGATTGCTCTTGATGCCCTATAAGTTAGTAATAATCTCCAAATCTACACAAGCCACATAAACGTTATTCAAACTTACCAAACTCAGACCACTAATGAATAAGCCTTTCATGAAGAAACTCTTGAAATTAATAAACTTGTTTGGAGAAATCATACTCCTAAAACAATCATTGCCCTTGATATAACCCTCCATAATAAACTGGCTATTACAAACCAACAAAGATTCAGTGCTTTCTCTCTCTATGAATGGAACATAGACAGAATATCCGAATACAATATCCTAAACACCTTACAATAAATGATTATAAATGTCAATACCTATAAACCCCAAACTGAAACTTCAGACAAAGCTATAGTTGAATTTCTTATAGTTGGTTTTTCTGGTTAGTTAAAAGGATGGTAGGATTATCATCTCACTGAAACCCAACACCTTGAAATCCTTAACTCCATCCAAATGACTGAAGACCAAATACATATTCTTGACTCTGATGGAAACACCATCTAAGATGCAATTTCAACCCTCATTTTAACAATTTCCCTTCATTTTGTAAGAGATCATTTACTTCTCAAAGATAAAAATGTTGAACTTCTTTCCAACCTTAGATGCAAAAAACTCAGTGAGTTTCAATGGTACAAAAACATTTTCCTTACTCATGTCATGCTCCGAGAAGATTCAAACCAATCTTTTTGGAAAAAAAAATCCTTACTAGTTTGCCAACCCTCCAAAGAGAAAGAGTCAAGAATAAAATCGAAGACATTTTTATCTCCAAAGCAATCCCTTATGATCAATTAACATATGTTGAGCTTGTCATTTTACTCAAAAAGAAGGTCTTAAGATTTGTTAAGACCTTAAACTTCAAAAACACATTAAGTGGGAAATGAGAAGAACTAGATAGGAACTAAGAAGTTTTTGTCAATAGTTTAACCTATTCCTACCAAAGTCAACTTGTAATGGTTCATGCTTCAAATCTACCACCTTAAAGCCCAACAAACCACTTAATAGAAGATCAACCAATAAATACAAACGTTTCTATAGTAAAATTAAGCCATACTATAAAAAGACCACTACAAAGCCCACAAAACCTTTTCAATCAATACCAAAACCCAAGCCTAAAATTGATCTAAAAAACATTACATGTTACAAATATAGCTAGAAAGGTCATACCTCTATATTTTTTCGAATCAACACAAAGTTATATGAAATACAATTAGAAGAAGAAGGCATTCACCATATCTAAAACCTCTTGGTTGAAGCATCTAAGATTGAATCCAGGTCGTCAGACATTTATAAAGAACCCTTCCAAATATATGAGTTAGTAACATCCAGCTTTGGCTCAAACATATCAAACCATAACACTTGAAAAAAAAATGTCTTAACCCAATACCAAGAATTGATTCTTAAAGCTATTACAAGACTTAATGATCCTTAATAAAAAAAAAAAACAAAAAAAAACCTATATGGATAAACTTATGAGTTCCTTTCATAAGTCAAAGACACCACAACATGTTCAAAAACAATCATTATTGTCATCAACCAGTACAAATACCTATGACATTACCAAAATTCTCAACAACAAAAAATCTAAATATGTTGTTATTGACTGAACTACAAAATCTTAAACAAGCCCAATAAAAAGACTTCTATTTTACAACAGCTTCTTACAAAGTTAGAAAGTCAGTCTGATTCTAAACCAGAATCAGAAGATCAAACCTTAGATAATCATGCATTGGATCATGCATTATCAAATACTGAGCACATTCCTAAATATTTTCAACATGTTTTAACTCAAATTACTTCAAAGAAGTATATCATAAAAATTACATTAATCTTTTCAAATGATTGTAAAATAGACAGTGTTGTCTTGTTTGATATAAGTGCATATTTGAATTGTATTAAAGAAGGAATAGTTTTAAAACAATTTTTACAAAGCACTTCTGAAAAACTTTTTGCAGCAAATAATACTAAATTGGTTATCGAATACAAAACTCAAGCATTAATTTTTAATAATGAGTTTTATCTATAAAAAAAAATTATTACTAATGACATTAATCATACTGTTATTCTTGTCATTTAATTTATTGACATGATTACTACTTTAAAAAACTAGTAATGAAAGTACTATTTCAAAAATCAATGGCATGAAACTTGTTTTTCGTTTCATAGAAAAGCCAAAAACTAGGAATTTAAATCAATCAAGGCATGTTCTATTCATACTCATCACATCAATGCATTGATTCGAGGAAAGCAAGTTCATCTCATACATCTTAGACAAGATGTCTTTCTTTTAAAAAAAATTGTTTTTCGTTTCATAGAAAAGCCAAAAACTAGGAATTTAAATTTAATCAAGGCATGTTCTATTCATACTCATCACATCAATACATTGATTCAAGGAAAGCAAGCTCATCTCATGCATCTTAAACAAGATATCTTTTTACAAAAAAAAAAATTAAGCAGCAATTACAAAATTCTATTTTACAAAAAAGAATTTTAAAATTCCAAAACAAGATAGAAAAAAGAGATTTATTTTGATTTACCAAATGCGTTTTGAAAGAGAAAACAACATGTTGTTGATCTTTTTTATGATGATCATTTTAATGAAAAACAAATTCCTACAAAAACAAGACCTATTCAAATGAATGTTGAACTTAAAATCAAAGATTTAAAGTTTAAAGGCCTTGTATAAAAATCCAGATAACCTTGATCGTGTGTAGCTTTTTATGTTAACAAAAATTCTAAAATTGAACAAGGCACGCCAAGGCTTGTTATAAATTATAAACTTTTGAACAAAGCTTTGAAATGGATTGATATCCAATCCAAAAAAAAAAATTTGTTACAAAAATTACATTTTGCATTCATATTTCAAAGTTTGATATGAAATTAGAATTTTGACAAATTCAAATTCATCCAAAAGAACATTACAAAACTGCATTTACAATCTCATATGGTCAATATGGGTGAAATGTCATGTCATTTGGATTGAAAAAATGCTCCCTTTGAATATTAGAAAATTATGAATGATATTTTCAATATATATTCAAAATTTTGCATAATATACATTGATGATGTTCTTATCTTTTTAAATTCAATAGAACAACATTTCAAACATTTACAGACATTCTTCTATGTCATAAAGAAAAATGGTTAGTTGTTTCAAAATAAAAAATTTCTCTTTTTCAAACTCATATTCATTTTCTTGGTCATTATATCTCCTAAAGAACAATTACACCTATAAAGAGATCTCTTATATTTGTTGCTAAATTTTTTGACAAAACTCTAGAAAAAACCCAACTACAAAGGCTTTTAGGATGTCTAAATTATGTTCTAGACTTTTATCCCAATGTGAGTAAAATAGAAAAACCCTTACATAATAGGTTGAGAAAGAACCATATTCCATGGTCTGATGAACATACTAGGATTGTTCGACAAATTAAAAAATAGGTTCAAGAAATTCCTTAGTTACATATTGTCAATCTCTTAGCTCCTAAAATAGTTAAGACATATGCTTCTGAGTTAAGGTACGGAGGTATTCTTAAACAAGTACAAAATAACAAAGAACAAATTCTTTAATTTACATCTGCACATTTGAATGATTGTTAAAAGAACTATTCTGCTATAAAAAAAAATTTCATTATGTTATGCATTACAAAATTTCAAAGGGATTTATTAAATCAAAAATTCTTTTTACGTATTAATTACAAATCTATTAAATGAGTTTTATAGAAAAATGTTCAAAATATTACTTTAAAACAAATGTTTGCCCGATGGTAAGCTATATTAAGTATTTTTTATTTTGAGACAGAATATATAAAAGGAGATTCAAATTTCATTCCTGATTTTCTAACTAGAAAATTTCTCTAAAACAGGTTTTGATACCTTCTAAATCCAGAGACAAAGGCAAAGCCCCACGAATAAAGTTTGAATCTCTAAATTCTCAAAAATTACAAAACCCTGCAAAACTCCTTTCCTTAACCATTTCATCTACAAAACCAATTACAAATCCTGGTATGAAGCAGTAATTGAATATAAGGAAGCAGAAAGCTTTTTACAAGTACAAAATTGGATAGAATCCCTATCCAATTCATCAAAATTGCTTTTAACCTTACAAACTATCAGCTAAAAGTCATCATAGGAAAAAAAAAAAGCCTTCTTAAAGAGGTAAAACTATTAAACCAATTTTCAAAACAAAAGCAGGTTTTTCCATACAAAACCACTATTTCCTTTTGATCCAAATTCTTCATTTGAACTGTTGTTGCCAATTTTTGAGTCCCCGCACAAAAAAGGAGAAAATACAAAAAAAAGTTCAAAAAAGTTAAAAAAAAAAAGCACCACAACATGGTGTCATTTTAAACGGCACTGTGCTTCTTTTTCTTCCCTTGGACGTGTAGCAGGGGAAGAAGAGTTTTTTATTTTGATTTTCCCCCGCTTTTCTCCCTCTTTTTTCCCTCTTTTTTCCCTCTAACTTGTACAAACCCTAACAAAAACCATACCCACATGCCCATGCCACCATGATGAAGAAAACCAGGGGAACCATGCCCTATAAGCAGCTTCCTATTACCCACCTTACCCTGCGCCATGGCAGGGGTAAGGTGCCCCTCTCCTCCTGCACTTATAAATACCAGGGGAGGCAGAGATAAAATAGGAGGGGATGATTTGGGATGAGGGAGATTGTTTTTTAAACCAAAATATAGGGAGATTTTAGAGAGAGGAGATGGACAAAAAAACAGGAGGGGTGAATGAGGAAAAGTTTTTGGAGGGGGGACGAATGAATTGAGGATTTAGGGGCGAGAGAAAAAAAACAGAGAATAGAGAGGAGAGAAACAAAAAAAAAAAAAGAAAGGGAAAGAGGCGGGGGAGATTTTAGAAGAAGATACAAAGAAACAGAACGGGGAACATAGAAGAGAGTTTTGAAGAGAGAGAAAGATTTTGAAAAAAAAAAGAAACAAGGAAACAGAAAAGGGAACATTTGAAAGGACTAGAAAGAGACAACCAGAGAGAAGAGAAAAACAATTGAAGAACAAAGGAGAGGAATAAAACAGAATAGAGAGAAGGAAACAGGGGACGATGAAAAGAGAGAGGAGACCAAAAAGACAGAAATGAGAGAGAGAAAAAAAGAGAAAGGAGAAAGAGAATACAGAGGGACGAGAGGAACGAAACAAAGACAGATACAGGAGGAAGAGCAATAAAAAACAGAAAAAGAGAAGGAAAAAAAAACAGACTTATGTCTCTGCATAGAGAAGAAGAAGAACCACAACAGAACCACTGTCACTCTGCTTCATCGCCGACAACACTGCCACCGTGAGCCTCCAGCACCGCCAACGTCGTTAGCAAGTCAGCTCTCCCCCCTTATCCTTTTTCTTCTTCTTCATTTCACCCTGCCTTCACTATTCACGTTGCATGTGAACAGTGGAGAGCTACTCCACTATTTATTGTCCGGCCTAGTAAAATATATATATATATATATATATATATATATATATATGTTTTTCCAAAAATCCTTTTAAAATTTGTGATTTTCCAGTGTATTTTTCCATCAAATTTGCTTAATATTGGTTTGTATTATTATACTATAAAGATACGAATCTGGTATTAAAATACCCGATTTTCTTCGAATATTATGAAAAAACAAAAATATCTTATTTTCATACATACGGCCAAGTCTCTCAAAGATTAAAAAAATTATATTGTATTTTCATACAACAAAAATTCAAAAAATATGTTTTAGCATGCATTTTGGACTTTAATAACTAGTTTATTAAAGCCATGAGAACTAGACTAATATTTTAAAAATACCAAAAAAAATTATTTTGTTTTCTTTTAATATCTTGGATTATGAACTTAGACGTAAGACATATTCCTAATATTAAAAAGGTAGTTCTTTTATGTATAGACTTTATAGTGGTTAGGTTTTACCCAATAAAATAAGAATCTCCTTACTGGGAAGAACTTCTCTTAAATCTTAGACAGACTAACAATTAGAAAACACGACAATATCTTAACTTATATCAGACAATTAAACAATGCAGCTTACCTCATGTAAGGTGTATTTGAGGTGCTAATACCTTCCCTTTACGCACCCAGTCTCTATGCTCGATCACTAAGACCAGTTAGGGTTTCTAGTAACTAAAACTAGGTGGCGATTCCCATTTCCTCTTTCCATAGTAAAAGACAGGAATTCCTTGTCTTCCCCACATTTCCTGATACCTAAAACCAATAAAGTGAAAAATTATCGTGACGCCGCACACGTGCGACATGAATTATCTCAAAAGTTTTCAAAAGAAAAATTTGATTACATTAAAAAACCAAAATTTCAAAATATTTTAATTATTGAAAATGGAATTTCCATCTCAACCCTTTCATCGCAGTTATAAAAGTCTTCCCTTCAAATTAGTATTTCAAACATTGAAATTTATCCAAACCTCAGTCTTACTATATGACAATACTTAAGATAACAGCTTCCGTCAAATTCAAACATTTCAAACTTCAACAAAATCATTTTGAATACACCTACTCCACATGCATCATTCAAAATATCTTTCATCCTTCTGATTGGAAACAACTCATTCACTAAGCAATCCAATTTTCAATCAGTTAGCATGTTAAACTTGGTAATTTCATTCCCCATTCTTATTGGAATTATCAATACGCATGATTTAAAACTTTTTTCTTCCAAAATTCCAAGGGTACCCACTCCTTAAATATGAACAAGAATTTTATAATTTATCAATTTCTACTGTATATCTCCTTAAAAAAACAATAATTATAATTTATCAAACTAAGGTTAATATGATTCACCTAATTTTTCTTATTTTATATATATTTTTTAAAAAATATATTGATTTTTTATAAGATTTTTCATATGTGCAGCCTTGCATAATTTTTTTATTCAATAAATTTTATGTATGTATCGGTTTCTATTACAAAACTGTTTTGATAAACAAATTCATTAAACACAACTACGTAAATTACTTATATTGCGATATTAAATATCTTGATCTACATTTATCTCTTAGTTTTTTCAATTTCTTTACCTAATAGTTATTGATTTGTTTAGTTAGATACATGCATAAGTTTTCGATTTACTTCTATGATTTTTTTATGTAAAAAAACAAAATGAAAAATTTTGCATGTTCAATTTTTTATATTATGTTTTGATGTTTTAGATTTAATCATTATTTTTATGATTTTTGATTTTTTTTCCTTGACACTCTTATAAAAGTTTTATTATTTTTAATTTCACCCTTCAATCCAATCCAAGTTTATAATTTTTTTTTTCATTTTATTCTTCATTCTTTTGATTTTTGTCTTTTTGTTAATGTTTTTATTCTTTTCAATTTAACTCTCAAATTAAAAATTTGTTATTGCCCTTTGATTATTTTTTTTTACGATTTAACCCTCATTTTTTATTGTTGTTTTTTATTGTTGTTTTTTTTTTGTTTAGTTTTTTTGTGTAATTTTAACCCTCATAATGTTTTCATGTATAGTGCTTTCAGTTTGATAATTCAGGTCATTGTTTGAAAAATTAACAGGGATTGAAATCTTTTTGGTTTTATTTCTTTTTCAATATCATCGTTCGATATTGTTTTTTAATTTTTTTTGTTGCCTTATATTTTTATCATATTATTAAATTAATTAAAATTTAATCCAATTATCGAATTTCTTTTATTTTTTTTAAAACATAAATATCTTATAAACTTTTTTTTAGGTTAAAAACATTAAACCAACACGTGGCTTTGCGCGGAAGACCAATCCAGTTGTATGTGTTTGGTATTGTGGTAGCTTTTGTGGTTGTGGTTTCAAAAAAGTTGTTTTATAAAAAGCACTTTTGATTGAGGTTGGTTTGATATTTATATGTGTTTGGTTAAAATTATGGTTGAAATTGAGGTTGAATAAAAAATAGTTTAATGTGTTTAGTTAATAATGCTTTTCAAATTGAGGTTATAAAATAACTAAAAAAGATATATATATATATATATATATATATATTGATGGTTTTTAATTTAAATATTGTAGATTTAACTACTGCTATTACATATGAAATAAATAATATTTTATATAAAATATTTTTTATTGTTCCATTAAACTATCTACATTCCATCACGTATGAAATCCATCCGACAAGAACTACAGTTTCATGGTTTCCTGAGCGTGCAACAACATCAAGTAAAATATCATCAGGAATAAAATTGGGATTGCAATCAAATTCTGCAAATGATACGTCATCATGTGATCTCATTCTAATTTAATCGTGTAGTGCCATTGAATAATGATAAACACTAGTTTTTCAAATAAAACACAATTAAAAATAAAAAATAGATTTTTTTAATTTTACTAGGTCGGATCCGGTCCAATGCATATAGGTTTGGGCCGGATCCGATCCGGCCATAAATAGTGGAGACGCTCTCCACTATTCAAGTGGAGATGGTAAAAGAAGGAAAAGCAGCTTCAACTTGCTTTCGATTACCTTGCGTTTTAAACATAAATTATACTGCATCCCACAAATAGTAAATTACTTTTAATAATTAACCAAACACAAATATTGCCTCAAATATAAACAGGCTCTAACACGAGCCTCACGAGACTGGAGGTTGAGGATGAAGAAAGACCGACATTTTATTTATCAATCCTTGCTTGACATTTGAAACACGATTGGTTTCTTTTTGAAATATATTGGACTAGATTTTTTAAACAAAGAAGTATCAATTTCCTTAATGCTAAAAAAGTATAGAGCTATATTTTTTAAAATTTCCTTAAACTATCAAATGTGAAATAATAAAGGTAAGTATAAAATCAAATGAAAATTATACGCAACAAAAATAATAAGTGAAGTTGTGAACCAAACTTATGCAATGCGTATTAAAAAAATAAAATATCAATTGAAAAGGTAAAATTCTCAAATTTCCCTGGAGCAAGCGGCCGGGACAACACGCCAGCATGAATTATAGGAGGGAACCGGGAAATTTTTGCACGATTTCTTTCTTTTTTCCTTAAAAAAGGAAGGCCACAAAATAATTAGATGATCACAAGCCTTGCCTTGGTCATGCTTTGATTCCTGCTTGCGTATCAAGATACACACCCAAGCTTCCCTATATTCTCTCAATCACTTAGAGTGTTTGGAATTCCAGTGGAAAATATATTTGATTTTTTTTTATTTTTAATATTACCACATCATAATCATAAAAAAAAACTATAAAAACATCAATTTAATATTTTTTTCAAATAAAAAATACTTTAAAAAAGCATTGAAATCTGTATCAAACAGCCCGTTCTATATATATAACAGCTTTACTATATAAATTTAGTAAAGCTCTCGTATGCCCCATGCCCTTCTCTCCAACTTCTTCCCTCTCACACTACGCCACCCGACATTATTTCACAACAAGAAACTATAACAGTAGAAAGTCTCTTCTCAATTTCTTCTCTACTGCAGAGTAACATGAGGTATGTGACCATCATCATGTACATTATTGTCAGATCTAGCATCCTCATGTTCATAGGAAATTGCAGATGCAGACTGATAATCACATGAGGGAGTCGACATATGAGTAACTCCTGCGTCGGTTGTACTGAAGGAGGCTTCCATAGGTGCGATCCCACACTCCAATGAAGAGGGATTCTGTATCAGGGCTAAAAGACACACCAGATATCTCCCCAAAAAAGTCGATCTCCTGCTCTTTCTCAAACCCATTCTTCGCATCATAGACATGCACAAAGTCTGCTGGCTCTGCCATTGACATGAACTGCCCATCAGATGTAAAACGAATTGATCTAATGGCTCCTAGATTGCCCTTCAGCACAGCAACAGACTTTGACAAGTTCCGAGCATCCCAAATACGACAGGTTTTGTCTTGGTTCCCCGTGGCAAAAATGCGGCCATCAGGATGCCAAGCAGATGCAAATGAGAAATCCACGTGCCCGCATAAAGACATAATGGGCTGCAATAATAAGGACGTCAAATTAGATGAAGCTGCCCACATCCGAGAATGCAAACAGGTCTATTGAGCTCTAAGAACAAAGGATTCAACAACAATAATAATAAAAATGTTTTATCAAATGCAGCAGGCTACCTTTCCTGTTTGAGAATCCACCAGTATCCCGTCGGGGTTGTCACCGACAATGACAAGAAGCTTACCATCAGGACTCAATGAGGTGTGCTATCAACAGAAGCAACATATTAATACATAGAAGGAGAGCATGTGACACATTAATTCAAATGTTATGAGCAATACATGCTCATTCAGTAAATAAAAATCTCAAATCAGCCAATCCTTTAGATCAAATCTGGGGAAAGCATCCAGAGATGTGCACTCAGAACAACTAAACATAACAACCCGAAGGCCCGGATGCAATAGACACTCACAGACGCATGAGTGCACATGCACTCAAATGTATATCACAATCCCAAATGAGAAGCATGACTTCTTTGTACACTAGTATCATACAAAGTAAATAAAAAACCATACATGTATGTTCACAAAGTGAGGAGGTGAGATCGTAATTTTTATATCACAATCCCACCCCTCCCTTTTTTGGCATCCTAATTTATTTTTCCTTAAAGGCATAATCAATCTTGTGAAATATTTAGTATATCTATCTCCTTTTTTTAATCACAAAACTCCATATTTATCTCCATTTAATCTCTTCCATCAAAGCCTTTTTACCATTGTTCCCATGTATCAGCTCAGCTTTCTTCTTTGCACCATCAAGATCCAAGATTACTTATTTCTCCTTCAATCTTTGAACCTCCCTCCCTTTTTCCCACAAACTTATTGATTCCATACCTACAATTTCTTTTTGAAAAATATCCTGGACTACCTTTGCATTTTGTCTAGGTTCACTAGATCCAATGAAACTATAAGTTCCCCTAGCTACACAAGCCTTCCACCAGCCCCTATTGAGCTCCAAAAAACCTTCCTTCATCAACAACATACTCCCAAAGCAAAAGGGGAACTTCCCAAATCTAAGACCCTTTTAGAACTCGTTTTGGGAAATTGGTTACTGGAAGAAAGAGAAAAGAGCTTAAACCATGATGAAGGCTAGCTGGCAGTAATGGAACAAGGTGCAATCAAAGCACATGAATGTGAAAGATTAAAAGGTGGGAGAAGGTGGAAGGACAATCTGGAGTGAGGACAACCTGGAGCATCTGTTACAATAACATGATTATGGGGGCACTTAAAATTTATAATTAGGCTGAAATGTTTACATTCACAGAAGGAATACTTACATTCACAGGCCAATCAAAGCAGAAATGCTTAGTTTGCTGAAATCTCTCCATGTCAAAGTTTCTCACTCCACTGTCATTATTTGAAGCCATGAAATGAACTGCACCACTGCACAGCATTTGCTTCAAGTCAGATAGAATTAACAAATGGCACTGTCCCTTGACCAACATCTAAAGTAAAAAATGTGCAAAGAAGTGGAAGTAATGAAGAACCTGGGACATTCATAAATCTCAATTGCATTTGTGATGGCATTATCATCATAGGTCGTTCTGGAGCAGAAGCTAACACCTGGTCGATCCAAATACTGCATCCTCAACAAACAAGCAAGCAAACAACTCATTGGCCATTATATACAACATTCTTTCAGAAATAACCAAAAATACTCAACACATCGTAAACATCACAATCGCAACAGAAATGGCTATGGTAAGTTGGTTAATTACTTACAACTTTCATTTATATGCACCATGACCACCAATCAGAACAAGCACAAAAAAGTATGTATGGGCATAACAATAGAGAAAAGTTGGCAGATATATCAGACTTCTACATTTTCAGTTCATTCAATCAAGAAATTCTTTTTCTGATGAAAATGATTATTGAATAATACAATGCAACTTAAAAGTACTTACAGATGAAAAAGATTACCTTGCAAATTAGTTCTCCCTGGAACCCCCCAGCAATCAACAACCTATCCTTTACTGCCAGTGTACTAACTTGAGTTTGTGTGAATCCTTCTAAGAGGCTTCCCGGGTGTTTCTATCATACAAAGAAGTTATTACCGCAACTTCACAAAGAAAGAAAGAAAAGCATTTGACTATATTGTGGGATGTTATATTGTAAGACATCAAAAGATTTATATACCTCACAAGGTGCCACATGCCCAGAAACATTAAGGACTTCATTTTTTTTGCAACTTAATGATGACCAGTGAACGATGGAGTAATGTGACATGAGGTAGACATCATGCTTTGATGTTGACCAAACCAAGTTTCGCAACTGCAATGCCAAAACAACAGTTTTCAAATACATAAAGTAGCCTTTTGAACAATATTCTTTAAAACCTTTGCATTTTTAGTTTTTTTCCGCATTCAAAACACTTCAAATGATCAAAAGTCTCTAAATTAGTTGACATCTAGCTCCTTTCTTCAATTCTTTGCATACTTATAAAATCTTAGCTTCCCAAAAAGTCTACTAGATTGGCTCCTAAGATACCGAAGTTCCAATAAATCCTGAGTTGCCAATCATTAGCTAATGTCTCAATACTATGTCCTTAAATCATCTCATCTCAGTCTTAAATAAGGAATCCATCAGCATCTCACCACCATCCAGCACCCCCCCCCCCAACCCACCAACACATGGAGATCAGACATCATGATTATGTAAGACAAGAAAATCTTATCAAGTAGATCATACAACTAAAAAATAATTCAATTCAAGCTGATGGGACAAAAATATCA